>ERZ779922.184-NODE-184-length-54926-cov-6.625777_pt1 | contig 54926 bp, 43 predicted proteins | sample MGYA00511544_ERZ779922 | MGnify/ENA primary metagenome ERZ779922 (study PRJEB29588, sample SAMEA2154516) | human gut metagenome | biome: human gut; feature: human-associated habitat; material: faeces | place: Denmark | collected 2008/2010 ... | reverse complement strand
GTTCCCTGCCGGTACGCGGATCCAGAGAATAAAGCGTCCTTCCCCAAGTGCCGAAAACCACCCTCTCACCATCACAATAAGGCGTGGAAATGGCATGGCCCTCAACCGGAGAATAAGTCCACACCGCACTTCCGTCTTTCAGGGACAATGCCCTGAACTTGTGGTCAGAGCCGCCGATATACACCAGTCCATCCATGATGACAGGAGAAGCCAGCACTGATTTCTCAGTATGATATTTCCATTTCACGGAGCCGTCTGAGGCATTCAGAGCATAGACATTGCCGTCGGTACATCCGAAGACCAATGTCTTTCCGCTTATCGCGGGAGTCGAATATATCTTTCCGTCGAACTGCCTTGACCAGATTTCAGAGCCGTCCTTCAGGGATATGCACTTGACTACGCCACAGGCAAGCGGAAAATATGCCCGGCCTCCACGTACAGCAAAACCTGCCACTATATTGGCCTCGAAAGAACGCTTCCAGTTCTCCTTGACCTGAGGATAGCGCACGTTCACGTCATAGCGCATCCACGGATAATCTTCCGGCAAGCCGTCATTGTCATACTTCACACTGTCCTGAGGGGCATTTCCCGAAAAACGATACCTGTACCACGGAGCAAATTCCACCGCAGTATCTCCATAGATCCGCCTTTCGGAAAAACTGATATTGTCCCCGTTGATCCGGACAATGTTATATCCCGGCACAGCCCCTGCTGACAATGACGAGCGGCACAGCACCGCAGGAATTCCCTGATAGTTCTTCACCACATTCCTGTGCCAATGTCCTCCGACACAGAACCGCACCCCGAGGCGCTTGAGCTGCTTGGTGACATCGAAGTAATTCAGGACCGACGAATCCATCGGATAATGATTTATGAAAATGCTCCTGCCCTCATTTTCAAGAGAGCCGAGCCACTCCATAGTCTCCTTCGGCACAAGTCCCGGAGCCATACGCATATCCGGGCCGCTGTTGCAGCCTATAAAACGCCATCCCTTCTTGGAGAACGAAAAGTGCTCATAGCCAAAGACTTTCAGGAAAGTATTGCAGCCGCTTTCAGACCAGTTTGCATCATGATTGCCCTGCACAACAAAATATGGGACACGAAGCGTATCCATCATACTCTTGGCTATACTGATTTCCTCATCTGTTCCGAAATCCGTGATATCGCCTCCGAAAAGCACGAAGTCCAGAGAGTCCGACTTGTTAATATCTCTCAGGCACGCACTGAGGTCCTCTATCGCACTGGTATGTGTCGCAAGATGAGTGTCAGTGACAAATGCGAATCTGAGGACACTGTCCCTGTCAGAAAAAGCAGATGCCCGCGCAACGCCGGAAAGCGCAGCCACGGACATCAGTAGAGTGACGAAAAGTTTTCTCATATTATTTCCATTTCATTGTTTCTGATCCAGCCCTGCCTGCCGTCAGACAGTTCCACATTATTCCAGTCTCCCACAGAATCCAGCACCTTCACCTCCGTTCCCTCATGCAGCACGAACAGGTCCTTGGACGCGTTCTCGGAAGGTGAACTCTTCACGGACGATACCGGAGTCATGATCACGGCATTGCTCTGCTTCAGGAACATGCTGCGCTGCCACAGTGCGAAACTGAACGAGGACACCGCCAGGAGGAACACCACAATGGCTCCGTAGAATCCGCTTCTGCGTCCCGCCGCCGAATGGCTCATGAGGAAAACCAGGGCCAATGCCAATGAAACTGCAAAAAACAGCAGCGACAGCACAGCCCACACATTGGAACTGAGCGTATAGCAGAGCTTCCTCGCCCAACTCTTCAGAATGAACTCCGGGACGACATCGATCTTGTCCTTGATTCTGCTTCTGACTATATCCAAGTTATATCTCGCATCTGCGAATGAAGGATTTGCCTTAAGTGTCCTTTCATAATAAAGGACAGCACGGGCATTGTCACCTGACTTGAAATAAGCATTTCCAAGATTGTAATACAGTTCCGGAGAGACCACACCGGTCTTCTCAAGTGTACCCCAAGCCTCTGCACTCTCGCTCCAATTTCCTGAAGCATAAGCATTTGCACCCTTAGTCCAGAGAGAATCGAGATAAGCCGTCTCCCCAGCCTGCAGACCTGTCTGCAACAAGAGCAGGGACGCTATGACCAATGCAGCTGACTTGGCAGCCGACCCGCCTGATGTTCTACGTTTCATGACATAATCGATAGATGAAATGACATCCACAGCTTCTTTATAGTGTGTATTCATGGCTTCGTTTCCGCCATCCGGAGAATACCTCGCAAACTCACATGCATCAAGCAGAGCCACGAAACGGTCCGCAAGTTCAGCGGAAACACTGCCTGCGACAAGCTGGGACTTGATATTGTCCTTGTTCAGCTCCTCAGCACCCATGTTCAGTTTGTCCGAGATGAAACCGAGCAGCGCCTTGTGCAGTTCCTCGTAGAATGCGGAATACAGATTCTTGCTGAGGAAGCCTTCGGCTGTCTTGAGACGGGACAATGCCATCTTGGTGGCACGCCTGTTACGGCTGCCCACGACATCTGCCCTTCTCGAAGCTATCTTCCTGAAAGTCAGCCAGATGACTACAGCACAGAAAAGAATCAACACCAATGCGAACCAATATCCTGCACTGCCCACAAAGAACACGGTCCTGAACTTGTACGAAGGCTCTTTCGTGCGGATATATCTGACGTCTTCACCGAGATTCTTCACATCCTTTCTGTCCGGAACCGCCACTTGTATTGACGAACCGGTAGCTTCCGGAGTATCACCCTTCTCGACATTGAAAGGAATAGGGGCGGTAGTCAATGTTTCATATTTGCCGGTCGTCACATTGTAATACGAATATTCTATCGGCTCTATGATGAAGTCACCGTGACTTCTCGGAATGAACGGATATTCAAATGTCTTGCTTCCTGAAGTTCCACCGCTGTTCGGGGTTGTATTTTCAGAAGACTTGGTATCATAGACCTCCATATCCGGAGGGAAGTTCACCTTAGGCGCCTCGAGAAGCGACACATTGCCGCGTCCTGACACTGTGATAATCAACGAATTGGCTTCGTGTGCCTTAAGTTGAGACTGATTAAGCTTGGCATTTATGGTGAAGTTGCCGACTCCTCCGCAGAATGAAGCCGGGGCCCCGCCAGGGAGATTCTTGACATTGACCCTGACGGACGAAGTCGCTATGCGCTTCCTTATGGTCGTGGTTCCCGTATCGAAGAAACTGTCGAAAATGCTGCGGGCCGAACTCGATGAAGAGCGCACGTTCACAAGGCAGACAAGTTCTGCCGGGTCAATGACGAGAGTTCCGGTCTGCTGCGGTACGTCCTACAAGAACAAGGGTGTTCAGGAGCTGCTGGACGCCGTGGTGGATTATATGCCCAGCCCCCTGGACAAGAAGGGCATCCGGGGCATCAACCCCGACACTGAGGAAGAGGATTTCCGTCCCGCTTCCGACGACGCACCCTTCTCTGCTCTGGCCTTTAAGATCGCTACCGACCCCTATGTGGGTAAGCTGTGTTACTTCCGTGTGTACTCCGGTACGCTGGAGAAAGGCACCACCGTGCTGAACTGCACCAAGGGCGTCAACGAGCGTATGGGTCGTATCCTGCAGATGCACGCCAATCACCGTGAGGACATTGACAAGGTCTACGCCGGCGACATCGCCGCCGTGGTCGGCGTCAAGAACACCACCACCGGCGATACCTTCTGCGACGAGGATCACCCCATCATTCTGGAGTCCATGGTCTTCCCCGAGCCTGTTATCGAGGTCGCCATTGAGCCCAAGACCAAGGCCGGTCAGGAAAAGATGGGCATTGCCCTTTCTAAGCTGGCCGAAGAGGATCCCACCTTCCGCACCTACACCAACAAGGAAACCGGTCAGACCATCATCGCCGGCATGGGCGAGCTGCACCTGGAGATCATCGTGGACCGCCTGCTGCGCGAGTTCAAGGTGGAGGCCAATGTGGGCGCGCCCCAGGTGGCGTACAAGGAGACCATCCGCAAGGCTGTGGATCAGGAGACCAAGTACGCCCGTCAGTCCGGCGGTAAAGGCCAGTACGGTCACGTCAAGATTCACGTGGAGCCCAACGAGCCCGGCAAGGGCTACGAGTTCATCAACGCCGTTGTGGGCGGCGCCATCCCCAAGGAGTATATCCCTGCCGTCGACGCCGGTATTCAGGGCGCGATGGAAGCAGGTGTTCTGGCGGGTTATCCCGTTGTGGACGTGAAGGTCACCCTGTACGATGGCTCTTACCACGAGGTCGACTCCTCCGAAATGGCCTTTAAGATCGCCGGTTCCATGGCGTTCAAGGAAGCCTGCAAGAAGGCAGACCCCGTCATCCTGGAGCCCATCATGAAGGTTTCCGTCAACGTGCCCGATGAGTATATGGGTACCGTTATCGGCGACATCACCGCCCGCCGCGGCAACATTCTGGGTCAGATCACCCGTACCGGCTCTGTCCAGATCGACGCCAACGTGCCTCTGGCGGAGATGTTCGGCTACGCCACCGACCTGCGCAGCAAGACCCAGGGACGCGGCAACTACTCCATGGAGCCCAGCCACAACGCCGAGCTACCCAAGTCCAAGACCGAGGAAATTGTCAAGTCCCGGGGCAAGGACTGATTTCCAAAGGAAATTGACGTAAATTTTCAAAAATTTTTCTTGTGTTTCCCCGCAAAGTGTTGTATGATGTATACGATGTGCGGAAGCACCCAGACTAAAGTTGTTTATTAAATTCAATCAACAATTATAACAGGAGGAATATTTCAAATGGCAAAGCAGAAGTTTGAAAGAAATAAGCCCCATGTTAACATCGGCACTATCGGCCATGTTGACCACGGCAAGACCACTCTGACCGCCGCTATCACCAAGTATCTGGCTATGAAGGGTCAGGCTCAGTTCGAGGACTACGCTTCCATCGACAAGGCTCCCGAAGAGAAGGCTCGTGGTATCACGATCAACACCGCTCACGTTGAGTACGAGACCGACAAGCGTCACTACGCTCACGTTGACTGCCCGGGTCACGCTGACTATATCAAGAACATGATCACCGGTGCTGCTCAGATGGACGGCGCTATCCTTGTTATAGCTGCTACCGATGGCCCCATGGCTCAGACCAAGGAGCACCTTCTTCTTGCCCGCCAGGTTGGCGTGCCCTATATCATCGTCTTCATGAACAAGGTTGACCAGGTCGACGATCCTGAGCTCCTTGAGCTTGTCGAGATGGAGATCCGCGATACTCTTAACGAGTATGGCTTCCCCGGCGATGACACCCCGATCATCAAGGGTTCTGCTCTTAAGGCTCTTGAGTACAACGGCAATGATCCTGACGCCCCCGAGCTTGCTTGCATCTGGGAGCTCATGAACGCTGTTGACACTTATATCCCCACTCCCGACCGTAAGGCTGACCTGCCTTTCCTTATGCCTGTTGAGGATGTCTTCACCATCACCGGCCGTGGTACTGTTGCCACCGGTAGAGTTGAGCGTGGACAGCTGAGAACCGGCGACGAGCTTGAGATCGTTGGTCTTAAGGAAGAGAAGGGCAAGACCGTCTGCACCGGAATCGAGATGTTCCGCAAGACCCTCGATTACGCTGAGGCTGGCGACAACATCGGCGCTCTTCTTCGCGGTGTTCAGAGAACCGATATCGAGCGCGGCCAGGTTCTTGCTAAGCCCGGCACCATTCATCCCCACACCAAGTTTGTCGGTCAGGTTTACGTCCTTACTAAGGACGAGGGCGGCCGTCACACCCCGTTCTTCAACAACTATCGTCCTCAGTTCTATTTCAGAACTACTGACGTTACCGGTATCATCTCCCTTCCCGAGGGCGTAGAGATGTGCATGCCCGGCGATAACATCGATATGACTGTTGAGCTTATCGCTCCCATCGCTATCGAAGAGGGTCTCCGCTTCGCTATCCGTGAAGGCGGCCGTACCGTCGGCTCGGGCGTTGTTATCAAGATTATCGAGTAATTGACGCTTCTTGATCCCGTAGGTTTTCCTGCGGGATCTTTTTTTATGCCGATTTATCTATTTTTAATAATCAATATCCAAAAAGTACGGGCGTTTTTATTGATTTATCTCGGCGGGTATGATAAAATTAATTGAAAATTTTATCACAGGAGTGAAGTAAATGGGAAAGTTAAACAATATCGACAAGGCCGCAGCGGGTAAAGGCTCCGGCATCAACACACTCTGGCAGTTTGTCAAGTTCATCGTCGTCAGCCTCGGCGCCTGCATCGTTCAGGTTGCATCTCTCGCGATTCTTTACAACATCCCCGCGATCAAGGCTCTGAGCACGCAGGCATTCCACTGGTTCGTCTTTGACTATCCGGTCATCGAGGGTCAGCGCTGCGGACTTGCGCTCTTCATTGCATTCAACGTTTCGAACCTTCTGGCGCAGATAGTTGCATTCTTCATCAACAAGGAAAAGACTTTCAACTCGGGCTCCAACACCGCTATTACTCTGCCCATATACATAATCTTCACCCTTGCTCTCGTCTGCTTCTCTGCGTGGTTCAACCCCGTAGTTTTCGAGTTCTGCACCTCAAAGTTCCATCTGAACAGCGGTCTTTCGCTCACTATAGCTACCGCTGTCTGCTCAGCTCTCCAGTTCTTCCTCTATTTCCCCGTGGATAAGATTCTTTTCCACAAGAAAAAGGAAGACAAGAAAGCAAAATAATCAAAAAATAAAAAGGGTCGGCGCAGATGTGCCGATCCTTTCGCTTTGTTAAAACGCACCCTCCGCGCTTTTGCGGAGGGTGCTGTATTTTATTTTCAGCTTCTCAGCCACTCAAGAGCCGCTTCGAGAGGGGAGTCGGTGGCGACATCCGGCTTGATTGGTGTCTCTTTGAATATCTCGCCCGTGCGCGCCTTGTCGAACGCGACGGTCAGATACATCTGCGCGCCGTCATACATGTTATAGAGCATATTGACGCTCGTGTAGCCTGCGGTCGGTGCGCCGAAAGTCCTTGTGTTTTCGAGTCCTCTGAAGCAGAGCGTCAGAGCTTCGCCCGAGCTCGCAGTCATGTCGTCGGTAAGTATCGCAACGGGTACATTCAGCTTCTCTTCGGGATAGAGGCTCCTGCCGCCCGTGCCCGCATTGCTGACAACGCCGTTTTTGAGCGTGACTGGGATATCGTAGCTGCGGTAGTGATAATAAACCAATTCGCCGTCTGGCAGCAGCGACGAGACAGCCGTCGCCATCGGACCCATGTCACCGCCGGTGTTGCCGCGCAGGTCGAGCACAACGCCCTTTATTTTATCGCGGTTCTCGTGAATGAAGTCCTCCGCGACTTTTGCGTATTTCTGTCCCGCTTCGGCTGTGCCGAGGAAATCTTCGGCTGTGACGAGGAAATCGGGGAGTTTTATTATTGCAATATCGCCGTCGAGCGAAACGGTGGGCAGAACCTCGTCATAGCTCTCGGTTGTGTCCTGCGATTCCGATTTTGTCATGAACATTGAGTGCTTGCCGCCGCAAACCGAAAGAGCCTTTTTAATCGCGGGGTATGTGTCCTCATAGCTCTCGGCGTTTTCTATCATCTTGAGACATTCTTCGTAAGTGCTTTTCCACTCGTCGCTTCCCGAATATATCCCGTTTTTGCCTATGGTTGCAAGAGCGTCCTTGCCGTAGCGCTCTGCCGACGGCGGGACGAGATAAAATCCGAATGTCGGTCCGTATTTCATAACAACTGCCAACGCCGCAGCGATAATGATTATGAGCGGTATGCATATTCCGAGCGCGATGCGCAGCTTCTTATTTTTGCTTTTGGTTTTCATAAAAAACTCCTCCTGTCGATAATGATTATATCAAAAGAGTGGGTCGTTCTCAATAACAAAGCCTTACATTGTGCGCCTGAGTTCTTACATTTATGTAAGATTCGGCGGCGAAAAAAGTTGAAAAAACTATAAATTGGGTCTTTACAACCGATAAACAATATGATATAGTATTCACAGCAAAAAATCTTTAAGAGCGGTACAGAGATGCCGACAAGATGGTCATATTCAGTGCGGATAGGGTATATCTGCGTGTTTTTGTGCGATTTTGTCGGTGCGGCAGGATCGTATTTTTTTATGCTTCGGGGTGAGTAAATGGAGTTCAAGGCCTATATCATGGACAGCGCGGCGGTCAACCGTGCGATCGCGCGGATATCGCACGAGATAATCGAGCGAAACGGCGATTCGGATGAGATATGCCTTGTCGGCATAATGAGAAGAGGCGCGCCGCTTGCGGATATCCTTGCCTCAAAGATCGAGAGCCTCGGCGTGAAGACGCAGAAAGGCTATCTCGACATCACGCTCTACAGGGACGACCTGAGCGAGAGCGCAAGCCAGCCGACAGTGAACTCCGGCAAGCTTGATTTTTCCGTTGAGGGCAAGACGGTTGTCATGGTCGACGATGTGCTCTACACCGGCAGAACGGCGCGCGCCGCGATGGATGCGATAATCTCCCTCGGCCGCCCGGCGAAGATACAGTTTGCAACGCTTGTTGACAGGGGACACAGGGAGCTCCCGATAGTCGCCGACTATGTCGGCAAGAACGTGCCGACCTCGCGCAGCGAAGTGGTCGTTGTGAAGATCCCGCCGTTCGACGATGAGACAAGCGTCTCGATATACAGCAAATAAGACTTTGACGCAGAAGCGGTTCACCGGGACTGTGTTGAGTATAGACAGGCAAAATTTGAGGAGGTCAATAGTATGAAATTGATTTACGGTATCAAAGACAAGCCGAAGTTCGGCAAGCTTATCGTCTTTGCGTTCCAGCAGCTGCTCGCGATTATGGCAGCGACCATCGCAGTTCCCATGATAACTTCGGGTGTTTATAACTGCGGCGAAGTGCAGATGAGCACTGTCGCGGCGCTCTTCGGCGCAGGCGCAGGCACCCTTGTATATGTTCTCTTCACGAAGGCAAAGAGCCCTGTTTTCCTCGGTTCTTCTTTCGCTTTCCTCGGCTCGATGGCAGCCGCTTTCGCAGGCGCGACCACCGTTGCGCTCGGCTATCTCGGACTGATTCTCGGCGCTGTGTTCGCGGGTCTCGTCTATGTTGTTATAGCAATAGCTGTCAAGATTTCCGGTGTCGGCTGGATCAATAAGCTCATGCCCGCCGCCGTTATCGGACCCACCGTCGCTATAATTGGACTTTCGCTCGCAGGCAACGCTATCGGCGACCTCCAGAAAGGCTCCTATGCAGTCAACGGCGAGCCGACCGCAAGCGTCTATGTCGCTATCATCTGCGGTCTCGTCACTCTCTTCGTGACAATGTTCTGCTCCGTCTTCGGCAAGAAGATGGTCAAGCTCATCCCGTTCATCATCGGCATCCTCTCCGGTTACGCTGTTGCGGCTATCTTCACCGTCATCGGCATCAAGACCGGAAACGACGCTCTCAAAGTTATCGACTTCAGCGGCTTCACTGCACTCGTTGCCGACGGTGTGGGAGTCAAGACCTTTGTTTCGATACCCGACTTCACATTCCTCAAGGCTTTCGGTGCCTTCGGCGAGCTCAGCGGTTCTTACATAGCGGCTGTTGCAGTGGCTTATGTCCCCGTTGCATTCGTTGTCTTCGCAGAGCACATCGCTGACCACAAGAACATCTCTTCCATAGTTGAAACTGACCTCCTTGTTGAGCCCGGTCTCCACAGAACCCTGCTCGGCGACGGTATCGGCTCGATGGTCGGCGCTGTCTTCGGCGGCGCACCGAACACCACTTACGGCGAGTCCATAGCCTGCGTGGCTATCTCCGGCAACGCTTCCGTTGCGACTATCGTCTGCACGGCAGTCCTCGCGATAATCATCGCGTTCCTTTCACCCTTCGCAACTTTCCTCGCTTCGATTCCCTCCTGCGTCATGGGCGGCGTGTGCATCTCGCTCTACGGCTTCATCGCAGTCAGCGGTCTGAAGATGATCCAGAAAGTTGACCTCGAAGATAACAGAAACCTCTTCGTTGTCTCCGTTATTCTTATCGCCGGTATCGGCGGCCTGACCGTCTCCTTCGGCAAGGTCACGATAACCTCCATCGCCTGCGCACTCATCCTCGGCATCCTGACGAATGTTGTGCTCGGCAACAGAGAGAAGAACAAAAAGGCTGAATAAGCCGATATAAAACAGAATCGGGCGGTACAGATTAGCTCTGTGCCGCCCGTTTTTTTGCTCTTCGCCGCAGGAAAATGTTCATATTGCGAAGCTTTGAACTAAACAAATATACATCGTGCATCATTATAGAGCGCGCGAAACGGAAAATCAACCGTGATGAAGCCTCTGCGTTCGTCAAATTGTACAGCTTTCGGGGTCAATTTTTGTGACAACGGACAGGGACTTTTATGGTATAATTATATAATCAAAAAGGGGTTCGATATTTTTAGCGGAGGAATATATGCTTTATAAAAAGAATTATCTCAGCACCCTGTCCGATGAGCTGTTTCGCTCCCCAACGAGCGAATACCGAGCCGCGCCGTTCTGGGCGTGGAACTGCAGGCTCGAAGAGGACGAACTTCTGCGGCAGATAGAAATTTTTCATGAGATGGGCTTCGGCGGATTTCATATGCATGTCAGAACCGGCATGGATACGGAATATCTGGGCGACGAGTTCATGCATCTCATCCGCTCCTGCACCGACAAGGCGAAGAGCGAAAAAATGCTCGCGTGGCTCTATGACGAGGATAGATGGCCCTCCGGCGCCGCCGGCGGAATAGTAACAAAAGATAAGCGTTTCCGCGCGCGCCACCTGCTCTTTACCGTAAGACCATATGACGGCTCTGCGGGCTTCACGGACGACTCCACATCGCGCGGAGTGCGCTCCGAGGACGGCGAGCTGCTTGCCTGCTACGACATAGTGCTCGATTCCGACGGATATTTGAAGAGCTACAGTCGCATCGGCGAGAACGACCCTGCCGAGGGGACGAAGTGGTATGCCTATCTTGAAATAAGCGGCGCGAACCCGTGGTATAACGGTCAGGCTTATCTCAACACGCTCGACAAAAAGGCGGTCGAACGCTTCGTTGAGGTCACTCACGAGCGGTACAAAGAGGTCGTCGGCGACGAGTTCGATGAAACTGTCCCCGCGATTTTCACCGACGAGCCGCAGTTCACGCGCAAGACGCTCATGGACAACTCGACCGACACGGATGATCTCATCATGCCGTGGACGGACGATTTTGCAAAGACATATTCAGATACATATTCTCAGGATATCATGGAATTCCTGCCGGAGATATTCTGGGATCTGCCGGACGGAAAAGTTTCCGCCGCCCGTTACCGCTATCACGATCATATTGCGGAGCGGTTCTCTTCGGCGTTCGCCGATACGGTCGGCGGCTGGTGCCGCGAAAACGGCATCGCGCTGACGGGTCACATGATGGACGAGCCGACGCTCGAAAGCCAGACAGGCGCGCTCGGCGAAGCGATGCGCTCATACCGCTCGTTCGGGCTGCCCGGCATTGATATGCTCTGCTCGTGGAAGGAATACACGACCGCGAAGCAGGCTCAGTCCGCCGCGCATCAGTTCGGCTATGAAGGTGTGCTCTCCGAGCTTTACGGCGTTACAGACTGGGATTTTGACTTCAGAGGACACAAACTCAATGGCGACTGGCAGGCGGCTCTCGGCGTCACGGTGCGCGTGCCGCACCTGTCGTGGGTCTCCATGGCAGGCGAGGCGAAGCGAGACTATCCCGCCTCGATAAACTATCAGTCCCCGTGGTACAAAAAATATTCCTGCGTTGAGGATCACTTCGCGCGAGTCAACACGGCGATGACCCGCGGTGTGCCGATTGTAAAGGTCGGCGTTATCCACCCGGTAGAGAGCTTCTGGCTCCACTGGGGACCCAACGACAAATCGGGACTCATCCGCGAGGAGCTTGACAATAATTTCCAGGATTTGACAAAATGGCTGCTGTTCGGCAGCATAGATTTCGATTTTATCAGCGAGTCGCTGCTGCCCGGGCTTTGCCCGCATGCGGACGCGCCGCTGAGAGTCGGCGAGATGAAGTACGACGTGATAGTCGTACCAGGGTGCGAGACGCTCCGCTCGTCAACGCTCGACAGGCTCGAAAAGTTCCGCGAGGACGGCGGCAGGGTAATATTCCTCGGCGAAGCTCCGACGCTCGAAAACGCGCAGCCGTCCGACAGGGGAGAGAGGCTCTTCAAAAACAGCGAGCACATACCCTATCAGCGCGCGTCGCTTCTGACGGCGCTCGATTCCGAACGCTCCGTCTGCATCCGTGACGAGGACGGCTATCTCTCCGACGGGCTTATTTATCAGCTGCGCGAGGACACGGACAGCCTGTGGCTGTTTGTCGCACACGCGGAGGATTCATATGATTGCGATCTGGCGTTTTACGACGATATAAAAATAACCGTAAAAGGCGAATATTCGCCCGTGATATACGATACCTTGAGCGGCGAGCTGAAGCCCGCGCAGTTTGATTATCTCAACGGCAACACCGTGATAAGCGCGAGGCTCTTTGACTTTGACAGCCTGCTGTTAAGGCTCTATAACGGCCGCTCCGAGAGGCAGTATGCCGAGCCGAAGAAGCTTGAGGATAAAGAAATCCTTGTCCCCTATGAGACTGAATACGAGCTTGACGAGCCGAATGTAATGTTGCTCGACATGGCTCGATTCGCGCTTGACGGCGACGAGCTGAGCGAGCATGAGGAGGAGCTTCTCAGAGCCGATAACATCTGTCGCGAAAAGCTCGGCTTCCCGCTTCGAAGCGGCGCGGTGATGCAGCCGTGGGTCATACATGAGCCTGTGCCCGAGCATAAGGTGAGGCTCCGCTTTAAGATAGACAGCGCTCTCGCGTTTGACGGCGTATCGCTCGCCCTTGAGGACGCGGAGAAAGCGGAGATAACGCTAAACGGTCAGGCGGTTGACAACACCGTTATCGGCTTCTATGTTGACAGAGCCGTAAAAACGGTCGCCCTGCCGAGAATAGCGCAGGGGGAAAATATTCTCGAAATCGTTCTCCCGTTCGGCAAGCGCACGAATGTCGAATGGTGCTATCTGCTCGGCGACTTCGGAGTTGAGGTGCGCGGCAGGCTCAAAAAGCTTATAAAGCGCCCGGATAAGCTCGCATTCGGCAGCATAGTCAATCAGGGCTTGCCGTTCTACGGCGGCTGTGTGACCTACCGCTTCGGCGTCGACTGCCCCGGCGGGGATATCCGCCTCACCGTCCCGCACTACGACGGAGCGCTGACGGAGATATTCGTTGACGGCGTTCACGCGGGGGAGATAATCTTCCCGCCGTATGAGCTGGAGCTCAAAAATATCGGCGCGGGCAGGCATGAGATAGCGGTGAAGCTCTACACGAACCGCAGAAATGCGTTCGGCACAGTTCATCTTTATGATAAAAAGTGCCACTGTATAGGTCCCGATGCGTGGCGCACAAGCGGCTGCCAATGGAGCTATGAATATGTTCTTCGCAACGTAGGCGTGGAATCCGCGCCTGTGATATACAGTCTGAAAAAATAAAAATAAAGGAGAAACAAACGATGAAAAAAGCACTCAAATCGATTCTCGCAGTCGTTCTGGCGCTGACGATGATTATGTCGTGCTCCTTCGCTTCGACCGCAAGCGCGGCGAGCGCGAATGCCGCACCGACTGACGTCTCGGTCTCGGAAATTCCGCAGATTATCGCGGGACTTGTGAAAATCGGCATTGAAGTCGCCAAGAAAGCCTATGAGTACTACGACAAGTATGTCCCGGATTCGGTAAAGGGCTTCAATTCTACCGTTGCCAAGGACGCTGCCGGCGCGGTCAAGAATCTGGCAAAAATCGAACCGCTCAAGGTTTTGATAGGCGGCAAGGAGTACGATGTGAGCACCCCGTGGGGACTCATTACGGCTCTTGCGAAGATGGAGACGGATAAAGAGAAGACAAGTATTCTCATGACCTATCTCGACTGCATCTTCACAAAGATAATCAGCTTCATTGCGGACATGGTCCCGCTGCCGAGGGGACTTACCAAGCTTGAGGACTATAAGCCCGAGAGCGAGAACTTCTACAAGGGCAGCAAGGAATTTGTCAGCGAGGCTTCTAAGGACGCGAAGTGGCAGCTCGGCTACAGCCAGGCGAGCCTCGTCCCCGACGATGTTCTCAACGGACATTATTATCTTGCGGGCTACCTGCTTCAGAACTTCCCGTCGAACACTGTTGAGACCGTGCTCGATGACATGAAGGTTCGCACTGTTGTTGTTGACGACGGACGCGGCAAGGTCGTTTTCTCGACCATCGAGTGCATCGGCATCGCGAGCGAGGACATCAAGCAGATCCGCGACCGCGTTGCAAAAGAGCTCAAAGACGAAAACATAATCTCTGTCAATGTCTTTGCGACCCATTGCCACAGCTGCATCGACACGCAGGGTCTCTGGAATCCCTTCTTCGTCAAGCTTGCGAAAAACATCGGCGTCACCTATAGCGGCAAGGGCGAGTATTCCTCCGGTACCGACCCGAAGTATATGGAATTCCTCTTCGACAAGACCACCGACACTATCGTTGAGGCGTGCAAGAACATGAAGTCCGGCGAGATGTATGAGGCTACCCTCGACCACCTCGGCGAGGACTACATCAACGACAAGCGCGGCGTGTTCGACGCTGTCGACAATCTCACAAGACTCCGCTTCGTCCCCGACGACGGCAGCACCGAGACCTATATAGTCAACATGTCCGCTCATCCCTATATCACCGGTCTCAAGACCAGCAAGAGCAGCGGCAAGGAGCTCTCCGCAGACTACACCTACTACATGGAGCAGATAATCAGCAGCGCGGAGAACAACAACACGAACTTCATGTTCATCAACGGCGCTCTGTGCGGCATCTATTCCGCCCGCGGAGTCACCAACGACGGCGTTGACACCGTCCGCAGAAGCGAAGAGGCTACCCGCTACGGCAACGAGCTCGGCAGAATGGTAGTTGCTCTGACCATGACCAAGGATGAGATAAAGCGCGCGGGCGACTGGCTCACGAACGACAAGTTCTATGCCGACGCCGCCGAGGCGATAAAGAACAACACCGAGCTTACCGACGAAGAGAAGCAGAAGAAGCTCGACGCGATAACCGTTTGGTACGAGAACTGGGAGCCCGTCAAAGAGACGAGAGTTGAGCCCATACTCAACATCAGACACAAGGAAGTTCTGGTCGAGATAAGCAATCCCGTTATCGAGGCTGTCGGCAAGGCGAGACTCGTCGGCAACAAGATATATTACGATAAGAACGAGACTCTCTATACCACGACGGAGATAGGCTATCTTGAGATAGGCAAGAACATTAAAATTGCTCTTATGCCCGGCGAAGTATCGCCCGAGCTTATCGACGGAAAAGGCGCCTGCCTTGCCGAGAACGCTTACAGCGGCAAGGACTTCGGCTATCCGTCGCTCAACAGCATCGTCAGCGACTATGCGGGCAAGAATGTTGAGCTCTACGTGTTCGGCGAGGCTAACGATGCCTGCGGATATGTCGTGCCTGACAATGACTACTGCATGATCTTCTTCGACGGTTCCGATCTGCTCGGCGACCATTATCAGGAGACCATCTCCTTCGGCAGAACGGTTGCTTCGACCCTCGTCAAGGCTTATGCCGAGATGATGAAGGATCTCAAAGCCGGAAAATAAAATGAACAAAAGCCGGGGCTTTCAGCTCCGGCTTAGTTTATGAAGGCTTGCGGATTGCAATTTTGATGTAGATATAAAAAGACCGCCTGAATTTCAGGCGGTCTTTTATACTATACTTTTTTATTTTACTTCTTCTGCGGTGCGGAAGCCCTTCTTGACGAGGAGGTTGTTTATTCTGTCCTTCGGGTCGAGAAGCTTGCTGACCGAGGTGTCGTGGTTAAGAGTGTCGATAACATAGGAGATGTACTTCGACAGATCAACTTCGACATACCACTCGCGCTGTTTGAGCTCGGGGGTTCTGTAGATGAGGTTGGTGGTGAACACCTTGTTGATAAGGCCGCTTTCGTATGCCTTGTCGAAAGACTCAAGTCCGTTGCAGAACAGGCCGAAGCAGGTGCAGACGAAGATCCTTCTCGCTTTGAGCTCTTTGAGCTTCGTTGCAACTTCGATCATCGACTCGCCGGAGGAGATCATGTCGTCAACAATGACAACATCCTTGCCCTCAACATTGTCGCCGAGGAACTCGTGGGCGATTATCGGGTTTCTGCCGTCGACAACGACCGAATAGTCGCGTCTCTTGTAGAACATACCGAGGTCAACGCCGAGAACGGTCGAATAATAGATGCAGCGACCCATGCCGCCCTCATCGGGGGAAATTATCATCAGATGATCGTTGTCGATCTTGAGATCGGGAACATTCTTGACGAGCGCCTTTATCATCTGGTAAGCAGGCTGAATGTTTTCAAAGCCGTGGTTCGGGATAGCGTTCTGAACTCGCGCGTCGTGCGCGTCAAAGGTGATGAGGTTGTCCACTCCGAGAGTGCTCAGCTCCTGAAGAGCCATGGCGCAGTCAAGGGATTCTCTGCTTGAACGCTTGTGCTGTCTTCCTTCGTAGAGCATGGGCATGATGACGGTGATGCGTCTTGCCTTGCCGCCGATCGCGCTGATGGCGCGCTTGAGGTTCGCGTAGTGATCGTCGGGGCTCATCATATTGTCCTTGCCGTACATCTTATAGGTCAGACCGTAGTTGAACATATCGCAGACGATGAAGATATCGTAGCCGCGAACGGACTGCTGGATGTGGCACTTCGATTCGCCCGAACCGAAACGCGGGAATGCCGCCTTGATGAGGTAGGAGTCGCGCTGATAGCCCGAGAACGCGATGGTTGTTTTGTGCTCGCTCTCGCGGATCTCGCGCCATGTTTTGAGATAGGCGTCGATCTTTGCGGCAAGCTCCTCACAGCCGGGCAGTGCGATGAGCGCAAGCGGTCCTACAGGAATAGTTGAAAAATCCGGTGCAGTTAAAGCTTCTGACATAATAATTCCCTCCGCAGATTAAATTGTCTTTTTTGCCTTCATCTAACATTATATAATAAAAAACGCCCGATTGATAGTCAAAAAGAACTTTTTCAAAAAAATCTGCCGCAGACAATTGGGCGTTTTTTGTTAATTATGACAAATTTAAAACTTATGAGTTAGATACATGGACATCGAGCTGGTTGAACGGGATGTTGATTCCGTTTTCGTCGAAGGCTGTTTTGACATCCTCCTGCAGTTTGTAGTAGACGGTCAGATAATCGGAAGATGAGCACCACGCCATGAGCAGAAGGTCGATGCTGCTCGCCGACTGCTGCTTGACGACGACTTCCGGCTCGGGATTTTTATAGATGAGTTCATTCTTGAGCGCCTGCGCGTGGAGCACCTGCTTTGCGAGGGCTATGTCATCGGAGTAGGAGACGGAGAAGGTCATGTCGAGTCTGCGGCGCCCTTCGGCGTTGTAGTTAATAATATTGTTGCTCGTGATGTGCGAATTCGGGACTATAACGCGCTTGTTGTCAGCGGTCGTAAACACCGTGTACATCAGCTTTATCTCGTGAACCCGTCCGCTTATGTTCTCAAGTTCGACGAAGTCGCCGCTTTTAAAAGGCTTGTTGACGAGTATCTGTATGCCGCTGGCAAACTGGGCGATGCTGTTTTGCAGACCCATGCCGGCGGTCAGTCCCGCCGCGCCGAGGGCGGCGATGAACGAGTTCAGATTGAAGCCGAGAGTCGAGAGCGCGGAGAGTATGACCGCAAATCTTAGCAGCCAGACTACGATGCTGCGCAGAAACGAGTGGATGGATGCGTCAACGCCCTTTCGCGTCAGACCTTTTATCAGCAGTTTGCCGATAAGCGAGCTGACCCAGAAGCCGAGCGCGATTATTATCACAGCCCCGGCGAGCTTTGGCAGCGCGTCGACGAGCTTAGACATAAATGTTTCAAGATCGAATGCCGAGAGTTTTTCCGTCATATCTTTTTCCTCCGTTTTGGGTATAACTCATTATACCAAATGCGCCACGAGTTTACAACCTTTTGGACAAATGCGCCCGAATGTGCAACTTTGCGACAGCGGGCGAATGTTGGGTATTTAATCGCGTTTTGCAGTGTGATAAAATAACCGGTAAGATGCGGACATATAGATATAAGCATTATAGATAAAATATTTGTGCTTTCTGTTCATTTTTCGGTCATAATTTTGTGGTAAAATAACAGAAAATGCGGCGGAAAAATATTTTTATATATGTTCGCCGATGAAAGGAGCGTGTTTCTATGGCGTCCGAAATGCTTTCAAAGGTGCTCGATGCCGAAAATTCGGACAAAGAGGCGCAGAAAGCGGCGCACGAACAGGCGCAGAAAACCGTCGACGCGGCGGTCGAAGCGGGCGAGGGCGCAGTTGCAAGAAAGAAGGCTGAGGCCGCAAAGAAAGCGGAAGAAATCATCGCGGGTGCGCGCGAACAGGCGCGTGCAAACGAGGAGAAAGCCGAAAAGGCGGCAGGGGAGCGCAAGCGCGAAGTGCTTGCGGCTGCCGAAGCGCACAGAGCCGAGGCAATCAGAGCGGTTATGGAGACGGTGATCTGATGAAACGGCTCAGAAATTACAGAAAAGTCAGGAGGTGTCAGGTTGGCAAAGCTTAAAATGAAGTGCATCGAGCTGCTCGCTCCGCTTGAACAGAGCAAGGAGATAATCGACTGCCTTCAGCGTATGGGTACTGTCGAGCTGACCGACTGCGAAGAGAGCGAATCGCTCTGCAAGCTGTCAACGGGCGTCACCGTTTCGACCTTTGAACGGTACCTCGCGGCGGCGGAGAGCGCGCAGAAAACGCTCGACAAATATGCTCCGCAGAAAAAGGGACTGATGCAGAGCCTCATGTCGTCGTTCGGCGGCAGAAAGGAGCTCGAGGTTTCGGAGTATCTTAAAAAAGCCGATGAGGCGGATGAAATACTCCGCGAGTGCTACAGGATAAACTCGCTCGAAGCGGATATGCGCGAATATGCGGCGGACAATGTCCGGTGCCGCACCGCGATGGACGCACTCGAACCGTGGCTGAGCCTCGATATCCCGATGAAATGCAAGGGCACGGATTCGTCTGCGATGTTTATCGGCTCATTCCCGGTGCAGTATGACGCGCAGTCGCTTCTCGAAGCGATAGCGGCGGCAGCGCCGGAGATAAACGAAGTCGACGCGCAGATAATCTCGGCTAACAGCGAGCGCACTTGCGCGGTTGTGATGTGCCACAAGGAGTGCGAGAAAGAGATATTCGAAGTGCTGAGAACGCTCAATTTCGCTTATCCGTCCGACCCGACGAAGCATCCGCCGCGCGTGAGATATGAGCGGCTTCAAAAGCAAATCGAGCAGAACGAAAAAGATTCCGAAACGGCGCGAGCCGAAATAGTGAAGCTTGCGGGCTGCTACGATGATATCAGCTTCGTCATTGATTATTTCACGATAAAGAAAGAAAAATACGCGGCTCTTGAGCGTATAGCCATGACAAACCGCATCTTCGTCCTCACGGGATATATCCCCGAGAAGCGAGCCGCAAAAGTTATTGACGCGCTCGAAAAGAAATACACGGTCGCTATCGAAATTACCGACCCGGACGCGGATGCCGATGTGCCGGTGCTGCTCGAAAACAACGCTTTCGTCGCCCCCGTCGAGCCGATAACCGAAATGTATTCGATGCCAAACCGCGACGATGTCGACCCGAACCCCGTTATGGCGTTCTTCTACTATGTCTTCTTCGGCATCATGCTCTCGGACGCGGGCTACGGAGTGATAATGGTCATCGCCATGCTCATAGCCAAAGCAAAGCTCAAGCTCGAGCCCAGGATGAAAAAGACGGTCAATATGTTCTTATATTGCGGAATCTCGACCGTGTTCTGGGGCACGATGTTCGGCAGCTGGTTCGGCGACGCGCCGCAGGTCATAGCGCGCGAGTTCTTCGGCAAGGAGATAGCGTCGACGGCGGTCTGGTTTGAGCCGGTCAACGACCCGATGAAGCTGCTGCTCTATTCGTTCCTGTTCGGCATAATCCACCTGTTCGCAGGTCTTGCGGTCAGGTTCTATATGCTCTGGAAGGACGGCAAGAAGCTTGACGCATTCTGCGATGTCGTTCCCGTCTATCTGCTCGTCGCAGGTATCGCACCGCTGGGCGCAGGAATCATAATCGATGTGCCGCAGACGCTGACGACAATAGGAAAATATGTCGCCCTTGTCGGCGCGGTGCTGACTGTTCTGACGAGCGGGCGGAGCGCCAAAAATATTATCGGCAAGCTCGGCGGCGGACTCTACGGGCTTTATAACACGGCGTCCGGATATCTCGGAGATATCCTCTCCTATTCGCGCCTGCTGGCGCTCGGACTTTCGACCGGCGTTATAGCGACGGTTATTAACCTGCTCGGCACGATGCCCGGCAACAAAGTCGCAAAGCTGATATTGTTTATTATAGTATTCCTGCTCGGACATACGGCGAACATCGCGATAAATCTTATCGGCACATATGTCCACACGAACAGGCTTCAGTATGTTGAATTCTTCTCAAAATTTTATGAGGGCGGAGGCCGCTCCTTCACCCCCTTAAAAGCAGATACAAAACATTTCAGATTCAAGGAGGAAATACAATAATGTCTATTTTTTCAAGTCTCGGAACATCAATAGCCGTCCTCGGCGCCGCTCTTGCGGCTATCCTCTCCGGTATGGGCTCCGCAAAGGGAGTCGGCCTTGTCGGTCAGGCTGGAGCAGGCGTTATCACAGAAGACCCCACGAAGTTCGGTAAAGTGCTTATCCTTCAGATCCTTCCCGGTACTCAGGGACTCTACGGCTTCCTTACAGCGTTCCTTGCGCTCAACAGAATGGGTGTTATCGGCAGCGGGTTCGAGCCTCTCTCGATAGAAAAAGGTCTTATGATGTTTGCGGCCTGCATGCCCATTGCGATAGTCGGTTATTTCTCCGCAATAGCTCAGGGCAAGACTGCGGCGGCAGGCGTCAGCATAATAGCAAAGAAGCCCGACCAGAACGGTAAGGCTATAACCATGGCGGCAATGGTTGAGACCTACGCCGTTATCGCCCTGCTCGTCTCGATCCTTTCGATCTTCAGCATCAGCGGACTCAATATCTGATGACCGAAAAATCGGCGCGTATGCGCCGGCGAAAGGGATGAAATGATGAGCGGACTTGACAGAATAATTGAAAAAATAAATGCCGATTCTCTGGCGAGCTGCCGCGAGATTGCGGATCAGGCGCAGAAAAAGGCGCAGGATATCGCGGAGGACGCGAACGCGCACGCCGAAAAGGCTTATTCCGATATTATAGCGGACGCTGAGAAAAAGGCACAGTCGATATTAAATATGTCCGAAGCGAATATAAGCGGCATTGCCCGCAGAGCTGAGCTCTCGGCGAAAGTCGAGGCGGTCGACGCGGCGATAGAGGCGGCTTATGACGCAATGTGCAATATGGGCGCGGACGAGTATTTCGCGGCGCTCGAAAAGCTCGCCGTCAGAAACGCCTGCAAGGGCGAGGGGGAGCTGAGGCTCTCGAAAGCCGACCTTGACCGCGTGCCATCGGGCTTTATTGAAAGAATAAATGCCGAATTGAAAGACGGTTCGGTGAAGCTTGCGGCGCAGGGTGCGGATATCGAAAACGGGTTTATCCTCGTCTACGGCGATATCGAGATAAACTGCACCTTCAGAGCGCTCATAAACGAGCAGAAGGACACCATCCGCGAAAAAGTCTGCGGCGTGATATTTTAAACGGCGGTGAAAAATATGCATGAAAATGAATATGCCTACGCCGTAGCGCGAATCAGAGCGAACGAAGTGAATCTGCTCACTCCCGCCGAGACTGAACAGCTGATATTGGCTGAGAGCTATGAGGCGGCGCTGAGACTGCTCGGCGACAAGGGCTGGCATACCGACGGCGTCGGTCACGACTATGCGCCGATGCTCGAAGAGCATGTGAACGCCGCGTGGCAGCTGCTCAAAGAGAGCGCGCCGGACGCTTCACTTCTCGATGCGCTCGTGATAAACAACGATTTCTTCAATCTCAAAGCGGCGCTCAAGGCGAAGTTCTCCGACCTCGACCCGTCCGACTATGTTGTAAAACCGAGCGTGTGGGATCCGGCGGAGATAATCGGATGCGTCGAGCGAAACGAGCTCGACTCCCTGCCCGAGTGCATGAGAGACTGCGCACAGGCGGCTTATGACGCGATAGTCAAGCTCGAGAGCGGCAGACTTGCGGACACCGCGATAGACACGGCGGCGCTGAAAACAAGAAGGCAGTTCGCCGAAAAGAGCGGGAGCGGTCTTTTGATGAAAGAGGTCGAGCTCTCGTGCGCTGCCGCCGATATAAAGACGGCGCTGCGCTGTGCTTCGGTAGGCAGAACGGCTCAATATATCAAAAATGCGCTGTGCCCGTGCGAAAGCCTTAATTCAGATGAGCTGATCCACGCGGCGTTCGAGGGTGTTGACGCAGTCGCGGATATGCTCGCGAACACTGAACTGAGTTCTCTTGCGGACAGCCTCAAAGAGGGGCTTACGGCTTTTGAAAAGAAGTGCGACGAGCTCTCGGCACAGCAGATGACCGAGGCAAAATACACGGCGTTCGGCCCCGACCCGCTCGCGGCTTATTATAATGCCGTCGAGACGGAGACGAAAAATGTCAGAGTTATACTCTCGGCGAAGCTCAACGGCTTTTCCGCAGAGACAATAAGAGCGAGAGTGAGGGAAGTCTATGCATAAGATAGCCGTTATGGGCGACAGAGACAGCATCTTCGGCTTTGCGTCCCTCGGAATGCACATCTTCCCCGTCGACGACCCCGCCGAGGCGGCGCCGATGCTCCATAAAATGGCGGAGAGCGGGTATGCGGTGATATTCATCACCGAGGCTCTTGCCTCAGGGCTCGAAAACGAGCTCGAACGCTACCGCACAAGACCTCTGCCCGCAATAGTGCCCATTCCCGGAGTCAAGGGAAACACGGGCATGGGTATGAAGAATGTCAGCAGATCCGTCCAAAAGGCGGTCGGCTCGGACATACTGGACAAATAATGACGCTCAACCGAAAGGCGTGATAACAGATATGACTACAGGAAAGATTTCAAAAATAGCCGGTCCGCTCGTTGTTGCAACGGGCATGCGCGAGGCGAACATGTTCGACGTCGTGCGCGTCAGCGACAGCAAGCTTATCGGCGAGATAATAGAGATGCACGGCGACAGAGCCTCCATTCAGGTCTATGAGGAGACCTCCGGACTCGGCACGGGCGAACCCGTCGAGTCAACGGGCGAGCCGCTGAGCGTCGAGCTCGGCCCCGGACTTATCGAGGGCATTTTCGACGGCATTCAGCGCCCGCTCGAAAAGATACGCGAGCTCGTCGGCAACAGCCTCGTCAGAGGCGTTGAGGTGCCCGCTCTCGACAGGGAGAAGAAGTGGCATTTTGTGCCGAAAGTGAAAGCGGGCGACAAGGTTGTCGGCGGCGATATCCTCGGCACCGTGCAGGAGACCGAGATAGTAGAACACAGAATAATGGTGAAGCCCGGCGTTGTCGGCACTGTCAAATCTATAGCTGAGGGCGATTACACCGTAACCGAGCAGATAGGATCGATAGAGACCGCGAACGGCGAGGAGCTGCCCGTAACGCTCATGCAGAAATGGCCCGTGCGCCGCAGCAGACCGTTTGAAAAGAAGCTTGCGCCGAATGTTCCGCTCGTCACCGGTCAGCGCGTCGTTGATACGCTGTTCCCGATAGCTAAGGGCGGCGTCGCGGCGATACCCGGCCCGTTCGGAAGCGGCAAGACCGTCACCCAGCATCAGCTTGCAAAGTGGGCTGAGGCGGATATAGTCGTCTACATCGGCTGCGGCGAGCGTGGCAACGAGATGACAGATGTTCTGAATGAGTTCCCCGAGCTTATCGATCCGCATACCGGAAAGTCGCTCATGGAGCGCACCGTGCTTATAGCAAACACTTCGGATATGCCCGTCGCCGCGCGTGAAGCGTCGATATACACGGGCATCACGATAGCTGAATATTTCAGAGACATGGGCTATTCCGTCGCCCTCATGGCGGACTCTACTTCCCGCTGGGCGGAGGCTCTGCGCGAGATGTCCGGCAGACTTGAAGAGATGCCCGGCGAAGAGGGCTACCCCGCTTATCTCGGCAGCAGACTTGCCCAGTTCTATGAGCGTGCGGGACGCGTTATTTCCCTCGGCTCGGACGGACGCGAGGGCGCGCTCTCGGTCATAGGCGCTGTTTCGCCTCCCGGCGGCGATATTTCGGAGCCCGTCTCCCAGGCGACACTCAGAATAGTAAAAGTCTTCTGGGGACTCGACTCGGCGCTCGCATATAAGCGCCACTTCCCGGCGATAAACTGGCTGACGAGCTATTCCCTCTATGCCGACTCGCTCGGAAGCTGGTTCAACGAGAATGTCTCCGAGGAGTGGACCACGCTTCGCGCAAGGCTCATGGCTCTGCTTTCCGATGAAGCCTCGCTCGATGAGATAGTCAAGCTCGTCGGTATGGACGCCCTCTCTCCGACTGACAGACTCAAGATGGAGACTGCCCGCTCAATACGCGAGGACTTCCTGCATCAGCTCGCTTTCCACGAGGTGGACACATATTCGTCCCTGCGCAAGCAGTATCTGATGATGAAGCTCGTCCTGCGCTTCTATGACGGTTCTCTCGATGCGCTCAAAAAGGGCGCGGATATTGAAAAACTCGTCTCGATACCCTCGAGAGAGAGCATCGGACGCTTCAAATATGTCCCTGAAAAGGACATTGAGGACACATATAAAACAGTCTGCGCGGCGATAGATTCCGAGATAAAAGCCGTTGTTGACGCAAGGGAGGAATACTGATGCCTAAAGAATACAGAACTATTCAGGAGGTTTCGGGACCTCTTATGCTCGTGCGCGAGGTCGAGGGAGTCAAGTATAACGAACTCGGCGAGATAGAGCTGGCAAACGGCGAGACCCGCCGCTGCCGCGTGCTCGAAATCGACGGCACGAACGCGCTCGTTCAGCTGTTTGAAAACTCCGCCGGAATCAACCTCGCCAACAGCAAGGTGCGTTTCTCCGGCAGACAGATGGAACTCGGCGTTTCGCCCGATATGCTCGGCCGCGTCTTTGACGGACTCGGCAGACCCATAGACGGCGGCCCCGAGATAATCCCCGAGAAGAGAATGGATGTCAACGGCCTGCCGATGAATCCGGCAGCCAGAAGCTATCCCCAGGAGTTCATCCAGACCGGTATCTCTGCTATAGACGGACTGAATACCCTTGTCAGAGGTCAGAAACTGCCGATATTTTCGGCATCCGGTCTGCCCCATGCAAACCTCGCGGCTCAGATAGCGCGTCAGGCAAAGGTGCTCGGCGATAACGAACAGTTCGCCGTTGTCTTTGCGGCAATGGGTATAACCTTCGAGGAGTCGAACTACTTCGTCGAGAGCTTCAGAAGCACCGGCGCGCTCGACAGAACCGTTATGTTCTCGAACCTCGCAAACGACCCCGCCATCGAGCGTATCGCAACGCCCAAGATGGCTTTGACCGCCGCGGAATATCTCGCGTTTGACCGCGGGATGCACGTCCTTGTTATATTGACCGATATCACGAACTATGCGGACGCTCTGCGTGAAGTCTCGGCGGCGCGAAAGGAAGTTCCCGGACGCCGCGGATATCCCGGATATATGTACACCGACCTTGCTTCGATATACGAGCGCGCAGGCAGGCAGAAGGGCAAGCCCGGCAGCATAACGATGATTCCGATCCTCACCATGCCCGAGGACGACAAGACCCATCCCATTCCCGACCTCACGGGCTACATCACCGAGGGTCAGATAATCCTCAGCCGTGAGCTTTACAGAAAGAGCATCAACCCGCCTATCGACGTTCTGCCGTCCCTGTCCCGACTCAAAGATAAGGGCATCGGCGAGGGCAAGACGAGAGCCGATCACTCGAACACGATGAACCAGCTGTTCTCCGCGTATGCGCGCGGTAAAGACGCCAAGGAGCTCATGGTCGTCCTCGGCGAAGACGCGCTGACGGATATGGATAAGCTCTATGCAAAGTTTGCGGACGAATTCGAGAAGGAATATGTCTCGCAGGGCTTTGACACCGACCGCAGCATCGAAGAGACGCTCAACATTGGCTGGAAGCTGCTCTCGATTCTCCCGCGCAGCGAGCTCAAGCGTGTCAGTGACGAGTTCCTCGACAAGTATTACGGCAAGTTCTGAATCCATATGGGAAGAAGTGATAGACAATGGCGGTAATGAACGTGAACCCCACGCGAATGGAGCTTACAAACCTAAAGCGCAAGCTTTCCACGGCGCGCAGGGGACATAAGCTGCTCAAAGACAAGCGCGATGAGCTCATGCGCCGCTTCCTCGATCTCGTAAAAGAGAATAAGGCTCTTCGCATCCGTGTGGAAGAGGGGATAAAGCAGGCGAACGTCAACATGGAGATAGCCAGAAGCGCCATGAACGACAAGAGCCTGAGCGTCGCCATGATGCTCCCCACGCAGGAGATGAGCCTCGAAAGCTCGGAGAAAAATGTGATGAGCGTTATGATTCCGGTTTTCGATGTTCAGTATAAAACTGCTGACAAGAACGATATTTATTCATACGGAACGGCGTTCACCTCGGCGGAGCTTGACAATGCGGTCAGCGCGCTGTCGGAGATAATGCCCGATATGCTGAGACTTGCGGAGATCGAGAAGTCGTGCCAGTTGCTCGCGGGCGAGATAGAAAAAACGCGCCGCAGAGTCAACGCCCTTGAGCATGTTATGATCCCTCAGTATGAGGAGACGATAAAGTATATCTCGATGAAGCTCGATGAAAACGAGCGCAGCACAACAACGCGCCTGATGAAGGTCAAGGACATGATGCTTGAACAGGCGCACCACTACGACGACCCGTTCGGAATGGAAGCGTGAAAAGCACAAATTTGTTGACAAACATCGGATAATACAATATAATAATAACCGCCGGAAAAGCCTCCGGCGGTCATTATTAATATGCGGGCGTGGCGAAATCGGCAGACGCAAGGGACTTAAAATCCCTCGGTGGTGACACCGTACCGGTTCAAGTCCGGTCGCCCGCACCATGAAAAAAGCATTTGCGGTTGCAAATGCTTTTTTCAGTGAAATTCGTTCCTTTGGAACGAGTGAAATATCTTCTGATACGAATATAAAAGAAAAATAAACTTGCAGAATTATCTGTGACCTTCTCCGTTCAGATTATTAAACTTGTAAAAGGCCTGAAATAAAATCACGAAACCGTGATTTCCAATCGGTTCGGCCGTTCCGGTATTTATTTCGGCGCGAACACCCGGAAGTCGGAGCCGATAGGGGAGTAATGCGTCCTAAAAGGCAGCGTCAATGCTTTAAATTGAAATTCTGACATGCTTTATCCCGATGCAGTTATGCACTGCATCGGGATTTTTCGCGCAATAATTTGTATTTTTCCGCCGCCAAATAAAAATCGAGCGGCCGCCGAAGCGACCGCTCTTTTCAGTGTGCCGAAAGATTAGCTTTCTTCTCTCTTCTTTTTCTTGCTGACAACAGTGCCTATTGCAACACCGCCGCCGATTACCAGAGCTGCAGCCCAGAGGAGTACGTTAGTCGTATCACCTGTGTCGGGTACGTCGGTTGCACCGGGCTTGTCAGACGTGCCGGGCTTGTCGGGTGTGCCGGGCTTGTCGGGTGTGCCGGGCTTATCGGGTGTACCGGGCTTGTCGGGTGTACCGGGCTTATCGGGTGTACCGGGCTTATCGGGTGTATCGGGCTTATCGGGTGTACCGGGCTTGTCGCCCTCGGTGCCGTCGGACTCGAATATGGCTTCGAGTATAACGTTCTCTGCGGGCATTTCGAAGGTGGCAATGCTCTTGTTCTCTAACTCAACGCCGCCCTTGACGACCTTCCACTCCTTGAACTTGTAGCCGGGCTTCGCAATGGCAACGACCGTTACCTTTGTGCCTGCCTCGGAGTAAGGCGGATATGCAACGCCTACGCCGTTTCCGTCAGTCTTGACCAATACGAAATGTATGTCGCGCTTAACGTTCATGTCGTCATCGTTCGGAGCGTCCTTGATTTCCGCAAAGATAGCCTTAACGGTGACATCCTCATCGGGCATAACGAACTTGTCGTCTGCTATCTCAATCTGACCCTCAACAACTTCCCACTTCAGGAATCTGAAGCCCTCGTTGGCTTCTGCGGTAAGGGTGATTTCCGTGCCTGCGAAAGCGGTTTCCGCGGATGCGGTTGCAGTGCCGTTTTCGGTTGTAACGGTGATTGCGTGTGCAACGGGATCAACTTCGGGCTGATCGGGATCTGCGGAGACTGTGAAAACCAGTCCGAACAGCATGAGGCAGCAAAGCAGCATGCTTAAAATTCGTTTTTTCATTTTTTTTGTTCCTCCGATTTGTATTTTTGTTTCTCCCTCCTTTATTTCTTGGAAGGACTTTTTTGTTCCGGCAAAAGCCGGTCTGACCTATGAGCTTTTACAGACCATATATCACCGCCCTTTTAAAACGCAAAAAACCGGGGACAGCGCAAAAATAGCCTGTCTCCGGCATAGTTCTGTTTATTTTGTTATGCAAAAAGACCTGTTGCTGCAGCAAAAGGGCAGAACGATTCACTCGGCTCTCGCCGAGGAAAATATCCGTCCTGCCGTAGTCTGTCATTGCAAGGTCCTCCGTCCGTTTTTTGGGTACCGCAACCCGCGGGGTAGGGGGGTGTCGAATGAAGCAGATTATACTTTTGGTGTTTTCCAAGATATATTATACCATCTGTAACAGAAAAGCGCAAGTATTTTTGCGGATTATGTATATTATTCCACATAATATTCGCGTGCAAAAAAATCGACATAAAGCAGATACTTTTATCTGCAAAGAGCGACGGCGCAGTTAAAGTTGAGCTTGAAAGATGCGCGGACAGCCTCGCAAAGGCGGTCACGAATGCCGCCACGGTCATTGCGCCGGACAGCGTCGTGGCGTTCGGCTATATGTTTGAGAACGATATATTTGACCTTTTCGCGAAGCGGTGCGCGCAGTATTATTCCGGTTTCGGCTGTCGCAGTCTCGCGCCCGGGCGCGTCCGCGTCGATACCGACGCTCGACGAAGTAAAGAAATTTCTCGAAGAGCGCGGCGAGAGCCTGCTGTGAAGCTTTGATAATATGTCCGGAATGCTTAGGTGTTCCGGATTTTTTATATTTTGACATCGGTGGTATAATAATATTCGGAGCGCACCGCGCTATCAAACAAAAAGGCGGAAGCCTATGGCAAAACTCAGCTCAAAAACAAAAGGTGTTTTCTATATAATTTTGGCGGCGTTCGGCTTTTCGCTGATGTCGATGTTCGTCAAGCTCGCGGGGGATCTGCCATCGTTTCAGAAGGCGTTTTTCAGGAATTTTATCGCGATGATTTTTATATTTATCATGATGCTGCGCGATAAGACCGGATTCGTACCCGCGAAAAAGAATATCCCCGATCTTTTCGGACGCTGCTTTTTCGGCACTCTCGGCATGCTGTGCAATTTCTATGCGATAGGCAAACTCAACCTGTCGGACGCGAATATGCTCAACAAACTCTCGCCGTTTTTTGCGATAATATTCTCTGTAATTTTGCTCAAAGAGCGCCCGAGCATAGTCCAGATAGCGGGCGTGTGCGTTGCGTTCGCGGGCAGCATGTGCATCATAAAGCCGGGTTTTGACAATCCCGAAGTGCTCGCGGCCGCCGCGGGGCTTCTCGGCGGAGCGGGTGCGGGAATAGCCTATACTTTCGTGCGCCGCCTCGGCTCAAGAAAAGAGGACAGCAAGCGGATAATCTTCTGGTTCTCCGCGTTTTCGTGCGCGCTGTGCCTGCCGTTTATGATAGCGGGCTACAAGCATATGAGCGCTATGCAGCTTATTTATCTCGTCCTCGCAGGGACTTTCGCCTGCGTCGGTCAGATAGGAATAACTCGGGCGTATATCTGCGCGCCGGCGAAGGAGATTTCGGTCTATGACTACACGCAGGTGCTCTTCGCCGCGGCGCTCGGATTTTTCGTCTTTGGCGATGTGCCGGATGTCCTGAGCGTTATAGGCTATGTCCTCATCTGCGGCGCGGGAGTGGGGATGTTCGTATATAACAAGCGAAGAACGGCATAACAAGCAGAGCAGGTCATCGGATATCCGGTGACCTGCTTTTTAAATTTATTCCGAAAATTCTGCAATGACTGCGAGGAAAACTTCTCCGTAGCGCTGGGATTTTGCCTGACCGACTCCGGAGACCTCCATGAATTCCTCCTGCGTTTTTGGCTTGAGGCGGCACATATCGACAAGTGTCGCGTCGGTGAAAACGACATAAGCCGGTATGCTCTGGCGCATGGCGAGACTTTTTCGCAGATCTTTGAGCGCGGCGAGGAGCTTTTCGTCCGCCGGCGGGAGCGGAGCGTCTTTTGCGGCGGCAGCTTTCTTTTTCTGCGGTATCTCGAGCATCATGCGCAGCGTCTCCTGACCCGTCAGAACTCCGCGACTCTTCGGCGCGAGTTTGAGTATCGGGTATTCGTCGCCCTGTGCGGTCATGTATCCGTTTTCGCAGAGATGGTCGATGATGTCGCGCAGCCGCTTTTCGGGGCAGTCCGCCATTATGCCGTAGGTAGATTGTCTGCTCAGCCCGGCGGATATCAGCCGCTCGTTTTTGCTCCCGCGCAGGACATCGCAAATTACTTTTTTGCCGTATCGCTGACCCGTCCGTGCGACGCATGACATTATCTTCTGCGCGTCAACCGTGATATCCGTGTTCTCGTGATTCGAGAGGCAGTTGGAGCACTTTTCGCACCGCTCGGGGCCCTTGTCGCCGAAATATTCGAGTATGAATTTACGCAGGCACTTGTGCGTCGTGCAGTAAAAAGTCATCTGCTTGAGCCGCTCTTTGTCGCGCCGTCTGACCTCTTCCTGCTCGTCCTCGGTGAGGTCGGGGTTCGGCTCGGAGTTGTTTATTAAGAACTGATTCGTCCGCACATCCTTTGCGCTGTAGAGCAGAATGCAGTCCGCACTCCTGCCGTCGCGCCCGGCGCGTCCCGCCTCCTGATAGTAGCTCTCCATATTCTTCGGCATGTTGTAGTGGATGACGAACGAGACATTCGATTTGTCGATTCCCATGCCGAAGGCGTTTGTGGCGACCATTATCGTCGCGCGGTCATAGACAAAATCGTCCTGGTTGCGCCTGCGTTCATTTTCATCAAGCCCCGCGTGGTAGCGGGTAGCGGCGAATCCGTTTTTTTGAAGCAGTTCGCACACTTCCTCGACCGCCTTGCGCGTCGAGCAATAAACTATGCCAGATTCATTCTTGCGCTCTTTTATCAGCTTCATCAGCTCGATCGATTTGTTCTTCGGCTGCATGACAGAAAAGAACAGGTTCGGCCTGTCGAAGCCCGTTGTGACAACGAGCGGGGAGAGGAGCCTGAGTAGCGTTTTTATATCATCTCTGACGGCTCCCGTGGCGGTAGCGGTAAACGCGCCGACAACGGGACGAGAGTTAAGAGCGTCGATAAAATCGGGTATTTTCAGATAGCTCGGGCGAAAATCCTGACCCCATTGAGAGACGCAGTGCGCCTCGTCGACCGCGACCATGGATATATTGAGATTGCGGCATATTCCGAGAAAAGCGGGCGCGCAGAGCCGCTCCGGTGCGACATAAATTATTTTATATTTGCCGCTCTCCGTGTTTTGCAGCACTTTCAGATACTGTGCGTGGGTCAGTGAGCTGTTTATGTATGCGGCGGCGACGCCCGACTGGACGAGCGCGCTGACCTGATCTTTCATCAGAGAGATGAGCGGGGAGACGACAATAGTGATGCCGTCAAACATGAGTGCGGGCACCTGATAGCATATCGACTTCCCGGCGCCCGTGGGCATGATGCCGAGAACATCCCGCCCGCCGAGCAGGCTGTCCGTTATTCTGTCCTGTCCCTCGCGGAAAGAATCGTGGCCGAAATATTCTTTTAATACGCTGAGCTTGTCCCTCACCGTTTGCACCTCAACAGAAATATTTATAAAATTAATTATACTCTGCGGCGCGAAAAACATCAAGAAAATAAAAATAACGGCGGGCGAAAAATCGCCGACCGCCTGAAATATTTATAACGCAGCGTTATCAATCAAATAACCAAAAGACGGAATTCTTTCTGTTATTTATCCGCCGCTCTGCCTGCAAAATGCCGCCTGCGGGTGCACAAAACGGAGATAATCCGACCGCAGGGGAAAGACGATGCACAAAAGGTGGAAAAAAAGGCATCCCAGGCTTTTGCGGACAGGCTTGTGGCAGTCCCCATCAACGATTAATAACACTGCGTTAATAATTAAAGTATATCATTGAAAAATATATTTTGCAATGTCGATTTTTGCCAAAAAGCCGCAGACAAAACGAGCGTAATATAGCCCGAACATGCAAAAGCAGCCGCGCGGGCGACTGCTTTGCTTTATATCTGATTTATTCCGCGACTTTCATCGTCAGCTCGAGTATGCGCCTGACGCTTGTCTCAAGGTCGGCGCGGGTTATCTTGCCGTTTTCAAAAGCGGCTTTCAACTCATCGGGCTCGCCGTCGCCCATCTTGACATCGTTGCCGGCGAGAACCTCGTCGGAGTGGTTGCTGTGGACGCCCCAGTCTGTTGTGACCATGCCCTTGAAGCCCCACTCATTGCGGAGCATCTCGGTGAGCAATTCGTAGCTCACCGAAGTGTGGCAGCCGTTGATGAGATTGTAGGAGGACATAATTGTCCACGGGTCAGCCTCTTTGACGCATATCTCGAAGCCGCGCAGATATAGCTCCCTGAGCGCGCGTTCGGAGACTCTGGAATCGCATTCAAAGCGGTTCGACTCCCTGTTGTTGCAGGCGAAGTGCTTTACGGATGCGGCGATTTTCTGCGACTGGATGCCGCGCACGTCGGCGGCGCAGCACTTTCCGGCGAGGAGGGGATCCTCGGAGAAATATTCGAAGTTGCGTCCGCACAGGGGATTGCGGTGGATGTTCATCGCGGGCGCGAGCCACACGCCGAGATTGTTTTCTCGCAGCTCCGCGCCGCCCGCCGCGCCGACTTCTTCAATGAGTTCCGTGTTCCATGTGCACGCGAGAAGCGTTGCGCAGGGCCATGCCGTTGTGGGCACGCCCGTTGAAGCGTTGAGGCGCAGACCCGCGGGCCCGTCAGCAGTCGGGACGGGCGGCACATCGAGGCGTTTCATGCCGCCGAACGCGCCTGTGTTGCAGACTCCGGGCTGATTCTGATGCCCGCCGACAAAGTCGATAAGCTCGTCAACGGTGAACTGCTTTATAAATTCGTCGAGCGTTATATTTTCGCCGACTTCGTCAAACATGATCGTATCTTTGGGCGCGGTCGCTTCGATGGGAGCGTGTGTGCCGCGGGTGTAAACGGGTTCGCCCGTCGGGAGATTTTCAAAGCTGCCGTCCGCGAGCAGACGCTTTTCGAGCTTGAACGGTCTGCAGAGCGGCTTTGATTCTTTTGTGATTATATCCTCGCTCAGCACGAAGTCGTAGCGGAGCTTTTCTGTCGCTCTGACGGAATTTCCGAGGTAGAACGAGTATGTGCCTTTTTCGAGCACGAATGCTGATTTCTTTATCTTGCCGAGATCGTCGAAGCTCGCCATGTCGCCGATATCAAAGCTCAGCGCGATTGCCTCGGACTCACCGGGGGAGAGAAGCTTCGTCTTTTTGAACGCGGCGAGCTCTTTTGCGGGCTTGCCGAGCTTGCCCTGCGGCGCGCTGTAATAGAGCTGAACGACCTCTTTGCCGGGCACTTTGCCGATGTTTTTGACCGTCACCGCGGCGACTATCTTTCCGTCGCTCTCGCCGCAGAATGCGCCGCTGAACTCGAAATCAGTATAAGAGAGACCGAAGCCGAACGGATAGCGAACTTTTTCGGCGGCGCCGGGAATCGTCTCGAAATAGCGGTAGCCGACATATATGTCATCAAAATAATCGAGATGCTCGAAGCCTGTCAGGAACTCCTGCGCGTTCTGATATGAGTCGTAGGAGTCGGGGATAGTGTCCGCCAATTTGCCGGAGGGGTTGACATCGCCGCAGATAATATCAGCAATCGCCATGCCGCCCTCGAGTCCGCCCTGCCAGCCGGAGATTATCGCGCCGACTTTTTCATTGTCCGCGAAATACTCGCAGTCAACGACTGCGCCGGAGTTGAGGACTATAACTGTGTTCGGGAACGCCGCAGCGACTCGGTCGATGAGGCTCTTCTCCGTGTCCGAAAGGTAGTAGTCGCCGGGGATAGCCTTTCTGTCAACGCCCTCTGCGGAGAAGCGGCTGAGGGTTATTATCGCGATATCCGCGTTCGCGGCTGCCTCCGCTATGAGCTCGTCGGGCATATGCGCCTCGGCAACATGCATGCTCGCGAAGGTGTCGTAGATTATATCGTCTTTCTCTTTGCAGAAGGACATGGCGTTGACCTTGTCCCATATCTTCTCAATCTGGGCGCGGGTCGGGATGCGCTTGCTCGCCTCCTTGACATATTCTTTGTAGAACTCGACGGTTGGTTTGAACACGCTGACCTTGCCCTCGGCTTCCTTCTGACTGAATCCGTCATAGACATTGCGGATGTAGGCGCAGAAAACGTCGCCGCTTCCGCCGCCGCCCTTTATGTATTCGATAGTCGCCTTGCCGAAGAGTGCGACTCTTGTTCCGCGCGTGAGCGGCAGAGTGTGAAGCCTGTTTTTGAGCAGAACCATACCCTCGCCGGCGGCCGTTCTCGAGAGCGCGGCGTGCTCGGGCGAACCTGTGACCTTTCTGCCGTCCGCGCCGAGCGGGATGCAGGGCTGATATCTGAATCTTGCGTATTTGTCCATAGCTGTTCTCCGTCCTTTATTTGAATTTATTTAAGCTCACCTTGTGTTATTCTGTCGATGAAAATGCATTCCGACTCATACGAATCCGGCTTGTTTTCGTCTATTATAATCAGTCTGCCGCCGCGTTTATCGCCGTAGGTGTGGTAACCCGCGCCTGGGCTCTGAACGAGCTTTATGCCGTCGACTTCCATTGTGAAAGTGTTCACATGGTCGTGGCCGAAGAATGCGGCGACTATATCGCCCGTTCTCTTCCAGCTCTCGAATTCGTCGCCGTTTTCGAGCGGCGGGCAGGGGGATTCGTGAATCTCGCCCTCGAGCAGTGCGCCGTCCGGGACGGAGTAGTGCTGCGCGCCGAGGCTGTATTCGCCATCCGGGTCTTTTTTGAGTTTTTTGTATTCCTGGATGACGGGGATATGCTGAAACAGCAGAGAGGGCACGGCTTTTCCGCCGTTCTGCGCCTTGAGTTCGGCGGCGCGTCTTTCGTACCATGCTATCTGATCTTTTTTTACAAAGCCGTATCCGGCGTCGTCTATAACATTGAACTCATCGTCCCTGACATAGTCGCCCGAGTCGATGCACCAGATGTTCCATGCGATATGCTTGCCGTCGGAAGACAAAATAGGCAAACTGCAATTCGCGCAGCCGGAGACATCCTCGTCGTTCATCGTGCTCCTGAAATTCTCGTATTCGGCGTATATACAGATCTGATTCTCTTTCGCGAGAAACGGCAATTTGGGCTGAGCCTCGGCATCGTGATTGCCGAAAACTATGGCGAGCGGGATATTTTTCTCCGCAATCGGCGCGACTATCTTTTTGATAGTATTATACATATATTCATATGTGAACTCCTGCCAGTAGCCGCTGATGTTGTCGCCGCCGAAAACGATAAGATCGGGATTAACAATTTCGATGCATCGACGAATGACATTTATCGTCTCTTTGCTCTTGTTTATCGGTATCTGTCTGTCCTCCTCATCGTCCATCTCCGGGTCGACCTCGTGGACATCAGTCAGATGCAGAATGCGGAATTTTCCGTCCGCGCCGAAGCGCAGGGGAGCCTGCTTTTCTTTTATATATTTCTTTGAATCCGGCAGCCCTTTTGCCATGCTGTTCCCTCCGATATTTGATACTGAAATTATATACTTGCTTCGACACTGTGTCAATAATTGTGTTGCATTCGCGATTCTGCGTTGTTTACTGTGCATAATTTAAAAAGTCCGTTTTTGGCAAAAGTGCATATTGCGAAAAGCAGAACGCGGTGATATAATTGATTTAATAACACGGTTTTCTAATTTGCAGATGAGGGGCGCGCTTTTTGAAAAATACACTTGATTCATCCATAGTCAAGCTGACGAATTACCGCTCTGTGTGGGGATACATACACAAAAACAAGCAGGCGACAATTCCGCAGATAGCCAAAAGCATCGGGCTGAGCCTGCCGACCGTGACGCGAGCTATTGATTACGGTGTTGCGGAGGGAATTATTAATCCGGACGGAGTTATTGGTGCGGAACGTGGGCGCAAGGCGCAGGTATATAAGCTTAACGCGGACTATATGCATTTTCTGCTGATTTATCTTGACTCCGATGTTCTTTCATACAGAATCCATGATTTCAAAAGCCGTACTATCGGCAGCGGAAATATACCGATTTGTGACGAAAAAGTACTTTCGACGCTTGAGAATCTTGTTATGACAAGCGTTGCGGCCGATCCGCTCATAGCCATGACGGCGATAGCCGTTTCGGGCGTTGTCTGCAAGGGTGTTGTTATGGACTCGGCGGCATTCCCGTCGCTCAACCATATCGATGTTGCAAAGAGGCTGAATGAAAAATTCGGACTGACGGTTCTTATTGACAACGACCTGCATGTCGCAACGAATGTGGCAAGAAAATATTCGAATTATCAGGATGGTATAACCGTTCTCTATGCTTACGGCAAGCGCAAGAGCGGCTCGGGAATAATCGCAAACGGCGAGGTGCTCTGCGGCGCGTCGGGCGCTGCCGGCGAGGTCGAAAACATCCCGCTGCACACTTCGGACATTGAATCCGAGCGCATAGCTTTTTGCAGCGAACGCCTCCAGGCGATAATCGCGCTGATGAATCCGGGCAGGGTAGTTATATATGAGCTCGATGAGGGCATGGATACGGATAAGCTCATAGGTTTGATAAAGAGCAAAATGAAGCCTTATCTTCTGCCGGAGTTCAAGCTGGGTCGCGATTTCTTTGAAGACTGCTTCCTCGGGCTTAGCATCGTGTGTGAGGTTGGGATAAAACAGAGCCTACAGGAGAGACTTGATTTTTAAACAACGAGGGGAATTTCAACAATTCCCCTTATGTCTCAAATAATTAATAACACTTCTTTAAGATATAATTTTACTTATTTGTAGATATTATAATATTGCGGTGGTTCTGAATTATTTTATGAATACTGCGGTACTTTGTCGGTGCCGCATATTAAAAGCTGAATTTATAACTTAACGTTATAATATAAATTGCTGCAAAGGAGGAGACAAAAAGAAGCAAAGAATAACAATGTCTATAATGTTTTCACAAAAACGAAAGGCGAACAGAGTAAATGAAAACATTTAAAAAAGCGCTGAGCGTTATGCTCTGTCTGTGCATGCTTATGTCTGCCGTGGCGGTCGGTCTTAACGTCTTTGCGCAGGAAAAGTCAGAAGCAGTTGCAAGGTTTGAAGCGAATGTCGAAGCTTTCGACGGCGATGTTACCAAAGCCGAGCCTTCGGCAGAGGATTTTGCGGCTTACGAGAAGCTCGTTGCCGAGTATAAGGCTCTCGGAAACTCCGATAAGGAAAGCATCGATGTCCTTGTTTTCGATGTGTTCTATCACGATGTAGTGATGAGAGAGCGCCAGATCTCCATCAAGAACCATCCCGAAATTTCCGGCTCTAAGAAGGATCACTATGTCAACGCCGCGGCTCAGGCTGTCACTACTCTCGGCTATGTTCCGGCTTATATCGACAACGCCGTTGCGCTTGCAAAGACTATTGCCGACAGAAAGATATCTGTCGATGACAAGAAAGCTGCCTGGAAAGCTGCCGATTACAACACCCGCGTTATGGCGGGCGGCTATGGCTCGACCCACGGCATCATCAGCGGCTCTGTAAAGGGCGATGCCTTCAAGGGCTTCAAGCTGATGGGCGATGTTATCTACAACGATCTTCTCAAGGCTAATCCCGCGCCCGCAAAGCCGAAGAGCCCCGGCCTTGCACCGAAGCCCGGCAGCTATGCGGAGGGCGAGAAAGATCCTAAGTACATCGCAGATTTTGCTGCGTGGCTCGAAAAGGTAGAAGCTTACAACAAGGCTTACGCCGCAGAGTATACTTATAAGGGCAACCTCTATATAGAGGCTCTCGAGTGGCTTGCATCCGCGGAATCCTCGTTCCCGTGTTCAATCTTATCGACACCATCGCCTCCGCTGAGTCTCCGCTCACCGAGGTTGTTAAGCTCCTTCCGAAGGTCGCTTATGCGGTTGACTCCGGCTTGCTCAACACCCAGATTCAGAATCTGATCGGCAAGCTCGGCATGGGCCTGGGCAGCAGCATCAATGTTGACCTCACCACAGAGGGACTCTATGAGATGCTCGCTCCCAAGCTCAAGGACATCGAGCTTCAGGCTGCAAGGTTGACGAAAACGGCGAGGAGACCGCCCCCGCAGTCACCCTTTCGATAAGCCTCGATAAGGACAAGTTCGCTTCTGCTATCAAGGATCTCTCCGGCTGCGGCGTTTACACCGCAAACGAGAGCATCGCACGAGGCAAGAACTGGTTTGTCGGCATCGACGGCGATGCGGCGGATGCATTTGTCGTTCTGTTCGGATATCTCCACTCCGAGCTCATCTCCGAGAGCAACGCGGCAGCCATAAAGACCGCTGTCAAGGCTCTTGACATGAACTTCGCTCAGAGAATAGCCGTCAGCTTCATCGTTTCGATCGTGCTCTCGTCCTCTGCTGACGGCGCTCTCAGAACGCTCGTCTTCATGATTCCGATAGTCAAGGTCGGCGTTAAAATTGCAAGTTGGTTCGGCGCATTCAAGAAATAAACCGAACGTCAAAAGGTAAAAACACAATTTCATAAAAGCAAGGTTCGGCGGAGCGTCATACGGCGTTCCGCCGTTCCTTTTTGCCAATTATAAATCAAACTGTTAAATCAACTAAAAACAGGGCTGCTTTTTCGGCATTTCGTACAACCCGCCGCTCTTGTTTTTTGTTTCACCTTATGTTAAAATCAAATTGTAAGATGTATAGACGCTTGATTTATAGAAACGCATTAAAGAGGGGAGTCGACTTCCCTCTGTGCTTTAAACGAATTAATAACGCTGTGTTAATAATTATTAACAAACGCTTAATTACAAATAAATAAGCAATTAAGGAATTTATAACCTTTTTATAAATTAATTTCAAGGCAGAGGAGGAGAAACCCAAAAGAGAAATGAGTTAACAGCCCCCCGTTTTAAAAACGAAAGGAGAACAAGTTATGAAAGCATTAAAAAAGACATTCAGCGTTATACTTTGCCTGTGCATGATAATGTCCGTTATGGCGGCAGGGCTCAATGCCTTTGCGCAGGAGGAAGCGACCGCAGCGCTTGACGGCGCTGTCAGCGAAGCGGTTGCTCTTGCCGTATCCGATCCTACGGACGAAAAACCCGACGTTGACGCTATGGAGCGCACCAAGGTTAAGTATCCCATCGGCGCTTCCAAGAAGGCTGTCAACAGGTCTATCGGCAGAGTTGAAGATATTCTTTTCACTATTTTGAAGGTTCCCGAGGGCGGAGTTCCCCAGGTGCTCAACGAGAAGGTATATACCAATGAAACCGTAGCTCTTGTTGCAAAGAAGCTGTTCCCGCTTGTCGGCGGACTCAGCAGTCTTGTTGCAAAGGGACCCAAGGACCTTGCCGCAAAGCTTGACAAGGAGACTTGCGCGGGTGCTATCGCGGCTCTTAACGCCGCAGCGGCTACGCTCGGCGCGGACGGCAAGCCCGTAGACAAGCTTGAAGCATGGCAGTATCTCACTGTTGTTGACGGCGACTTCGGTTTCGCTAACGGCGACAAGGAGGGCTTCCTCGACGCTGTTGCGTCGCTGTTCAGACCCCTTTCGCTGCTCACTACCGTTGTTTCCTTTGAGAACACAACCAGCTTATTTTACGGTCCGCAGCTGGGCATATACGAGGATCTCATCCCCATATTTGAGGCTCTCGGCATAAAGGACTTTATGACCTCCGACGAGTACACCGCATATGTTAAGAAGGGCGCCAACACAAACGAGAAGATGGATCGCCGTATCCGCGGCATCATCACTCCCATATTCACTCTTGTTGACGCAGTTGCCTCTGCGGAATCCCCGGTCGACGAGGTTCTGAAGCTTCTCCCGAATCTTGCCTCCGCTATTGACACGGGACTTATCGACACTCAGATACACAGTATGCTGGGCAAAATCAGCCTGGGTATCGGCAACAACGTTAAGGTTGACCTCACCACCGGCGGCGTATACGATATGATCGCCCCCAAGCTCAAGGACATCGAGCTCCAGGCCGCCAAGGTTGACGAAAACGGCGAGGAGACCGCCCCCGCAGTCACTCTTACAATAAACCTTGACAAGGAGAAGTTTGCGGCTGCAATAAAGGATATCGCCGCCTGCGGAGTCTTCAGCGCAAATGAGAGCGCAGCCAAGACCAGAAACTGGTTTGTCGGCATAGAAGGCGACTCGGCGGATGCGTTTGTCGTTCTGTTCAGATATCTCCATTCCGAGCTTACCGAGGAGAACAACGCTGTGGCGATAAAGACCGCTGTTGCAGCTCTCGACATGAACGCCTCGCAGAAAATTGTTGTCAATTTCCTCGTTTCCTCCGTGCTCTCGTCCTCTGCTGACGGAGCGCTCAGAACCATAGTTGCTCTTCTTCCGCTTGCAAAGACCGGCGTGAAGATAGCAGCCCGCTTCGGCGCGTTTGATAAATAAGCTTTAATTTGCAAAATACAATTTCATAAAAGCAAGGAGCGGCGGAGCGTCATAAGGCGTTCCGCCGTTCCGTTGTCAATCACAAATCAAATTGTTAAATCAACTAAAAATAAAGCTGTTTTTTCGGCATTTCGTACAGGCCGCCGCTCTTGTTTTTTATTTCTTGTTATGTTAAAATCAATTCGTATGAAATACATTTTTGGAGGTCTTTCTATGAAAAAATGGCGAGTAGGTATTATCGGTGTCGGCGGAATATTCAACGGCGCTCACCGCGAGCACTATCTTAAAGACGATCGCCTTGAGGTTGTCGCACTCTGCGACATAATCGAGGAGAGGGCGGTCGAGTGCCGCGACGGATTTTTCCCCGACGCGAAGGTATATACCGATTTCAACGAGCTGCTCAAGGACGAGACGATAGACTCTGTCGATATCTGCACCCCGAACTATCTCCACTCGATAATCGCGGTTGCCGCTTTCAAGGCGGGCAAGCACGTTTTCTGCGAGAAGCCGGACGCTGTCAATGTCGAAGAGGTCATGAAGATGAATGACGCCGCTAAGGCTGCGGGCAAGACGCTCATGGTCATGAGAAACAACCGCTTTACCGACGCGTCGAAGCTTGCGAAGAAGTTCATTGACGACGGCAAAATGGGCGAGATATACTGCGGACGCTGCGGCTGGCAGAGAAGACGCGGAATCCCCGGAAAGGGCGGCTGGTTCACCACCAAGGCGCAGTCCGGCGGCGGCCCGCTCATTGACCTCGGCGTTCACATGATAGACCTTGCGATATGGCTCATGGGCAGCCCGACTCCAGTCGCCGTGACCGGCAGCACATACTGCAAGTTTGCCGACAACGACGTCAGCGACTCCGTGAACTCCGACTTCGGCGACAAGGTCGAGGACGGCACGTTTGACGTTGAGGATCTTGCGATGGGCACTATCCGCTTTGATAACGGTGCGCAGCTCCAGATAGAGTTCAGCTGGGCGTCGAACGTCAAGAAAGAGACACGCTTTGTCGAGCTTCGCGGCACGAAGGCGGGACTCAATTGGCAGGACGGCGAGGTCGAATTTTACACCGAGGAATACGGCAAGTGCCTCGATGTTATCCCGACTAACTACGCTACCGATAGAGAGCACGCGAGAAACCTCAGGCACTTCTACGATGTGGTCATCGAGGGCGCCGAGCCGTGCTTCAAGCCGCAGCAGGGAATTGATATGATAAAAATCCTCTGCGCGGTCTATGAGTCCGCAAGGACGGGCAGAGAAGTAGTGCTCTGATAAATAAACTTAACGAAAAAGCACCCTGCGGCTCAGTGCACAGGGTGCTGTAATTTAAAGCGGAGAGGCACACGCCCCTCCGCTTTTTTCGTTTGTTATTTCTTCGCTTTCTTCGACTTCTTGTCGTATCTTCCGCCGAGTCTTGCGTCGGCTTCGGCGCGGGTTATCTTGCCGCTGTTGCAGTCCGCCATGGTCTGAACATCCTTGTCGGTGAGCTTGTAGCGGGTCCAGATGATATAGGCTATGGCGTAGCCTATCGCCGTGAACATAACATAGATGAACCACAGAACGGCCTTCGCGTGGTCTGTCTGAGTGACACCCTGGAGGTCTGCGAAGTTCTGCGCTCCCTCGACGCTGACCCAGCCAGTGGACTTGAGACCGAGTATAAACATACCGAGCGCGCCGGAGACGGCTGCGGTGAGCTTGCACATGAAGGTCTGAATCGCAAAGGTGATGCCCTTTGCTTCGATGCCGGAGGTGAATTTGCCGAACTCCGCGCAGTCGGGCGTGAACATGAAGAGCATGACGCCGAGAATAGCCATGGGTACCGCGCGCAGTATCGAGATGATGATGAAGCCTATCATCGAGTTGTAGCCGATGAGCCACATGACGACGCTTAAAATAACGGTAGCCAAAGTGCAGACTCTGAACAGCTTCATCTTGTCAAATTTTCTGACCATGTGGGGCACGAGGAACGAGAATATCGCTGCGGGAACAAGGCTCAGAGCCTGAACGACGAGCGAGAACTGCGAGTTGTTAAAGAGATAGAACGAGACGAAAAGGTTGAGTGAGCCGGAGACGTTGGCGCTCGAATAGAAGAAGTAGCCTATGTAATAGATGAGCAGATACTTGTTCTGAACGAGATAGCTGAACATCTTTTTGATCGTGAAATCCTCATCCCTGTCTCCGCCGAAGCGCTCCTCAAGCTTGAAGCAGGCGGGGATCATCGTGATAATTGCGAACACGGCGCAGATTATTGCGACTACCGTGTAGTTGAGCTTGACCTGCTCGCCGACGAGGACGGTGCCGAGAATGAGCGCAACGCCCGAGCCCACGCCCGCCCAAATCTGCTTATAGGATATAATGCTGTTTCTTTCGTCAATGTTTTCGCTCATCGAGGTGATGATACCGAATATCGGCACGTCGCAGAGGGTGTAAGCGGTATCCCAGAGTATATATGAAACAGCGAGCCAGATGAGCTTCGCGTTTTCGCTGAAGTTATTGGGTATGGCGAAGAGCATGACCGTAGTCAGCGGGATAAAGACGAGCGATATCCTGAGCCACGGAATGAACTTCTTGCCGCTCTTGAACTTTACCTTGTCGAACAGCACGCCGAATATAGCGTCGTTGACCGCGTCCCATACCTTGACCGCGAGCATGATTCCCGCGGTTTTGACAAGTCCGCCGATAGAGAGCATGAGATAAGTGGTCAGGAAAGAGGCGACGAGGTTATATATCGCGTTCTGTCCGCAGAAGTAGAGATAGTAGCTCAGTCTCTCCTTCGGTTTTGTAGACCAGCCCTTTGGGGTGGATGTGATTTTTTTGATAAGATTCGGCATTTTTTGAAACCCCTCCGTTTTTTGTGGATTTCATATTGAAAATCCGTTTTCAGTCAAATAATACTGTACCATATTTACAATAATCAGTCAACAGTAATTTGCTTCAGAGACAAACCAAAAATTGAAAATTCTTGACCGTTCGCTTTACCGCAGAGGAATATGCCGCCTTTGATCGGTATCTGAAAATACCGTTATGAAAAAATAATGTTGCGAACTTCCGTTAAACCGCAAACAAGCCGTGTCTTGCAAATCGCAAAACACGGCTTTTCGCCTGCCGCGCCTATCCCGCGTAGAAGAAATCGTCTATCATCTCCTCCACATGGGCGGGGGAGACATCGTTGCGCTCGAGCATGGAGACAAAGTCCCTCAGCTTTTTTCTGCTGAAAGAGATGTCGGGAAAACTTGTTGTTTCATTGAATCCGTTTTCCGTGACGGTCATCACTATGCCGTAGGAAATACGGCCGCCCGAGGCGGTTGAACTTTTTCTTGCTTCGGAGGCGCACTGAGCATCGGAGATTGCCGCATATCCGATGTCGTCCGTTTCGCATCCTGCCGGACGGCAGATGCCGTCGGTGATCTCAAATCTTACTTGCCGCATTTGTTCACCCTCAGTTACTACGCTGATTGAGAATAATTATATGTGATTTTGATTCACTTTGCAATAGTTTTTGTAAAGAAATTTTGATTTTTTATGAATTTTTATTGATTTTGTGCAATATTTTATGGTGTTCGACAAGAAAAAGCAGGGAAGCGCGGCATATGTCGGCTTCCCTGCTTGATTTTCAGATGTCGAAAATATTGAGTCCCGTCTGCTCGCTTATGCGCCTGCCCATGTCAATGTCGAAAATTTTGACGAACATTTCGCAGGTCGCGCTTATCACCGCTTCATTCAGGTGACCGCCGATGACGGCGCCTTTTTCGTCCGCGAACGCGGCGTGAAGGTGGAGATAAGGCTCGCCGTCCTTGCGGCTGAGATTGCCGTTTAATGAAACGAGCTCGAGCGGCTGAACAAATGTCAGGCTGTGGTATTTCTGCTCTTCGAGGTCGTATAGCCCGAACACTGCGCGCCCTACCGCTCCGATAGCTGATATCTCGGCAAAGCGGATATCTTCGTCCTTTGCTATCTTCAGCACCGACGCGATTATTTCCTCGCCCGGGTCAAGCCTTACCGCGAGGACATCGCCTGTTTTCACATATTTCATGCTATCCCTCCGTCAAATTTTATTCCCGCCGACTCGCGTATGCGCTGCATCGTGCGGCTCACAGAGAGCGCCGTTTCGCGCAGCTCTCTGTATTTTTCTCTGTTGTTTTCCGGCTCTGTTATCAGCTTATAAAACGCGCGAGCCTCGTTGCCCATGAGTTCATCTTTCGGCGTGTCGCCGCAGATAATGCGGCTCGTCCCGTCGTTCATCACGAGTTCGATATCCGTGAGCTTTGAAATTGAGCCGATTTTTATGCTGCCGCGCTCGCCGATTATCTGCGAGCCCGCGTGATCCTGCCCGGTTTTGCAGCTTGTCATTGTTATTGCGGTGTTTTTACTTAGCATCGAGACGGCGGTTGCCGCGTCAGCTCCGCTTTCGAGAAATGCCGATACTGCCGAGACGGTTTTCGGCTCGCCGAACAGATCGATTGCAGGATAGACGCAGTAAATGCCGAGATCCATGAGACTGCCTGTCGCCATGACGGGGTTGAAAATATTCGGCAGCTCGCCGCGAAGATAGGCGGGATATTTTGACGAATACTGCGAAAAATCAAAATGCGCAGTCCAGACCTTGCCGATGTCCCCGAGAGCTTCTCTGAGCGCCGCCCGCACGGGCGAGTGCATATACATTATAGCTTCGATATATATGAGCTTATTTCCGTCCGCGATTTCGCAGAGCTCCGAAAATTCGTCGGGCGTCACTGTTATCGGCTTTTCGCAGATGACATGTTTTCCGCTCTCGAGCATTTTTTTGCTCTGAGTATAATGCAGGGCGTTTGGGCTCGCGATATAGACGCACTCGGCAGGGGAGGCGGCGAGCTCGTCAAGCGAGGTGTATACTGTACTTATCCCGTTCTCTTTTGCGAATGTCTCTCCGCGCTCGCGCGAACGCGAATATACGGCGAAGAGTTCAAAATCGGGCGCGAACTTCAACCCGTCGATAAAGCTTTTGACTATCCAGCCCGTGCCGATGACGGCTAATTTCATATTTTTTCCCTGCTTTCTCAGACCCTGCGCGCCATGACCGTGCAGACGCGCAGAGGGAATATGATATCAAATTTGTTCTTTTTGTAGAAATTTATTGCGTTGGCGTTATATGAATCGACCACCAGCATAACGCCCTTGCAGCCGATCTCTCTGAGATGATCGGTCAGAGCCGCGAACAGGCGGGTGCCGATGCCGCAGTGCTGATAGCCGGGCTTTATATTGATGTGCATATGCGCGGGATAGCTTCTTGCGAATAGCGCGGGGCCGTTTACGGACGCCCATGATTCAATTATATCTCCCTTTTTGCATCCCTTGACGCGCGGGAGATATTCGGCTTTGAATATGCGCTTGTATTTTTGATAGTCTGGCGCGCAGAGGATATAGCCGACCGCGCTGTCCGTGTCCTCATCGACGGCGATGAAGCAGTGCTCTGCCTCGCGGTCTATATAGTAGTCGCAGAAGGTCGCGAGCAAAAAGCGCATTGACTTTTCTTCGCGCGCGTTGCTGCCCGCCGTGTCAAGGCAGATATTGCGGACATCGTCCCGATATTTTTCGCTGTAATTTGTGATGATTATAGCCATATTTTACTCCTCAAAATCAATGTGGATATGGTTTTCGCCTTCCCAGAGTTCGTATTCGCAGTCGCTGCCGTAAGTGAACCACGCCTTTTGCGGAACGGTTACATAGAAGTCCATCTCGCGCTCCGTTCTGACAAACGAGACGGCTATTTCGCCGCGCACCGTCGTTATGTGCCCGCTCGCGCGGTTGAGCCCGTCGGGGATCTGCGGAGCGATGACGATTTTTTCATAGCCAGCCGAGTTTTTCTCTTGCGTGATGCCGAGAATGAACGAGAACAGATACCGCGTCACCGCGCCGAACATCGGATGGCTGTGCGAGCGCTCGCCGTCCCAGTTCTCCCAGATAGTCGTCGCGCCCTGCTTTTTCATGTTATAGAACGAGCCTTTGCCCGTCGAAGTCAGCAGGCGGAAAGCCGTGTCGGCGCAGCCGCGCTCAAACAGCACGCGGATCAGAATATCCGTACCGAAAATGCCGGTGTCAAAAGCATCTGCGGCGTCGTATTTCTTTTTTGTATTGTTGAAAGCGCGCTCGCCGCCGAGTCCGATATCAACAGCAAAGCTGTTCGCACCCTGCGCGTCGCCGATAAACGAGCCGGTCTGCGGTCTGTAATATGCGTTGAGAATAGCCTGTTTCTTTTCTTCTATGCGCTTTTCGAGCATGGCGGCAGTTTCGCTTTCGCCGATAGCCTCCGATGCTTCTTTTGTCATCATCATCTGCTTGACATAGAGCGCAGTGTTGACGAATGGCTCGCATATTGTTATTTGTTCGGGCGGGCACCAGTCGCCGAGGCACCAGCCGCCCTCTTCCTCGCGGCAGACGAGACCGCCGGAGCTTCGCGAGTCGAGATAATCAAAATATCGAAGGATCTTCGGCAGATAACGGCGAAAGGTCTCCTTGTCGCCGTATATTTTATACATCTCATACGGCACGACCGCTATCGCGCCGCCCCAGCCTGCGGGGCCTCCGCCGCCGCCCATGAAAGGCGCGGTGTGCTGGACGTGACCGTTTCCGATGCTCTGGCAGTCGGAGATATCTTCGAGCCACTTTTTATAGAATTTCTGCGAATCCAAAAGCATCATCGCCGCTTCACAGCAGAGCTGACCGTCGCCTGTGTAGCCGAGGCGCTCTATATGCGGGCAGTCCGAGGGCACGCCCGAATGCATGTTGCTCAGCTGCGTTCTGATATATGCGTCGTAGAGCCAGTTGAGCATCTCGCTGTCCGACTCGAACGATGAGGTCACGGCGCAGTTTGAGTGAACTACTTCGCAGCGCACGGGCTCGGCGTTGTTTGTCAGCTCGAAATACCGAAAGCCGTGCCAGGTAAACCAGGGCATGCACTCTTCGCCCTTTTTCGCGTTGCGGTATTCATCTTTTTGAATCTGCCCGCGGTCGCAGGAATCGAAATTCAGCGTGCCGTCCGGGTTTATTTCCTCGCTGCATCTGACGGTTATATAAGCGCCGTCAACCGTTGCCGCGACAATCGGATAGCCGGAAATATTCTCGCCCATGTCGTATATCGAAACTTCGCCGAGGTCAAAGAGCTTCGCGGGCTTTATTGCGCGCTCCACTCTGTCCGCCGGGCAGTCCTGAACGAAAAACTGAGTCTCATGCGCCGGGGCTTTGATAACATTCTGAAAGCCGCTGTTCGCCGTCAGCTCGTCTGCAAGGCTCATGTCGTGAACCTCGCCGAAATATATATTATTTTCAATAATGCGGCTCTGCTTCCATTCAAGGCTCTCGTCGGAAACAAAAGTATATTTTTTGCCGCTTTTATTCTCGACATCGATTTTATAGCAGAGCTTTATGTCGCCGTATTTTGCGAACCCCTCGGCGCTGCGCTTCTGCTGGGCGAACCAGCCGCAGCCGAGAATGACGCGGATATCATTTTCGCCGTCAATAACAAATTTGGATATGTCATATCTCACGGCGTATGTGCGGTAGGACAGCTCGTCCAGGATAGGATATTCAAACGCCGTTAGATCGCGTTTGCAGTACTGGCTGTTGACGGGGACGAATTTGTCCTTGGACACCTCGCGCCCGTTTATCCACAGGCGGAAGAAGCCGAGCCCGCAGATGGTTATCTCCGCTTTCTTCGGCTCTTCGATGAAGAAGCCGCCTTTTATAACCGGCGAAGTGCAGCTGCTGTCGCAGGTAACCCATTGAGCATTCCCGAAAAGTTCGCTGAAGTTCATGTTATTTCTCTCCATCAAGTTGAGCTTTTCTGTTTTCTAGCTCTTCCCACTGCATCATGAGTTCAGTCTGCTCGTCGTTGAGCTTGCCGAGCGTTTCCGTCAGCTCCATGACGCGCGCGTAGTCCGCCGCCGCTTCGGGGGTCGACATCTCTTCGTTCGTTTTTGCTATCAGTCCGTCGAGCTCGTTTATCTGCTCTTCGCATTTCTTTATCGCGGTTATCGTGCGGCGCAGCTCGCTCTCGCGCTCCTTGCGGCGCTTGTAGTCCTCGCCGCCCTTGCCCATGGTCTTAGCAGCTTTCGGCTTCTCCGCGCTCTGCTCGGCGATTTTCGCCGCGTAGTCATCGTAGCCGCCCTCAAAGCTCTCCGCACCGTTCATACCTATCGACAGCACGCGGGTGGATAATTTATTTATAAAATATCTGTCGTGGGACACGACGAGCATCGTGCCGCCGAAATCGAGCAGAGCCGCCTCGAGCGCCTCGCGCGAGGGAATATCAAGGTGATTCGTCGGCTCGTCGAGCAGCAGGACATTCGCGCCCGAGAGCATCAGCTTCAGGAGAGAAAGCCGCGCTTTTTCACCGCCGCTCAGAGTCTCTATCTTCTTGAAAACATCGTCCGCGCAGAACAGGAACTGCCCGAGCAGAGTGCGCACACGCGCCTCGGTGAAATCGCGGTGCAGATTCCAGATTTCGTCAAGGACTGTATTATTATTGTTGAGCGAGGAGAGCGTCTGGTCGAAATAGCCGACCTGAACGCCTGCGCCGAAGAGATATGAACCGGAGTCGGCTTTCTCCTTGCCGATAAGTATTTTTAAAAGAGTCGTCTTTCCGCATCCGTTCGGACCGAGCAAAAACGCGCGGTCGGATCGGCGTATCTGAAACTCGACGCCGCTGAAAAGATGTTTGCTGCCGAATGATTTTGACAGACCTCTGACATTCAGGACTTCGTTGCCGGTCGGTTCGACCTCGCCGAACGAAAATCCGAGAGTTCTTGCCGAGCGGTCGGGCGCATCGATTTCCGCCAATTTCTTGTCGAGCATCTTCTGCTTGCTGTCCGCGGTTATGAAATGCCGCCAGCGGCGCTGCTGTTCGATTATGCCCTCGAGGCGGTGAACCTCGTCCATCTGCCGCTCGTAGTGACGGCGTTCGATCTCGTCACGTTCGGTCTTCTGCTCGAGAAAGCGGGAATAGCCGCCGTTGAACATCTCGATCCTGCCGTTTTCGAGCAGCATCGTTTTTGTCGTCACTTTGTCGAGAAAATAGCGGTCATGGCTTATAATTACCGCGCTGCCGCGGTAGTCGTTGATGAAGTTTTCGAGCCATTCGAGGCTTGTCAGGTCTATATGGTTCGTCGGCTCGTCGAGCAGGAGCAAATCCGGCGCGCTCAAAAGCAGCTTGCCTAGCGCGAGCTTTGACCGCTGACCGCCCGAGAGCAGGGAGCAGGGGAGAGAGAAGTCGCTCTCCGAGAATCCGAGACCTGTGAGTGCCGAGCGCGTGCGGCTTTTGTAGGTCAGCCCGCCCCCGTCCTCAAATTCGGTGTGCAGTCTGTTCTGCTCGGCGATGAGCGCGTTAATGTCGCCATGTCCCGCTTCGATGAGATCCGCGAGCTCTTCGAGCCGCTTCTCTTTTTTCGTAAGAGGCTCGAACACGCTCTCCATCTCGTCATAGACCGTCTTTTGGCTCCCCGCGCAGGCGTGCTGCTCGAGATAGCCTATCTTTATATTTTTGCCGGGATATACCCCGCCCAGGGTCGGCTCAAGCTCGCCGGTGATGAGCTTGAAGAGGGTCGTTTTGCCCGTTGCGTTCGAGCCGATGAAGCCTATCTTATCGCGTTCGCCGACTTCAAAGCTCACGCCCGAAAACAGCGTGCGCTCGCCGAACTCCATATCAAGATTCTGTACGCTTAAAACTGCCATTTGTAATATCAGACCCTTGTTTCAAGGATCTTTGCTTCTCCGTTTATTTTGTAGTCACCGCAGTTTGCGGGAATGAAAATGCTGCCGCCCTTTGAAAATTCAAGAGTCTCGCCCGCGCATTCGAGCAAGCCCGCGCCGTCGAGGATAAGAAGCGACACAAAAGATTTTTCGTCCGCAGTGCCGTCAAAAGAACCGTTAACATCGAGAACTCTCTCGGTAAAGAACGGGCAGGCGACAAGATTCGTGACGTTGCCGTCTTTTTTCGGCGTGCAGGGATTTTTGTATACTCCGGTGTGCGTGACATTTACCGCGTCCTCAACATGAAGCTCGCGCGGCTTGCCGTCAAAGCCCAGGCGGCCGTAGTCATATATTCTGTAGGTCGTGTCCGAGTTCTGTTGAACCTCGGCGAGCAGGATGCCCTTGCATATCGCGTGGAGCGTGCCGGACTCTATAAAGAAGAAATCTCCCTTTTTGACCGGGACTTTCTTGACATAGTCGGTCAGCGTGCCGTCGGTTATCGACTGCCTGAACTGCTCGCGGGTTATGTCCTTTTCAAAGCCGAGCAGAAGATAGGCGCCCGGCTCGCAGTCGAGGATATACCACGACTCGGTCTTTTCCGCGCCGCTGCCCTTTTTCAGGCAGTAGGCGTCGTCGGGGTGAACCTGAACCGAGAGATCCGCCGCGGCGTCGATGAATTTTATCAGCACCGGGAAATCAGAGAATCCGGCGCAGTTTTTGCCGCCGAGCTCGGGGTGTTCGAGATAGACTTCGCGAAGAGTCTTCCCCGCAAATTCGCCGTTTGCGACTGTTGAGCTGCCATTTTTGTGCGCGGACATGACCCACGCCTCGGCGGCGTTTCGCTTGTCTGTGACAACGGAATATTCGTCAATGAGCCTGCGCCCGCCCCAGACAGTTTCCGAGACAAAGGGCGTCAATACCATGGGATAAAGCTTCAAAACACATTCTCCTTTATTATAAACATCTTTATATATTTTTGGCGTTCGGACGAAAAATATCGTCCGGCTGAATTATTTTATCATATTTGTCCCATAATTGCTATACAAATAATACCGGGAGGACGAAAAAATGGTTACTGCTTTCAAATATCTGCTCGGAGGAAAGCTCAAAAAGGCGGACGAAGCTCCGACAAGGGAGGAGCAGCTGCTCGTGGACATAAGAGCGCTCAAAAAGGAGATGGACGCGGCATATCTGCGGTTTGAATACGGCGAGGACGACGACTCGGTCGAGGCCGCAATATATGAGCTCGAATCGCTCAAGCGCCGCTACCACAGACTCCTGAAGCTCGCAAAGCAGGAGGGACTTGAAAGCAGCGACATAGCCGTCTGCTACAAACTGGAATGAGGGGATAGCCTTGTCAACAGGGATGAAAACGATTCTTATAATATTTCTCGCTGCCGCCGCGCTCGCGATAACGGTGTTTGCCGTGACGAACAGGCGCGGCTTTTCGGCGCTGATACTCAACGCGATAGGCGGCGCGGCGGCGCTGTTCGCCGTCAACATCGCGGGGCTTGCGACGGGGATACAGCTCTCCGTCAACCGCTGGTTGCTCGGCGCGGGCGCGCTGCTCGGTGTGCCCGGGGTGATATCGATGCTGGTGCTCGATATCGTTTTCAAATAAATTAAAATGAAGCCGCCCGCGGGCTGAAAAGAGCATTTTTGCGGGCGGCTTATAAAAAAATCAGTTTTTTTAAAATTATGCTTGACATTCGCACGGCGTTCATATATAATAGGCTCTGCTGAACGGGAAAGACCGAAAAATTCAGCTCAAATGGACGCTTAGCTCAGCTGGTAGAGCATTCGCTTGACGTGCGAAGGGTCAGCGGTTCGAGTCCGTTAGCGTCCACCAGAAAACGCCTTGATGAAATATCATCGAGGCGCTTTTTTATTTGCTTTGAAAACGCCGCCTGCGGAGAAACAGGCGGCGTTTGATGATTTATGCAGTTTTAATTTTATTTCTCTTGCTTGCTTTTATGCGCGCGGCGGCATAGGCGATGTACGGCACGGCGGCGTAAGCTATTATTATAGTAATGGAGGGCTCATATAGGCTCTGAAACCTTATGTCATGGATATCTATCACTCCGATTGACGACATGGTATAGAAAAAGCCTAATCCCGCGCCGAGGAAAAAGACGACGGAGGCGACGAGCCCTATGAGATATCCGTTCGATCTTTTCCTGCCGAATACTATTCCGAACGCTATTCCGCCGACAAGAACGGCGGAGCTTGCGATGCTTCCGATGATGAATACGGCGTGGCTCGCCGCGAGGCTATCCAGTCCGGCTTCGGGGAGCGAGGTAAGAACAGAAGCCGCAAAGCCCAGAATGCCGTAAACAAGAAATGTAATTACGCCGGTCATAACTTCTCTTTTAGCGGTTGATTTCATCTTTGCCACCTTGCTTTTAATTAATTAAAAAGAAAAACGCGCACAAGCCGGCTGCGATGCCGACCTATGCGCCTTATTAAACTGCCCGAATGCGCACCCGCCTCAGACCTGATAAAAATCTATAATTTTTTGAACCAAACAGCATCATAGCATTTCTCCGAAATTATATGATATTCTGTCTCAGAAAACCCATCTGCAATTACAAAGTAGCATATTTATATATCGGAGTCAATGCTTTTTGACATACTTTTTTGAATATTCACAAAAAGTTAATTTTTGAAAGCGAAAATATATTTCGTCGCCTCGGTGTTGCCGCAAAAACTATTCACTAAAAATAAAAAGTGTGATATAATCAGCTCGATTAAAATACCCGAAAGGAGCGCAAACATGAAAGAACCCATCACCCGATATGTCGAGGACAGGTATGCGAAGCTCAATGAGTTTGTTTCCATGCAGCCCGATATGTCGGAGCTGCCGGATTTTGAAAAGGAGAAGGGAAAGCTCCCTGAGCCCGTGTGGGCGGGACACGACGATGAAATTGCCGCCTATTACAAGGCGTGGGAGATAGCTTTCCGCAACCTCGGAAAGCCGACGAAGGAGAGCGGCTTTGTCTCGCCCTATATCGACGCCGCTTTTAACGGTCACATTTTTATGTGGGATTCCTGCTTTATGCTCATGTTCGGAAAATACGGCGACAGCGTCCACTGCTTTCAGAAAACGCTCGACAATTTCTACTGCAAGCAGCACCAGGACGGCTTCATCTGCCGCGAGATAAACGAATTAGACGGCGTTGACCGATTCTATCGCCACGACCCGACGAGCACGGGACCCGAGATAATGGCGTGGTGCGAGTGGCAGTATTACAAGAACTACGGAGACAAAGACAGGCTCAAAAAAGTCTATTATCCGCTGCTCTCGTTCCACCATTGGCTCAAGAATTATCATCGCTGGAAGGACGGAAGCTATTGGTCGAGCGGTTGGGGCTGCGGCATGGACAATCTGCCGCGCTGCGATCTTGAGCTCATTCCCGACTCGGAGGACTGGCAGCTTGAGACTTTCCACCACAGCTATATGTCATGGATAGACGCGACTCTGCAGGCGGCGATGAGCTGCGAATATCTTATAATGATGGCGAAGGAGCTCGGCATCTCTGACGATGTCGACGCGCTCAAGGACGAATACGATAATCTCGTCAGGTTCGTCAACGAGAAGATGTGGAGCGAAAAAGACGGGTTCTATTATGACCTCAAGGCGGACGGAAGCTTCCTTGCCGTCAAGACCGTCGCTGCGTTCTGGGCGCTTATCTCGAAGATTGCCCCGCCCGAGAGGGTCGACGCGCTCTGCCGTCACCTCGAGGATAAAAATGAATTCAACCGCCCGAACCGCGTCCCCGCGCTCTCTGCGGATCACCCGGACTACAAAGATAACGGCGGCTACTGGAACGGCGGAGTTTGGGCACCGACCGATTATATGATACTCTGCGGGCTCTCCGCAAACGGAAAAGAGAAGCTTGCAAAAGAGATAGCCGAGTGCTGCTATAAAAACTGCATCGAGGTCTATAAAAAGACGGGCACTTTCTGGGAGAACTATGCCCCCGAGACTGCCGACCGCGGCGACCCCGCACGCGAGGATTTTGTCGGCTGGACGGGCATATTCCCTATAACCGTTTTGATAGAGTACATCCTCGGCATCAGAGTCTCAGCCGAAAAGTCGGAGATAGTCTGGCGCGTGAACAGGCTCGAGGAGCACGGAATAAAGAAGCTGCCCGTCGGCAGGGATTCGTTCGTCACGCTCATGTGCGAAGAGAGAAAGTCCGAAAATGAGAGACCTGAGATAACCGTCGAGAGCGACAAGCCGATAAAAGTAAAAGTTATCTACGGCGAGGATTGGCAGTTCTCGTTTGATATTTGATGGAGGTATATATGAAACTTAAGGTTGATTTCAAAAACACTGTCGGCAAAATAAAGCCGATGAACGCCGTCAACAACGGCCCCGTGTATACGGACAACGGCGACCAGAATCTCACGAATCTGCCGGACTTCAGGGAGGCGAACATCCCGTTTGCCAGAACGCACGATTCGTCCATATGCTATGACTACGGCGGAGA
>ERZ779922.176-NODE-176-length-56107-cov-214.283308_pt1 | contig 56107 bp, 41 predicted proteins | sample MGYA00511544_ERZ779922 | MGnify/ENA primary metagenome ERZ779922 (study PRJEB29588, sample SAMEA2154516) | human gut metagenome | biome: human gut; feature: human-associated habitat; material: faeces | place: Denmark | collected 2008/2010 ... | reverse complement strand
ACCCAGGGTGTTGCCCTGGGCTAGGAGCTTCTGCCCTTTCAGGGCGTGTGGGGCAAACGATCTTAGCGTGTGGGGCAAACAATCTTAGAACGAATAAGAGAAACCTACTGACATGAATTCCTTAAACTGCCAATAGCTATCATCGTCTTTGCGGTTCACACCATCGTCGAAACGCGGATAGAGGAAGATGTTGGTAGAAATATAGCGGTTAAACTGGAAGGTAATGGTGTTTTCCCACTCTATTTCAGCACGCTTGTAAGTGGTGTATCCCCAGAGACGGGTCTTCCACTTGATATTATCCGCTATCTGCCACGACAGGTCGAAGGTACACTCAGAACCGTAATCGGTCATGCCATGCTTCCCCTCATCCAGTCCGTACCGCGTAGCCAGCGACGCTCTGCCCACATACTTCCAGTTGAAAGCCAGAGGAGCCAGATGGGCACTACCCTTCAGGCGGTGATTGAACCAGTCTACATTATAATCCATACCGACAGAGAGGTTCAGATTGAATGGCGAGAAGAAATCGGAATAAACAGTCTTGTCATTACTCTTGTAACCATGCGTAAACTGAGTCTGGCCAATCAGCTGGATGGTATAATACCACTTCCTGGAAGCCTGCAGACCGAGTTTTCCGGTGTATCGTATCATATCGTCGCTCGTCTTCAGCGTATGAACCGTATCACCCTTCGAAGTCTGATAACCCAGGCGCATCTCCACCTTATTATCCCATTTTACCTTCTGCTTGTTATTGTAATTGGCAAACATCGTCACTCTTCCGAGCACCGAATAATTACTCTCACCACCCTTATACCAGTTGTCAGAAACATAGTTTTGCAGGAACTGCAGATAATAATCGCCACCTATGGTCCAGAAGTTAGGACGGGTGATGATGATATCCATCGGCGCCGCATCCACCTCAATCGCCTTCGGAGCCACCTGCTCTACGATATCAGGATGATTCTTCTTCGGTTTGCTCTGCGCAGCCAGCGGTGCCCCCACCTCCTTGAGATGAGACTCAGTATTGCGCACCAGGTCGGGACGCTTGAGATATACCTCCATCAGCGTCTGGTCGAGCATCGTTCCGAGCGAATCCTTCACCCCATCCTGAGGCTTGAGTCGCAACATGCGGGCTACCGGCCCATGATAGAAGGTGAGCGGCGTAAAAAGCTGGGCATATCTGCTGTCCCCGGAATCCATCTTCATGGAATCGATGCGCTGACGGCACATCAAGAGCGAGTCAGCATAGATTTCAGCCAACCTGTTCTTCGATGCCTCTCCGGGCTCCACCTTCTTCAATTTGCGCTGGGCAAAAACAGGCGTCAGAGCCGAAAGGAACGCAAGAACGAGTAATCCAAATTTTATTTTCATACCTTAATTTTATAAATTTTGGGCACAAAGGTAATAAATAATTCATAAATCTATGCCCTTTATTAGAAATATTTTTGCTCATTTCACAAAAATGTCGTAACTTTGCACCCAAATTATTCTAATTTAAATTATAAATATCGTGGCTGAAACAAAGTACATCTTCGTAACTGGTGGTGTGGTTTCTTCTTTGGGTAAAGGAATCATATCTTCATCCATCGGTAAACTTCTTCAAGCAAGAGGTTACAACATTACTATCCAAAAGTTTGACCCATACATCAACATCGACCCGGGTACGCTGAACCCGTATGAGCATGGTGAGTGCTACGTAACGGTAGATGGTATGGAGACCGACCTCGACCTCGGACACTACGAGCGATTCACCGGCATTCAGACTACAAAAGCGAATTCTCTCACCACTGGTCGTATCTACAAGGCAGTCATCGACAAGGAGCGTCGTGGCGATTATCTCGGCAAAACCATCCAGGTGGTGCCTCACATCACCGACGAGATCAAGCGCAACGTGAAGCTGCTCGGCAAGAAGTATCACTATGACTTCGTGATTACCGAGATTGGCGGAACCATCGGCGACATAGAGAGCGCCCCTTACATGGAAGCTATCCGACAGCTGAAATGGGAACTGGGCAAGAACGCCATCAACGTTCACCTTACCTATGTGCCTTATCTGAAGGCAGCAGGCGAGTTGAAGACAAAGCCTACCCAGCACTCCGTAAAGGAACTGCAGAGCGTAGGTATTCAGCCAGATATCCTGATTCTCCGCACCGAGAAGCATCTCGAAGAGGGAATCATGAAGAAGGTAGCCAGCTTCTGTAACGTAGACCTGGACTGCGTGATTCAGAGCGAAGACCTTCCTAGCATCTACGAGGTGCCTGTAAACATGCAGAACCAGGGCCTCGACACCGCCATCCTCCGCAAGATGGGCGAGCCTATCGGCGAGAAACCTGCGCTGGGTCCTTGGAAGACATTCCTCGACCGCAGAAACAAGGCTACAGAGGTGGTAAACATCGGTCTCGTAGGCAAATACGACCTGCAGGATGCATACAAGAGTATCCGCGAGAGTCTCTCGCATGCCGGCACCTACAACGACCACAAGGTGAAGATTACCTTCATCAACTCAGAATATCTCACAGAAGAGAACGTGGCAGAACAGCTGAAGGGACAGGACGGTATCGTCATCTGCCCAGGCTTCGGCCAGCGAGGCATCGAGGGCAAGATTATCGCCGCCCACTATACCCGCACCCACAACATCCCTACCTTCGGCATCTGTCTGGGAATGCAGATGATGGTCATCGAGTTTGCCCGCAACGTTTTGGGCTACAAGGATGCCAACTCACGCGAGATGGACGAGAAGACTCCACACAATGTCATCGACATCATGGAGGAGCAGAAGAACATATCAAATATGGGTGGAACCATGCGTCTCGGCGCTTACGAGTGTGTGCTGAAACAGGGTTCACGCGTGTTCAATATCTACAAGAAGGAGCATATTCAGGAACGCCATCGCCACCGCTATGAGTTCAACAACGAGTTCCAGCAGGAATTCGAGAAGAACGGCATGATGTGCGTAGGCAGAAACCCTGAGAGCGACCTGGTAGAAATCGTAGAAATCCCAGGCTTGAAGTGGTACGTAGGTACACAGTATCATCCTGAATACCAGAGTACGGTACTGAAACCACATCCACTTTTCATGGATTTCGTTAAGACAGCAATAGAAAACAAAAAGTAAATATTAGGAGTTAAAGGAGTGATTCCCTTTACTCCTTTAATTTCAAATTTTAAAAATGAACAAGAACAACATTATCGGTTTCCTCCTGATTGCCGTAGTGCTGATTGGCTTTAGCTGGTACAACCAGCCATCTGCCGAAGAACAGAGAGCGGCATTCGTTCAGGACTCCATCGCCAAGGCTAAACATGCCGAGATGGAAAAGGCTAGCAAGGCTGCCGCTGCTAAGCGCCAGACTAATGCCAAAGCAAAGGTTGAGGCAGACTCAACCGCCCTCTTCTATTCGGCACTCAAAGGCCAGGCTAAGAAGATTGTATTGAAAAACGAGAAGGTAGAATTAACACTCAACACCAAGGGTGCTACTGTAGAGAAGGCTGTCATCAAGGGCTATGTGGGACACAACCTGCAGGTGAAAGACGGTTCGGCTGATGCCAAGGACGTAACCCTCTTCGACGGTAACGACCAGAGCCTCAAGTTCATGCTCGAGGCTAAGGAGGCCAATATCATCACCAGCGATCTCTACTTCACTCCATCCAACGTGACCGACAAGTCTGTAACCATGACCGCTGTGGCTGGTGAAGGCAAGACGCTCACCCTGACTTATACATTGGGCAATGACTACATGCTGCACATGAGCCTTCAGGCAAATGGTATGGCGGGTCTGTTCTCACCTAATTATAATAAGATGGATGTAGATTGGAGCGACAAGGCACGCCAGCAGGAACGTGGTTTCATGTTCGAAAACCGTTACACTACCCTCACCTACCATAATGTAGAAGGCGGTACCGACCATCTGAGCGAGGGCAGCGAGAAGATTGACGAGAAGATAGAAGAAGCCATCGACTGGGTATCTTTCAAGAACCAGTTCTTCTCTGCCATCATCGTAGCAAAGGATAACTTCGAGAAGGATGCTTTCATGACCTCTATCCCTCAGGAGAAGGGTTCGGGCTATCTGAAGCAGTTCCAGGCTAAGATGAAGACAGCTTTCGACCCAACCGGTAAGAAGGCATCTGAGTTTGAGTTCTACTTCGGTCCTAACGACTTCCAGATTCTGAAGAATACCGAGAAGGAAAGTACCTTCGGCAAGGACTTGGAATTCCAGAAGCTCGTATACCTGGGATGGCCTATCATCCGCTGGATCAACCGTTTCTTCACACTCTACGTATTCGACTGGTTGAGCAACGTGTTCCCAATGGGTATCGTATTGATTCTCATCACCTTGCTCCTCAAGCTCATCACCTACCCTATGGTGAAGAAGAGCTACATGAGTTCAGCCAAGATGCGCGTGCTGAAACCAAAACTCGAAGCTGCTACAGCTCAGTATAACAAGCCTGAGGACCAGATGCAGAAGCAGCAGGCGATGATGGCGGAATATGCCAAGTATGGTGTAAGCCCATTATCCGGTTGCTTGCCTATGCTGATTCAGATGCCGGTTTGGGTTGCGATGTTCAACTTCGTACCTAATGCCATCCAGCTTCGTGGTGAGAAGTTCCTGTGGATGAACGACTTGAGTACCTTCGACCCAATCATCGAATGGAACACCAACATCTGGCTGATTGGCGACCACTTGAGTTTGACCTGTATCCTGTTCTGTGTAGCCAACCTGTTGTACTCATGGATGACCATGCGTCAGCAGCGCGACCAGATGGTAGGTCAGCAGGCAGAGCAGATGAAGATGATGCAGTGGATGATGTATCTCATGCCATTGATGTTCTTCTTCATGTTCAATGACTACTCAGCCGGTCTGAACTTCTACTACTTCATCTCATTGTTCTTCAGTGCCGCAATCATGTGGACCCTGCGCAAGACAACCGACGACGAGAAACTCCTCGCCATCCTTGAGAAGCGCTATCAGGAAAACAAGAACAACCCTAAGAAGGCAAGCGGCCTGATGGCAAGAATGCAGGCTCTCCAGGAGATGCAGCGCAAGCAGCAGGAAGAGATGATGCGCAAGCAGGCAGAACTGAACGAGAAAAAGAACAATCTCGGAAAATAAAGATTAACAGATAAAAATGAAAGCGTAATGGATTACCTGAAAAAGGTGTTCATTACGCTTTTTTTTGTCCCCGAAAAGGTATAATTTGTTAAATGATATTATAAATTATACCTTTTCGGGGGTATTTTATTTTAAGCTAATTTACTTCTTCAATACCGGCTCGCAGGTGATATCCACACCGAGCTTCTTGAAGATTTTCTGGTCTACATCACTCAGCATCACGGTGCAATGAGCCTGACAGCCACGAAGCTTAGGCAACTGCTCCAATGCCTTCCTGCAGTTCTCATCATTCTCTGAAAGAACAGAAAGAGCTACCAAAACCTCATCCGTATGAAGACGAGGATTGTGACCACCGAGATAATTCACCTTAGTATGCTGGATGGGCTCAATCATCGACTGAGGAATCAGCTTCAATTCATGGTCGATGCCTGCCAACTGCTTGGTAACATTCAGGAGCAAGGCGGCACTACAGCCCAGCAACTCGCTGCTATGACCGCAGATAATGGTACCATCCTCCAACTCAATGGCAGAAGAGGTATGACCCGTCTCCTTCTTATGATTCTTGGCAGCTACCGTCACCTTGCGGTAATCAGTAGTAATCTTAGCCTGATTGAAGAGCATCTGAATCTTATTGATCTCATCATCATTGCAAGCACCAGCCGCCATCTTGTTGGTAGCCGCATAGTAACGGCGGACAATCTCATTCTTGGATGCCTCGCAGCAAGCCTCATCATCAGAGATACAGAAACCTACCATGTTCACACCCATATCTGTAGGCGACTTGTATGGATTGCTACCATAGATACCCTCGAACAGCGCATTGAGCACAGGATAAATCTCTACATCACGGTTATAGTTGATGGCTATCTTGTTATATGCCTCCAGATGGAACGGGTCAATCATATTCACATCGTTCAGATCGGCAGTAGCAGCCTCGTATGCGATGTTCACAGGATGCTTCAATGGGAGATTCCACACAGGGAATGTCTCAAACTTGGCATAACCGGCACGCACACCACGCTTGTTCTCATTATAAAGCTGACTCAGGCAAACCGCCATCTTACCGCTGCCAGGCCCCGGCGCAGTAACAATAACCAGCGGACGCTCTGTTTCAACATAATCGTTCTGACCGAAGCCCTCGTCAGAGGCAATCAGACTCACGTTATGAGGATAGCCCTCGATGAGATAATGGCAGTAAGTCTTGATGCCTTCGCGCTCCAGACGCTGTTTGAAGGCGATGGCGGCAGGCTGGCCATTATAATGAGTGATGACAACAGACCCCACCATGAAACCACGGTTTTGGAACTCACCACGAAGGCGCAACACGTCCTCATCGTATGTAATGCCCAAGTCGGCACGCTTCTTGTTCTTCTCTATATCGGCTGCACTAATCACAATAACAATCTCGATGCTATCACTGATTTTCTGGAACATACGCAGTTTGCTGTCAGGCTGGAACCCCGGCAAAACTCTGCTGGCATGGTGATCGTCAAAAAGTTTACCGCCCAATTCGAGGTAAAGCTTTCCGTCAAACTGTGAGATTCTCTCCTTGATGTGTTCTGACTGAATCTTCAGATACTTCTCGTTATCGAAACCTATCTTCATATTTAAATAAAACTATATCGCTGTTATTTTGCAAATTTGACTGCAAAAGTACAAAAAAAACTGGCTATAGAACAATGTTTTACGCAAATTATTCTTAATTCTCAAGGATTTGCCGTATCTTTGCATCTTGCAATGGGCAGCATAACATGTCATATCGCAAAAACATGAAGTTTAAAAGAAAACATAACCAACAAATGAAAAAAAAATTACGTACCGCCTCTATCTGCGTGCAGGGAGGCTATGAGCCAAAGAACGGCGAACCTATTGAAGTGCCAATTTATCAAAGCACTACTTTCAAGTATGACAACTCTGAGGAGATGGCTATGCTCTTCGACCTGAAGAAGGAAGGCTACTTCTATACCCGTCTCCAGAACCCTACCAACGATGTTGTGGCTAAGAAGATTGCCGAACTCGAAGGTGGCGTGGGAGCCGTATTAACCAGCAGCGGTCAGGCTGCCAACTTCTATGCTGTGTTCAACATCTGCGAAGCGGGCGACCATATCGTTACATCTAATGAGATTTATGGTGGTACCTTCAATCTCTTCGGTGTAACCCTGAAGAAGCTCGGCATTGAGTGTACTTTCGTGAATCCGAACGATAGCGAAGAAGAAATCCAGAAGGCTTTCCGCCCTAACACCAAGGTTGTTTTCGGCGAAACCATCAGCAACCCGGGCTGCGCAGTACTCGACATCGAGAAGTTTGCACGCATTGCTCACAAGAATGGGGTGCCTCTCATCGTTGACAACACCTTCGCTACGCCTATCAACTGCCGCCCATTCGAATGGGGTGCCGACATCGTTACCCACAGTACTACCAAATATATGGATGGTACCGCTTCACAGGTAGGTGGCGTGGTAGTAGACAGCGGCAACTTCGACTGGATGGCTCATGCTGATAAGTTCCCAGGTCTCTGCACACCGGATGACAGCTACCATGGTCTGACCTATGTGAAGGCTTTCGGCAAGATGGGCTACACCACCAAACTCGTAGCTCAGCTGATGCGCGATCTCGGCAGCATCCCTGCCCCAATGAATTCATTCATCCTCAACCTCGGTCTTCAGAGTCTCCACCTCCGTATGCGCCAGCATTGTGCCAATGCACAGAAGGTGGCTGAGTTCCTGCAGAACGATGAGCGTGTGGCTTGGGTTCATTATAGCGGTCTGGAGGGCGATGAGTATCATGCGCTTGCCCAGAAGTATATGCCAAACGGCACCTGCGGTGTTATTGCCTTCGGATTGAAGGGAGACCGCGAGACAGCCATCAAGTTTATGGATTCTCTCGACATGATCAACATCGTAACCCATGTAGCCGATGCCCGCACCTGTGTGCTCCATCCAGCCAGTCACACCCATCGACAGCTGAGCGAAGAGCAGCTGAAGGAAGCAGGTGTTGCGCCAGATCTGATTCGCCTCTCCGTAGGTATCGAAGATGTAGAAGACATCCTCGATGATATCAAGCAGGCTTTGGATCAGATTTAAGACAAATAGGATACATAACAACAAAGCAACATTATAACAGTAAAATTAGAAACATGATTAAAGCTATGATTTTAGCTGCTGCGGCTCTCACGATGGGCACAGCTGCTGATGCACAGACTATGATTCAGAAAAATGACATCAAGGTAGAAAACCACCTGATGACTCCTGAAGCTCTCTGGGCAATGGGACGTATCGGTGGCGCCGAAGCTTCGCCTAACGGCAAGCAGGTGGTGTACCAGGTGGGTTACTACAGTGTAAAGGAGAACAAGGGTCATCAGATGCTCTTCATCATGGATGCCAACGGCAAGAACCAGAAGGCACTGACCACCGATGCAAAGAGCGAAACAGATGCTGCCTGGATTCAGGGCGGACAGAAGATTGCCTTCATCCGCGACGGACAGCTCTGGAGCATGAACCCTGACGGTACAGGCAGAAAGCAGCTCACCAACGACAAGCTGGGCATCCAGGGCTTCCGCTTCTCTCCTGACGGCAAGAAGGTGATCCTCATCAAGGAACTCCCTTACCACGGAACCATCAAGGAGAATCCTTCTGATCTTCCATTGGCTACCGGCCGTCTCGTAACTGATATGAACTATCGCCACTGGGACCACTACGTAGAGAGCCTTCTCCATCCTTTCGTGGCTGATGTGGCTGAAGACGGTACCATCAATGCCGGCGAAGACATCCTGAAGGATGAACCATTCGAGTGCCCTATGGCTCCATTCGGTGGCATCGAGCAGCTGGCATGGAGTCCGGATTCCAAGACCATCGCCTATACCTGCCGTAAGAAGGAGGGCGTTCAGTATGCCATCTCTACCGATTCTGATATCTATCTATATAATATAGGTACGCGCGAGACAAAGAACCTCTGCAAGGAGGCTGGCTATGTAGAGCCTAAGATTGATGCTACCAAGAGCATGAAGAACCAGGCTGTCAACGCTCCTGAGAATCTGAAGAACAATCCGGGTTACGACGTAAACCCTCAGTTCTCTGCAGATGGCAAGTACATCGCTTGGCAGAGCATGGCTCGCGACGGCTACGAGAGCGACCGCAACCGCCTCTGTGTTTACGAACTCGCTACCGGCAAGAAGAACTATGTATCAGAGAAGTTCGACTCTAACGTAGAGGGCTTCGTATGGAACAAGGATAACAAGAGCCTCAGCTTCATCGGCGTATGGCACGGAACCCTGAACCTCTATCAGGCTAATTTCAAGGGCGAAGTAAAGCAGATTACCAACGAGTGGGCTGACTACGGAAGCATCTCGCTTGCCAACAACGGCAACAAGCTTCTCGCTACCAAGGCTAGCATGAGTCATCCTACTGATATCTACATCGTAACTCCAGGCAAGGATGCCAAGAGTACCAAGGTAGAGCAGATTACCCGCGAGAACGACCATATTCTGAACCAGTTGAATATGGGTAAGTGTGAGCAGCGCTGGGTAAAGACTACCGACGGCAAGCAGATGCTGGTATGGATCATGTTGCCATCTAATTTCGATGCCAACAAGAAGTATCCTACCCTTCTCTTCTGCGAGGGTGGTCCTCAGAGTCCGGTAAGCCAGTTCTGGAGCTACCGCTGGAACATCCAGATCATGGCAGCCAACGGCTATGTAGTCGTATTGCCAAACCGCCGCGGTCTCCCTGGTTTTGGAAGCGCATGGAACGAAGAGATTTCTGGCGACTGGACAGGCCAGTGCATGAACGATTATCTTTCAGCTATTGATGATGCAGCCAACAATCTTCCTTACGTAGACAAGGATCGTCTGGGATGTGTAGGTGCCAGCTTCGGTGGTTTCTCAGTATACTATCTCGCCGGTCATCACAACAAGCGTTTCAAGGCTTTCCTCTCTCACGATGGTGCTTTCAACCTGGAGAGCATGTACACCGATACCGAGGAGGCTTGGTTCTCTAACTGGGAATACGAGGATGCTTACTGGAACAAGGACCAGAGTGCCAACGCCAAGAAGACTTACGAGAACAGTCCTCATAAGTTTGTAGACAAGTGGGATACTCCAATCCTCTGCATCCACGGCGAAAAGGATTACCGTATCAATGCCAACCAGGGCATGGGCGCCTTCAATGCAGCCCGCATGCGTGGCATCCCAGCCGAGCTCCTCATCTATCCTGATGAGAACCACTGGGTATTGAAGCCACAGAACGGCGTGCTCTGGCAGCGCACCTTCTTCGGCTGGTTAGACAAGTGGTTGAAGAAATAACATATAAAAAAGGCTTGCTTCGAAAAATGAAGCAAGCCTTTTTTATATATTATAATTCTAAGATTTAGCTTACGCGATTCAATTTCTTGATGATAGAGAAGATGAAGAAAGCTGAAACCAGACAGATACCTGCGAGAACACCCCAGATGGCAACGAGGTTGAAGTTCTGACCCCACATGATGCCAGGAATCATAACCAACTGGTTACCGATGGCTGTTGCACCAAACCAGAGACCCATCATCAAACCAGCATACTTTGGAGGAGCTACCTTCGATACAAATGAAATACCGATTGGAGAAAGCAGAAGCTCTGCGAATGTAAGGATGAGGTATGTAGAGATGAGGAGGTTAGCACTTACACGTGTACCCTCTGTAGCAGGATTGCCCTGTGTCAAAGGAAGCTCCAAACCCATAGAACCTACAGCCATCCATACAAAACCGAGAGCAGCAACGAGCATACCCAAACCAATCTTCTCTGGCGATGTAGGCTCCTTGCCAATCTTGTGGAGCCATGAGAACAAAGCAACGCTCACTGGTGTCAATGCCACTACATAGCATGGGTTGAACTGCTGGAAGATAGGAGCCTCAACATCTACGGCACCTTCAAGGTTGCTGTACTTGTAGAAGAGGAAAGCGATGGCAGCAACAATAACACCAAGAGAGATGCCCTTACCCTTGCCAGTCTTGCTCTGTGCCAGACCGAAACAACCGTAAACCACAAAGATGCAGGCTACGAGGTTGGTAACATCGAACGCCATTGACTGCAGCCCCTCTGAAGTCTTCTGTGTATAATCGCGTGCAAAGAGTGTCAATGTATTACCGTTCTGATGGAAAGCCATCCAGAAGAAGATAACCACAGCGAATACGAGACAGAGGCAGATGATGCGTTCCTTGGTCTCAGCCTTAGAAAGTTCGTTTGTCTCCTTGGCAGAAGTCTTATCATCCTTACTCTTGGTCTCAGAAGCAAGAACATGCTTGTATGTAAATCTGAAGGCATAGTAGATAGCGATACTGAAAATCAGCGAAGCACAAGCCACAGCGAAAGCGAAGTGGTATGAATCCTCCACTGAAACGCTCAGGCTCTCCTGCGCCCACTTCATAATCTTGATAGCAGCAGTAGGAGCAAACATAGCACCGATGTTGATAGCCATATAGAAGAGTGAGAAACCGGAATCACGTTTGCTGGCATACTGTGGCTCATCATAGAGACGGCCTACCATCACCTGCAGATTACCCTTGAACAGACCGGTTCCCAAAGCGATGAGAATAAGTGAAATACCCATAGCAGCAACGGCAACGGTTTCCTTGCCAAGAGGAAGTGAGAGAACAAGATAGCCGATGAACATGATGAAGATACCTGTGGTAACCATACGTCCAAAGCCAAACTTGTCGGCTGCGATACCACCGATGATAGGAAGGAAATAAACCATCATCAGGAATGTAGAGTAAATAGTACTTGCCAATCCGGTTTCAAAACCGAAGTTGGCCTGCAAATAAAGCAAGAACACAGCAAGCATGGTGTAATAGCCGAAACGCTCACCCGTGTTTGCCAAAGCTAAGGCCCACAGACCTTTTGGTTGATTCTCAAACATAATTTTTTGTTTTGTTGTAATTTTATTATTTAGTCATTCTTTTCTCGCAATTTTTGTGCAAAGATACATAAATTATTCCATATTTCAAACTTATTGCACCAAAAAGCGCACTTCACATAGCATTTTTCTACTAGGAACCGGCTAAAATTCTAAAAAACAGACAAATCAGAATAAAAAAATCCGTTTATATTACAACGTAATTGCATTTTTTTTCGTACCTTTGCACCCCGAAACCATGAGGAGGTTTCGGGATACACAAAAATACTTCAAAAAATTCTAAATAGAAAGGTAAAAGGATATTTATGAGACAACTTAAGATTAGTAAGAGTATAACCAACCGTTCCAGTGAAGCACTCGACAAGTACTTGGTGGAGATTGGTAGAGAGCCTATGGTCTCTATCGATGAAGAAATCGAACTTGCCCAGAAGATTCGCAAAGGCGGTCGTGAGGGAGAACGTGCCAAAGAGAAATTGGTAAAAGCAAACCTTCGTTTCGTTGTATCTGTTGCTAAGCAATATCAGCACCAAGGTCTTTCTCTTACCGACCTCATCGACGAGGGTAACATCGGTTTGGTAAAGGCTGCTGAAAAGTTTGACGAGACCCGCGGCTTTAAGTTTATCTCATACGCCGTATGGTGGATTCGTCAGAGCATCCTGCAGGCTATTGCCGAGCAGAGCCGTATCGTTCGCCTGCCTTTGAACCAGGTAGGTGCATTGAGTAAGATTAGTGCAGAAATCAGTAAGTTTGAGCAGGAGAACCAGCGCAAACCTTCTGTTGCTGAGCTCGCTCAAATCACAAAGATGGAAGAAAGCAAAATCGACCAGACTATCAAGGCAGATAATCACCACATGAGTATCGATGCTCCATTCGGTAGCGATGATGATGACAATGCGATGGTCGACGTGATGGCTTCGGGTGATGACAGCCGTACCGACAAGGGTGTTGACTTCGAGTCTATGGCGAGCGAGCTTGACCGCGTTCTCAACTCTGTATTGAAAGACCGTGAGCGCAAGATTCTGTGCTACTGCTATGGTATCGGTTGCCACGAGAAGGGTTTGGAGGAAATCGGTAGCGAGTTCAACCTTACCCGTGAACGTGTTCGCCAGATTCGCGAAAAGAGTATCATCAAGCTCCGTGATAGCGGTAAGATCAAAATCTTGATGAAGTACTTGGGATAAGTTAAGTGAAGAGTGAAGAACGAAGAATTCTTTTGCTTTTCTTCACTAGGCATTGAAGACGAGAGAAAAATAGATAAAACCAAGTTGCTCATAGCAACGAAAGTAAAAAAGGCAATCAGTTGGTTCATCCCAATCTGATTGCCCTTTCTCTATTAACTATAAACTGTTAACTACTAACAAAGTTTCCAAACTTATCAATAAAGCCACTGATACCTTCACGGGATGCTTCGAAGTAAGGATATTCATCACGCAAGCAAATTTCGTCGTAAAGGAAATCCGCCACTACCGTATCGTTACCATCCGGCATTACCAGTCCCATCTTGCCATTCTTCTCTGCTATTACCGGCATGATGCTCAAGTCATCATTATAAATGTAGCAGGTGCGCAAGAAATCATAAGTTGGCGAGAGTAAGATGTTGCCTTGATGATCTTTCATACCGAACTTTCCATCCTGCTCAAATACTTCATGATACTGAATGTATTTCGCCTTGATGCGCTGGTAATAGAAAACCATCTTGCGCTTATCGTTGACAAAATCCAGCATATACTGGAAGGTGTCACAATAGTTGGCTACCGAACGGACCAGAATCATCTTCAAGTCAAGACCATCCAATGCTTTTCTGTTCAGATCAATATACTTGGCTATTGCCTTCTCCTTCTCTGGTACAGAGAGGCTGGCTAGCCTTTCCTCAAATTTCAACATAGCTTGCTTGGTACCGGACATACCCTTGATATACCGGTGTATCTGTCTGCCCATCTCTGAACATACAAACTTGTCAATCTCCTGCAGCTCTATCGGGTCAGCATAGTCCTTAATCAATGATTCAGGTGTCGCATTCATGGTTATTTCCTTTCTTTTAAAAATTACACTTTAAACAATTTAGAAGAACAGAGAGCAAACGGTTTCTACACTCTTCGTTTTTTACTTTTCACTCAATTTACTCCTTTGTTCTTCGCTCTTCACTTATTTCACATTAGGCTTCTGCAATCCATATCCCTTTCGCTTGTCTTCCCACAAGAGGAGGAAAGCGATGAGGATGGCTACTGCTCCGAAACCGGCAAAGATAGTCATCGTCTGGGTATAGTCGATGGTGCCGTCGGCTGCGGTATTCGCCTGGTTTACCTTACCAATCCATACCGGAATGAGAGCCAGTCCGATGTTCTGGATGTAGAAGATAAGGGCGTATGCAGTTCCTAAGAGTTTCATTGGGATAATCTTTGGCACAGATGGCCACATGGCTGATGGTACCAGTCCAAATGCGATGCCCAGGATGAGCATCAGCACGATGGCAAGCACCCATGAGTTGATTGGCAGGGCAAACATGACGTGCACAAAGGTCAGGAGGCAACTGCCGATAATCATCAGCGTAGCACCCTTACCATACTTATCGTATATACTACCGAAGAGCGGTGTGAGGAAGATGGTACCGAATGGCAACATCGCAGGAATCAGACCTGCCAAATTAGCATCCACACCATACTTGAAAATCATCAGCTTGGTAGCAAACTTCAAGAATGGGAATACGCCTGCATAGAACATCAGACAGAGTACAGCCACATACCAGAAACCTATTGTCTTGAAAAGACCTCCCAAGTCAGAGAACTTGAAACCTTCTTCCGGTTCTGTAGCTACAGCTGCTGCAGAAGCATCCTCCTTCTTGTCCATCACGCAATAAACCAGATAAACCAGTACACCAGCACAAAGCAATACGGCACCTAAAGCAACAGAAGCAGATACTCCACCCATTGCCTTGGCAAAAGGAAGAGAAGCACTCAGAGCTGCAGCAGTTCCCAAACGAGCCGTAGCTACCTGTACACCCATTGCCAGAGCCAACTCATGGCCCGTAAACCACTTCACGATAACCTTGCTCACTGTGATACCGCATATCTCGCATCCTACACCATAGATGGCAAAGCCAAGAGCAGCTATCACTACCTGCGTACTGTAAGTACCGAAGAATGGTACAGCAACCATTCCGTCAAACTCATGACCTAAAGCATACCACTTCAACAAGGCTCCACCAAACATCAGGACGGTAGAAAGGATACCAGTGAAACGGATGCCAAACTTATCGAGGATAAGACCACCGAAGAAGAGGAGCAGGAGGAACACATTGAAGTATCCGTAAGCTCCAGAGAAGAAGCCGTATTCATCCGAATTCCATCCGAGTCCGAGACCATTCTCTGCTCCCTTGGCTGCTGTCAAGAGAGGCTCCAGTGGAGACATCACATCTGTAAAAAAGTAACCGAACATCATCGTGATACTCACGATGAGGAGGGCGGTCCAGCGAGCTGACTTAGAGTCGCTCAATTTCATCTGCATTTTTTCTGTTGTACTCATTTTTTTCAAAACATAAATGATAAACCCGTTATCATTTTATTGATTACATATTATTGATTATTGATTATTTCCGTTTCACGTTCTTCGTTCTGGTGATATCAAAGAGATAAGAGAGTTTCAGAACAATCTGTCCGTAGTTACTCTTTCCGAAATAATCACGCTTAGAAGCACCGTAGATATTTCCCAGACCATAGTAGTATCGGGCTTCGGCAAGGAAATGCCCCACCTTCGGAATACTGTATTCAGCGCCCAGACCCAGGGCGATACCATAATCGAGCTTGTTCTTGACTGCCATCGTATCCTGAGCCACCACCGGACTTACACGGTTATTGTCGGTTGCCGGCATGTGCTCTACCGAGAAGTTGGTCTTCTGCGAATCACTCAGATAGAGGCCAAACTGCGGACCGGCATTCACGAAGATATTCAGTCCTCTTGTCTCCCTACCCCATGCCAGATGCGCAAAGATTGGCACCTGAATATAGTTGATGGTACGCTTGTAAGCCATCGCCTCTTGGGTTTCAGTGATAATCACCGGATTATTCTCCATATCCAGGATATCCTCTTCCCATCCTGCCTGCGCATAGTTTACTTCGGCATAGATAGAGCAGATGGTCTTGAAATATTTCTCACAGGTATATCTCATCGAAAAACCGCCCGTCAGTCCGCCGTGCTGCTTCTGCTGTACCTCGGGTATGAATCCTACGCTACTCATCATATAGCCCCCATTAAAACCGATGGCGAAATCATTACGATGCTCTCCTATCTGTGCCGAAACTGGAATTCCGAAGATGAGCATCAGAATCAGCAGCCCAATATTTCTATTCATTATCAACTATAAATTGTAAACTATAAATTGTAAACTATAAACTAGTACTTCACCGCCTCTATCTGATGATTAAAGGTATAGTGAATCAACTGGAAACTCTTGTTCTTGTATCCTCCTCTACTGGTCTTCTCGAAACGGAGTGGAGTCTGCACCGGCTGGTAAGTCATCTGCTGGCGCTCACCTGTAAAGTTCTTGCCATATCTCTTGACGCCCTGAATCAGATACATTCCGTGATCGAAACCGGTGATGGCAAATCTTGGCTGTGCCACCATCATAGGCTGATGGAACCATCGCTCATAACGGCTCTCAAGCGCCTTGGTCTGTGCTGAGTTCGGGTTATAATAGAAGGTGGAAGGGATATAAGTATCATACTTATAGAATCTTTCCAGATTATACTTGGCATACATCAGCCATTCGGTATAGCCGAAGAGAGAGATGGCTGCACCCGGATACTTCGCATCAAATTCGTCGAGCTTGTTCAATACCTGAGTCAACTGTGGCGAACGTCCCGTATTCAGAATTATCACATTCTGCTTGGAAGGCATGAAAGCCTTGGCAAACTGCTCGACACTTGAATTCACATTGGTGATGCTATAATTGATTTTCCTGCGTTCCAGTTCCTTGCGCAGACCGAACGTAAAGTTGCCCTTTCTCGAAGTAGAATCATTGCAGTCTACAAAGATAGGATGCACATTGGTAAATCGGCTCAGGAATGCCTTGATGGTCGCATCATTCAGAGCTTCATCGCTCTGATAAACCTGGAAAATCTCTTTGTTTCTTTCTACATCATCTCCGCTGATAGAGAACGGAATCACCAGTTTGATGCCGTAGGTCTTGCAGAAGTTGGTCAGCGGAGCCACCTGCTTGGTATAAAGTGGACCAAAGATGATGTCGCATTGGTTAGCGCCCTCCTGCAAGAGTGTATTCCGGATATCAGCATCAATAGGAACGTTCCAGGCATGCACATCTATATCGGCGCCCTGCTGCTTCAGGGTTTCGCAAGCCAGCAGCAAACCGCGGTAATACTCCACCATTCGCTTGCCGTCGCCATCAACATTATGCAAAGGTAACATCACGCCTACCTTTACCGCATTTCTGGCAACAGCAGCCTTTGAGGTTTCCGGAGCTGTAGCAGTTTTCTGAACCGTCGCCCCATTCCCCGACTTCTGACCGTTCACCTGATTAGGATTCTTCTGGTCTTTGGTGTATGGAATAAAGAGCGTAGCTCCCTTCTGCAGCATGTATCCCTCACGCTTCATCTCCGGATTGGCATCCATCAGTTCAGGAAGGCTCAATCCATACTTGTTGGCAATACCAAAGATAGTATCTTTCTTCTTAACTGTGTAAATGTCGCGCCATTTTACAGTCTGCGCGCCAATGCTGACACTGAGCATAAGCCCAACGAACAGCAGGAAATATCTCATTTTTTGTCTCATATCTCAAGATTTTTTTAACGATATCTTCAAATATTTCATGTTTTCATCTGCAAAAATACAAAAAATCTTGCATCTGACGCAATATCTCTCATCTTTTTATTATCTTTGCACAAATTATTTTAGAAATGAGACGAAAAATAGCATTACTTTGCATCATGTTGCCACTTTTGACGTGTCAATTACACGCTCAGGAAGTCAACGACTACGAGGAGGACGACACAGAAGAGACGACCAAGGTCAGTTCTCTTCTCATGCCGAATGCCTTCTCTCCAAATGGCGATGGCATCAACGACATCTACAAGCCCAAGGATGGTTACCGGAACATTGAGGAGTTCCACGCCTATATATATAATAGGTGGGGACAGAAACTCTATGAATGGACCGACCCTGCCACGGGATGGGATGGCACCTACCGCGGAAAACCGGTCAAGGAGGGTGTCTACTTCTGTCTCGTCAAGGCGAAGGGAGCAGATGGCGTGGTGTATAACATCAAACGTGATGTCAACCTGCTCAGAGGTTATACCGAAGAGCAGAACAGTAACTATTAGGCAAACAGCAATTAGCAGAATTGGAATATGAATTCAGAAGAAAAGATAAATGTATGGGGCGCACGGGTCCACAACCTCAAGAACATAGATGTGGAGATTCCGCGTGATTCCCTCACCGTAATTACCGGACTCTCTGGTTCGGGCAAGAGTTCACTGGCCTTCGACACCATCTTTGCCGAAGGTCAGCGCAGATATATCGAAACATTCTCTGCCTATGCCCGCAACTTCCTGGGTAACATGGAACGCCCGGATGTTGATAAGATTACGGGATTAAGTCCGGTCATCAGCATAGAACAGAAAACCACCAACAAGAATCCCCGCTCTACCGTGGGCACTACCACCGAGATTTACGACTATCTCCGTCTGCTCTATGCCCGCGCCGGTACTGCATACAGCTATCAGAGTGGCGAGGAGATGATGAAATATACCGAGGAACAGGTCATCGACATGATTCTCAGCGATTATAAGGGCAAGGCTATCTTCCTGCTCGCTCCCCTCGTACGCCAGCGCAAGGGTCATTACCGCGAACTCTTCGAAAGTATGCGCAGAAAGGGGTATCTCTATGTGCGACTCGACGGCAACATCCTCGAAATCGTTCCCAATATGAAAACCGACCGCTACAAGAACCACAATATAGAAGCTGTGGTCGATAAACTGGTGGTGAAGGAAGAAGATGAGGAACGCATCCGCAAGAGTGTGGCAACGGCTATGAAACAGGGCGACGGCATGGTAATGGTTCTTGAGAAAGGTGCCAAAGAGGCCAAGACATACTCCAAGCGTCTCATGGACCCTGTAACGGGTATCGCCTACCAGGATCCAGCTCCTAACATGTTCTCCTTCAACTCTCCCGAAGGTGCCTGTCCGCATTGCAAGGGTCTGGGAAAGGTGAACCAGATTGATATCAAGAAGGTAATTCCCGATGATAAACTCAGCATCCATGAAGGCGGCATCGCTCCGCTCGGCAAATACAAGAACCAGATGATTTTCTGGCAGATAGAATCATTGCTCAGCAAGTATGACCTCAACCTGAAGACGCCTATCTGCGAGATTCCGGGCGATGCCATGCAGGAAATTCTCTATGGCTCACTCGAAAACGTGAAGATAGAAAAGGAAAAGGTGCATACCTCTACCGACTATTTCTGCGCCTACGATGGCATCATCGACTACCTGCAGAAGGTGATGGAGGATGACGAGAGTGCGGCAGGCAAGAAATGGGCCGACCAGTTTATCTCTACCATCGAATGTCCTGAATGCCATGGTTTGCGACTCAAAAAAGAATCGCTCTCTTTCAAAATCTGGGATAAGAATATATCCGAAGTAGCCAGTCTTGACATCGATGAACTGCGCAATTGGCTCGAAGAAGTGGAACAGCATCTGCCTTCGATGAAAGCGAAGGTGGCTCACGAAATCATCAAGGAGTTGCGCTCACGCGTTACCTTCCTCCTCGATGTGGGACTCAATTATCTCTCGCTCAACCGCCAGTCGGCTTCTCTCTCGGGTGGCGAGAGCCAGCGCATCCGTCTGGCTACTCAGATTGGTAGCCAGCTGGTCAATGTACTCTATATCCTCGATGAGCCGAGCATCGGTCTGCACCAGCGCGACAACGAACGTCTGCTCAACAGTCTGAAGGAACTTCGCGACCTAGGCAATACCGTTATTGTGGTGGAGCACGATGAAGATATGATGCGGGCTGCCGACTGGATAGTAGATATCGGTCCGAAGGCGGGACGCAAGGGAGGTGAAGTTGTCTTTCAGGGCACACCCCAGGAGATGCTCAAGACCGATACCATCACCGCCCAGTATCTCAACGGCAAGATGGCTATTGAGGTGCCTGCCCTCCGCAGAGAAGGCAACGGCAAGCATATCACCATTCACGGAGCTACGGGCAACAACCTCAAGGGGGTGGATGTTGATTTTCCACTCGGCAAACTCATTGTCGTAACGGGTGTCAGCGGCTCAGGCAAATCTACGCTCATCAACGAGACTCTCCAGCCTATCCTCTCGCAGTATTTCTACCGTTCGCTCAAGAAACCGATGCAATACGAGAGCATCGAAGGTATCGAGAATATCGACAAGGTAGTGAATGTAGACCAGAGTCCGATTGGCAGAACGCCTCGCAGCAATCCAGCTACCTACACAGGCGTGTTCAGCGATATCCGCTCGCTCTTCGTAGGACTTCCCGAGGCAAAGATCCGCGGTTACAAGCCGGGCAGATTCTCCTTCAATGTGAAAGGTGGAAGATGCGAGGAATGTAAGGGTAACGGATATAAGACCATCGAGATGAACTTCCTGCCGGATGTCTACGTACCTTGTGAGGTATGCCACGGCAAACGCTACAACCGCGAGACGCTGGAGGTAAGATACAAGGGAAAGAGCATCGCCGATGTTCTCGACATGACCATCAACCAGGCGGTAGATTTCTTCGAGAATGTTCCTCAGATACTGCAGAAGATCAAGGCTTTACAGAATGTAGGTCTCGGATACATCAGGTTAGGACAGAGTTCCACTACCCTCTCTGGCGGTGAAAGTCAGCGCGTAAAACTGGCTACCGAACTCTCGAAGCGTGATACGGGCAAGACGCTCTATATTCTCGATGAACCGACAACCGGTCTGCATTTCGAAGACATCCGCATCCTGATGGATGTACTCCAGAAACTGGTAGACCGTGGCAATACGGTCATCATCATCGAGCACAATCTCGATGTCATCAAACTCGCCGACTGGCTCATCGACATGGGTCCGGAAGGTGGACGAGGCGGCGGTCAGCTCCTCTTTGCCGGTACACCAGAAGAAATGGTGAAGCAGCAGAAGGGATATACCTACAAGTTCCTCGCCCCTTTACTGAAGAAATCAGGGAAACCTGAATAAATCAGGATAGGAACACTACTTTTATTGTAGCTTGACACAGTTTAGTTTACACTCTCCTGCATCAGGTTACAGATATTACTGCGTAAGCTAACGGAGACGTATCTGTAAGCTTATCGAGACGTCTGCATTAGCTAACTGAGACGTCTGAACTCGCTTACTGAAATACTTGAATTGTCTTACTGAACTACTTGAGTTGCTACCCTTCCACTGGACTTACCGAACCCAGACTTGCTCTTTTGGTAAAGTGAGGGTGTGTCATAAGTTTATGATTCACCCTCTTGACTTTTCCTGATGCACAAAAAAGCACGGAATATCAAACTCCGTGCTCATTGAACACTAAATTTATTCTACATCTCTCAACATACCACTTCCTCCATCCTCACCAACTTGCCAGCGACAAACTGCATGATGATTTTATGGAGCGTTGTACCCTGGCGCAGCGCCTCGACCCTTGGAGCTACGGCATATCGCTTGATTTGTTCCTCAGCCTCTTGCCATTGTGCTTCTGCCTTAGAAAGTTTGCCATCCTCTGGCTTTGACTCGTAATCTTTCTTCGACAACACCTTCAGCTCCAGGATATAACTATGCTTCGTAGCATAATGAGTAAGATTTGGCAAAAGGAAAAAATCACAATAGCCATGGTTCAACTCTAGCTCCGGTGCGGTATAATAGTAATTGTTCAAATTCAGATATGCCATGAAGAAACCTTGAAGATTGCGCTCCGATTCTATGCCGTCACGAACTGACGATACCTTGGAATAGGCATCTGCCATAAACTGTAATCCTTCACGCCACTTACCCTCAAGTGCCATGTAAGTAAACAGAATTTTCATCTGGTTCAAGTCAACAAACTTTTCCTCCTGATATTGCTCCAACAAATAGCCATAGTATTGTTTACGAACATTATTGTTTGGAATACCCAATATCATCATATCACCAAAAGTACCCTTTATGGTAAGCATACCATAATAGAACAACAGACTGGTGAATGTTTGAGGATTAGTCAACCTACTGGCAGGAAATGTCTCTTCCAGGGTTGTCACAATCTGCCCCGTCTCAGCTATCGTGCGGATAACACCTTTGCGATCGCCAGCCAACTTATCCAACTGAAGAAGTTTCTTCATCTTGTTGTAGTCAGTCATCGTGTTTGGATCTATCATCTGCTTTGGAGCTTCCCCCCTATCTATATAATTTCGGAGATAATAGATGACCATATCACTATTGAACACCTTACTCTGAGTATGCAGAGCATCCTCAGAAAAACAATAGTTATCATACCAAGGTTTCATCTCGTCTATCATCGCCTCAATATCGCTTGCTGCAGGAATACCTCCCATTTCCTTGTAATAAGCAAACATCTTGCGTACTTCCTCCATAGAGAAGCCCAACATCTGATTGAACTCTGGCTTGGTGGAGATATGCCAGCCAATATTGAACCCACTCGTCACATCGTCCAAGGTAACAGGACTGACACCTGTGATGAAAATACGTTCAAACATACCCTTGAACTTCTTGAAGACATCACGGTAGAAGCCGTCGGCATGGGTGATTGCCCAATATACATTCTCCCCCTGCTCATTGAGCACGGTATTGGTGAAATTGTCATATTCATCGATGATCAGATAGAGAGGAATGCCCTTGGCTGCAGTCTCATCCTGAAGCAAAGCCAGTTTCTCCGTACCAGAATCCGACTGAAAGAACCTCTCCTTAAAATCTGCCAGATAAAACTCTTGGTAAACTCGCATGAAGCCGTCCAATTTAACACGCAGATACATATTGAAGTTTTCCTCCAACTTTTCGATACCACCACCCACATACGAGAAATCAAGGTGAAGAATCTGATACTTCCCCTGTAAAGGAGTAGGATGCTTGCCTACCCATAAATCACCGAAAAGAGTTTGGAATTTCTCTTTCTTGCTACAGTCGTAGTAAGCATGGAGCATACTCAGGAATATGCTCTTACCAAAACGACGTGGACGAATGAAGAAGATGTTACTTGGCTGGTTTTCCAGCAAAGGCAGATACATCGTCTTATCCACATAATATTGATTTTGTTCTATAACAGCCTCAAAGTCATTGATGCCGTAAGGCAAACGTTTCATATTCTGATTCATGATTGCTCCTTTTATAATTTACATTTGCAAAAATAAGAAAATTATCTGATTATACCAAAGAATTTACCCGGATTTTCTTGCTTAATTCGAATAATAGCGGAAATGTAGATTACAAGATGCATTCCTTTTGCGTTGACAAAGAGCGAACCTACAGAAATGTGTGTTTCCTTTTATGCAGAGGGAGTTCGTTATGACTATCAAGTTCTGTTAATTGGCAGATTAGGAGCAAAGCCTGAATTAGGTTCTATATTTGTAGATTTGAAGGGGTTAGTTATGGGCAAGCAAAGAAATACAACACTGATTTTGGGAGAAGGACCAACTGAGTTTTTCTATTTCAAGTCGCTATGTGATGAACTGAAAGGTTTAACTGTCAAGCCCGACTATCCTAAGCACACCAGTCTCAAGGAGTTGGAACACAAGATTGAAGAAGGCGTTGCCCTGGGCTAGGAGCTTTTGGGCCTTCAGCCCGTACTTGAACCACATGCGAAAGTTCAGTTATGAACCCACTAAAAAAAGCCCTGCCAGCTTTCACAAGCTGGCAGGGATAATTATAAGTAAAAGATGTAATTCGCTATTCTGATTTCACTTAGAAAATCATCTTATAGTCCTTACTGCTACCATCTGTCAATTCTATGTGTATGATTTGAATGCCTGTGGCTATGCTCGCCTTTAAACACCTTGAACCATTTCCCTGTACCCTGCTGATGATTCTGCCATTCAGGTCTATGACCTTAACGCTCTTGAGCTGACCGCTGGCAGATTGCACGAGGACAGAAGAACCTTCCTTAACAATACTGATGCGCTGATCAGTATCGACAGATGTCGCATCTGTACTTCCATAACGGCTTCTGATAACAAATCTGCCTAACGAGGTCTCGGCATCCGCAATAATGAGAGGAGAATCGAGTGAATAATCGGCACCCGAAAGCATATCATGGAGAACATATCCGCTCATATCAACACCCTGAATAGGTTTTACCTCGATACGGATGCTATCCTTTTGCGACAGATAGATTCCTAAAGATGTAGCGCCAGTCATCGGAAGGATATCGTAAGCCTGACTCTGCTGAATACCAAATACCTTCAAAGGTGACTTCACTTCACTATCCAGAAGAGTTGGAACCAATACAGAGTTCTTGAAAGAAGAACCGGCAGAAACATCATAAGCAGTTTCTGAATTCTCCATCACCAGCATAGCTGCTGATTTGCTTCGCGTCTTCAGGCTTTCCACACACACTTTCAGTCCCTTGGCTTCAGCAGGTTTACTCTCCTCAGTAGCCTTCTTGCTTCCACCAATCATTTCTGGGGTGAGCAGCAGGGTGATTTGCGTACTCGGCTCATCTTTTGTGGTAACATAGAATGCCTGCATTGGGGCGATGGTGGTGGCGTTGCCCGTAGAAGCGACCTTGCTTACAGTCTGCTCTTCCATACCTCCTGATTCATTCTCTACTTCCACATTCACACTGCTCACGTTCTCATTCACCTCCAGGAACTTATTGACATTCAGTCGGCTCATGAATGGGTTGCCCAGCAAGAAGGTCTGCGTAGGAATATCCGAATTCAGCGTAATCTGATACTCGCTCTGCCCCACAAACACCGTGCGGTTCTCCGTCACTTCCTCGCCTCCCGACCGATACTTATATTCCATCGTCAAGTCACCCTTCTGCGGAGAATCCGGTTCGTAGATGAAGCGGTTTATCTTATTTGCATCTTTCGTCACTGTTTCACTAGCCACTTTCTCCTGATCGTAATCCACGAAGTAACTATATTCTTTATGCGCCTTAGGCAGGCGGATACTGAACTTATTGGTAGCCGGCAGATTGCCGTTGTCTATCCACATAGAGAAGCCTTCACCCATGCCGTAAGGCCTAGCCACGGCATTGAAGTTGTGCGACCAGGTGGCCTCGTTCACGGCAAGCTTTTCATCATTCAAAACCGGATCTCCATTGCTGTCTAGCGAATAAATCTTACCCGGATACGCAGCCGCCCAGAGGCGCTGGTAGATGCTCGGGGTGAAGCGCTGTTCCTTCCAGTTTTCTTCGTTCAGATCCTCGAAGTATTTCGCCTTCGTGGTGTCGGCAGGCATGAACATATCGCCCGTGTACATCTGCTTGAGCGGTGCACTCAGCAGATAGTAATGGTTCGGCTTCTGCTCCAGTTCTACCCATGCCTTGCGATAGTTGAGCGATGGCACGTTATCCACCGCCGAACGGGGTTCGAAGAAGATGTCCTTGCAGCAGTAGTCGGCTGGCTTCACTGGCGTGCCCAGCACTGGGAAGTTATCGGCATCCGACGAGATGATGGCGTTGGTGCAGCAGTAAGGCGAACCGTCGCTCCAGTTGTCCCATTTGTTCCATTCATTGGTGGTGGCAGTGGCAAGCCAGCGTGTCTGCAGCGGATGAACCTGATATACCACCGATGTGAGTGGCGTCTTGCTGCCGTCGAAGAAGGTGAGCTGATATTCGCCCGGCTCCTTGGTGGTATAAGAATATTCAATGTTGTTGTCTGATGTTGACTTCACCGGAATCATCTGTTCGGTATTGCCTGCATTCTTGTCGTCGAAGGAAAGATAATAATTCGTTTCGGGCAATCCGGTAGCAGTTACGACAATATTATCTCCTACGCATACATTGTTGACAACGATATCTTTTACACCATCTACGCACGAGTTGTCGTCCTTACAGTCAGGGATACCATCATTATCAATATCACCACGTGTCACGAGTCCGTAGAAGTTCTGCACATCCAATGCGTCTACAATATTGGCTAAAGTTAATCGCACCTCGTCATACGCTTTCTTTGGCTGAAAGAAGAGGATATTCTTATCGCCATAACCCGCTACATTAGCGGAAATCACCTTCCAGTCGGTAAATTTATCTCCCGTAGAATTACCATCCTTGAAGGTTTCTACCGTTAGCCAGTTTCCTACTTTTACGGCTGCCAGGAAAGTCTTGTTGTCAATGACAATTCCCAACTGATGATGATAGTCGAGTGTTCTACCCATCTTTACGGCGAATGTTTGACCAACTCCCACACTTACCGTATTGGCAACCGCCATATAGGTATTCAAGTCATCATCTACCAGATAACCTAAGTTATCATCTACAGTAGCCACATTCACCGCTCCGCCAAATTTGGTTTCATTAGCATTGATGGTAGTATGTGAATGATTATGCGACATCACCATACTGCTACATGCAAGTGGCGAAGAACAGTCGTCGGAAGCCTCCTCGATAAAGGCATAGTAGATACGGAGTTTAGAAGCGCCCAGATTGAGTACACCCGAATTCCAGAGTTGGAACTCATCCATCTGAATCGGGGTACCTTTGCTGTCGTAGGCTGGAACTTCGATAGAATATCTTATCTTTTGCAGCTTGCCTGAACCTGCGATATCTGCACCAATCGCATTGTTCTCATCTATCAGATGGCAATATACTTCCTTGCCTTGGTTATAGCAGCGTATCTGCAGGAATTGCAGGGCATGCAAATTGATTACTGTAGCATCAGCCTCTACCACAAAACCAATGCGCTTAGGTTGAGCTCTCTTGACGGCATCCGCCTCTGATTCACCTTCGTGTTGGTCGGTAGCATCGTATATCAGTTGACCATCCTTACGGTGAATTCCGATGATGCAGAGGTTATCGGCAAGACTCAAGCCACCTGTATATTCGGCATATTTATCATATTCACCCTTGATAATATTGTCTCTACCCGTGAGTTCAGAGGTAGAAAGCAATGAGCCGGATGATTCGTGAATCTTAGGCGATACCTCGTAGAAATCTTCACCCAGTGTGTTGGCAAGTGGTTTGCCGCAAGTTGTATTTCCATCATTAAAACCACCTACGGTAATGGTGGTTTCATCATAACATCCGTCCTGAGCCGTGGCCCTGAAGGTATATTTACCGGGTTCCAGATTGGTAACTTGACCATCAGAGGTAACCTTTACAGATGTGGTGGCCAGGATGTCGTTGCCTTCCAAATCCCAGGCACCCGTCAGCTTCCATGTTACGCTTACTTTCGGATTAGAACGGAGAGTAAACGAAGTCTGCGATTGGCAGACATTGCTGCTGATGGTAGGATTGATGGGGCACCGGTGGGATACATCTGGAGCCTTTCTTACGAATCCATAGTGGATGCCGATGGTGCCTGCGTTAACTCCGAGAACCGTAAGGAATCTGATTTCGCATCCTGAAAACGGCTTCTTTGCCTTGATGCTCACCGTTCCGTCGCCAATCTGCACCAGCGAGAGGTTGAGCACCTGGGCAGAAATTGTTTCTTTCTGCACCACGGTTCCCTCGCGGTCGAAGAGCAGCACGTTGATCCATGTTCCTGCATTGAGGCTCAGCAGGGCATCCATCTTGTATTTGAAGCCAGCCTCCATGCCAGCCTCGAATGCTTCGCCTTGCGGGTTCTTGTCGTTCTGCATCATAAACTTGGCTCCGCCCTGGTAACCTATGTTAACAAGAGGGACGATGGTGGCGAAATTGTCCAGATTATCATCTGTCATCTTCTTTATATCGTCGTCAAGGAAAGGCAGGGGGATGCCGAGAGCAGGGCGCCAGCCTTTCATCTCTTTGAGCGCCACCTGCTTGTCGCCATCGACATATTCGTTGTATTTTTTGATGCCTCCATCGGTGATGGTAAACTCCGTAGATTCGCCCACGAAGGCATATTTGATTTTCAGAATATTCGCCACTTCTGCCTGAATGCCGCCCGAGCAGTCGAGAGTGATTTCATCGAAGAGCCAGTCGCTTTCTGCCGTCAGCATGGCGCAGATGTTGTCGGAACCCGGTATCTGGAGCAGCTTCAGCGTTACTCCCGAACCATCCTGTCCTTCTCTCACCGCCTTTACGCCCTTCAGTTTGCCGTCGCGATAGAATCCGATGGAGAATGCCTTAATTACATCGAGGCTCAGCACGCTGCTACCCGAACCAGCCACGATGGTAAAGCCTGCCACCGTTCCCTTGGAATAGTAATTGTCCATATCTTTTACACTTACTATCGGGTCTACGGTTACCCCTGCTCGTACCACGGAGTTCACCTGTGCATAGTTGTCGAGTGAATCGTCGGTAAGGGCGCCCATATTCTTGGTCCAGCTGCCTACGCCTACCACACCAATCAATTTGTTAATGGTGCACGATTCGCCTGTAAGGGCACGGCGGTTGCGCAGTTCACGGAATGTCATGTTGCCATATTTGGGGTCATTGTTGAACTCCACAAAATGGTCTTGCTGCTTGTCGGCTGGCAGATCATCCCAGTTGTTGGTCCAGATGGGTTTCTTGCAGTTCATGAACGAGTCTCTAACGGCAGCACTCTCGAAATAGGGACTGGTGTTGTCATCCTTGGGTTGTGCCGCCTGGATAGAGGCGGGCACAACCATCAGGAATGTTAACACAAATGATATGAAAGTTTTGAATATAAAATGCTGTTTCATTGTCTGTTTGATTTTAAAACATAGCATAACGTCTTGATAATTCTCTTGATCTTATTCGAGCAAAGGTCTGGAGTCTGTAAGTTTGCTTTGATCAGCGTATGTGAAGACATATTTATGGTTTCGCCTCAGATAGAAGAGGTTGTTTACTCCATCTACCACGATAACGCCCGTGGCTGCTTCAGAAGACATCATATCCTTTGCCTTTATCTGATAGTTTTGGGCGCGAGTATAGGCATCGAAGCCTATTCTCACGGCAAGATGTGTCTTGCCTGGCAGCACAAATGCCTTGAGAACCACTTCCTTATCTTCACCCGGAGGAAATGGGGCATAGGCAATGGCGGTATAGGAGCCTCCCTTTTTGTGATATTTTTCGACAGGTTCCCTACCCTGCTTAAAACCGTCGTAGCTGGTAAGAGGCATCTGGGTAAACACGTTGTCGGCAAGTAGGCAATACCATTGCGTCTTCACTTTGTTGTAACGGTCTGCAGTGATATGAACCTCCACTTCAGCCATGCCTCTATAGAGTGTTCCTACAAGCGGCGTAGGGGTGTTGTTTCCCAGATTTTCCTTCTGGTAATCAGCAGAAGAGATGATTGGATTTTGAGTGTCATCTCCCTGCTGGTAGAGGGTGCCATAGAAGAGCTGCGGCACCGTGATGAGCCGGCGGCTCAAGCAATCTACATTATGCAGTAAGAGACCATTATTTTTCAGATAGCCAAGCCAGTTGTTGGAGGTGTCGATTCCATCAGCATCGACTAGGTAACTCGCAAACGTGGCCTTGAACTCCTGAAATGTAGTACCTTTTTTTAAATTGAGCATTTCCGTGGTAACCACATTGTTTCCCTCATACTGCGGATAGGGCGATTTCTCCTGGCTATTGTAAGCGAGGGCGATGATGCGGTATTCGTAGCCCCTGCTGATGCCGAAGGTGCCCTTTACCACATAGTGCTTGTGGGGCTTTCCCGAAAGATAATCATCTTCCTTGCCGTCTTCTACCGTGGGTTTCCCAGTAATCACCCTGTCGTTGGTAGGGTCGTACTCGAAGTCCTGGATATCGTTGACTGCGGCATCATAGGTTGCAGTATTTTCTCCATTGTTCTGAACTCTTCGGCGAAAAGCTATCAGCCTTACGGCATCGACGTTGTCGGTCTCGGCATATCCGTTGTCCTCTGTGCCCGACGAGGAAGAGGATCCTGCACCAGGAGGAGCTACACGGGTGTTTCTGCCGTCTTGCTTGGCATTGCCATCGCTGCCGCTTAATCCGCCCAGAGTGATGGTGAAGGGAACAGTCGTAATCTCATCTTCGTTTTCCGAAGGCTGATTCATGCCTGCATCTCCATTGCTGCCATCCGAATAGGGTGGCAGATCGGCATCGCTGCTGCATCCCGCGGCTAGTGCGAGGAGGAAGCAAAAACCTGCCGCCATGCCTGTCCTGATGGCGTTCATCCTGATGGCGCTCATCCTGATGGCGCTTATCTTACAGATGCTAAATCTTGATTTCTGCATATTCTATTTCCGTTTTTATGCTGTTTTGTAACGTTTATTCTGTTTCAAATTCATGTTTTTTTTCGAAGGCCGGTTCTATCTCAATCTTCACGTCGGTCATCACCGGCTCGTAATACTCCTTCAGGTCGTATGGCTGGTTCACGGTCTTACTCTTGGCTCCCAGGCAATACAGGTGGTTTGCCTCGATAGGGAATTTGAACTTGTCGCCAGTGGTTGTAGACTTCCTGATGTTGTCGTACCTGTGGTTCTTGCCATCCGTGTAATGCAGATAGAAGGTGGTCTCGTTCTCAGCCGAGTTCTTGCTTTTCTGCATTTTTTCCTCTGGTGTAGGCATCATGAAGTTGCTTATCATGTAGCTGTTTGCCTTCCATCCATTCTGGGAGTCTTCATCTCGCTTGAATATGTTCTCTGTAGCATCTACGGTCCATCCGTTTGAGGTGAGGTCGATGGTGCCCAACGTCTGATAAGTCAACGGTTCAGCATCTGCTGGTGCCTGCTTCTGTCTAATCAGCGTTTCGGTGCTGATGCCGGTGGCTACAACGGATAGAGAGGTGGGCGTGAAGGTAACGGGGCTCACGCCTGCTGCATTCGACTCCACCTGTGCCGGGATGTTTTCTACGTAAATCATCAGGCCAGCCACGTTACGGCTGGCGGTCAGCGTGCGGTGGAAGTATTTCGTCTCTTCCGTTACGAGAACGGGGGCTTCATGGGTATTCTCGTCTTGCAGAATGCCGCTAAACAGCTCTGTGGTATTGAGGATACCGAGTTGGGCGCTGTTTTTTTCCTCCTCGGTGAGGGCGATTCTTGCGTCCTCCAGTTTCGTTACGTTTTCAGTGAATTTGGGTTCTGTAAGTACTTTCTTCGTTGCGTCTTTGTCATCTCTGCCTATGGCTAGAAACTGGTAGTAGTAGCCGTTCTGCAAATAGGGTTCGAAGGTGTATGAATGCTGCTCGGGCATGTTCTGGTGCTCGGCAGAATAGTAGGGTTTTGTATTTTTAAATGCGTCAACGGAATAGTAACCTTTATTGGCTCCAATAGGGATGTAATAGGTATATTCTTCATCTAAGGTGCCCTTCTTGTCTTCGGGGCATCTGAAGACGTAGATTCTCATATCATTCACCTGCTGTGCTCCATCCCATGTATCAAGTTCTCGTGAGTCGGTAACAAGGCCTGCGCTTACACCCACTGTCATGTCCAACTTCACGGCATGCGAGCCGTCGGCGAGGGTATCAGGCGCATCATTGCTTGCGCTGCAGCTCATTAGGAGACTGGCTGCGAGGATTATATTTATAGATTTTCTCATCATATTCGTCTATTCGATTTCAATGTTCGCCTATTCGATTTGAATGGGAATTGAGTATAAAATGAATAATAAATTAAATATTGTGATGTTGGGATAGTAAGGGATGCGAGTGCCTATAGCGGGCACTGTGCATCCCTTGGATATTTTTCTTAATACTGCCTATTTTTTATAAGAGCATATAGTAAGATTAATCACCCAACTCCATCTTGTGGATAAACTCCCAGTTGTCGTTCACCTTCAAGATGAGGTTCTGAGATTTGGTCAAGTCTTCTGGCTCGTCTTTACCTGGATCTGGAGTTGGTTTTGGATCTTCTGGATCTGGAGTTGGATTAGTTGGATCTGGAGTTGTTGTTGTACCAGTTGAAGTCTTCACACCCAAGTTGTACATGTGGTTACGAACCACGTTGAAGATAGAAGCGCTTTCGTCTGCAACATTTCCATTTGTGGCATCAGCATTTACATCTGATTCTGGGATAGAAACGGTCCAGTGCTTGATGATGTTGCCTTCGTCATCCAAGAGCTGAAGCTCCATGGTGCTCTTATCATGTGTCAAAGCAAATGGAATGACGAAGTTGCTTCCGAATACAGAACCCTTCACAACCTGAGTCTTTACATCACTAGGGCGCTGCCAGGTATCTTGAGCATTCAGCACACCATCACCGTTTACATCAAGAGAAGGGAACCATTTCTTCAAATCGATAGAGTAGAGCACATAACCATCATCGTTGTTATTGAACTTTGCATCTTTAGCAAGTGCTACACCTGTTGATGTAGAACCATTAACGTAATACTTGATAGTGTTGCCAGTTGTTGTGAATGAGCTGTTGAAGTTGTTGAAAGTCAACTTATCATTCTTACCTCTTACTACGAGACGAAGGGTTGCGGCAGCTTCGCCATTCACACTTGCAGGAATGTTCTGGAAATAACCGAAGCTACCAGCTACCTGACGATGCAAGGTTACTGCTACGCCATTCTTCTCACCAGAAGTAAGGTTGGTAATATTCTTATCGGCGCCGATTGCAAGCGCTGCATCACCTGCGAATACCTCCTCTGCTACTTTGTTTTCCTTCAAGGTTGCAGTAATATCACTGTAAGTACCAGTAAGTGCATCTGCACTTGTTACATCCAAAGCATAGGTGTAGTCACTGTTATCGCTGTAACCTACAGCCATAACCTTGTAGTTACCTGCATTCAGTCTCTGATCACCCTTGTAAGTAAGAGTAAGCTGGCGGCCATGATTGGTATACGTTGTACTTGTTTTCCAATCCAACTTTGCGTCTTTGACAATAGTCTTTGTTGCATCATCCTTGTAAATTATTACGCGAACATTCTGGATAGTCTGCAAAGCCTCTGAAGAATACAATGGGCGGCCTGCACGTGTTGTCAAGCCATCACCGCTACTTGCTACCTGCAAGACAATCTGCTGTACTGCCTCGTTCTGACCCTCTGTGCTAACCACAGCGTCGTCACTGCTACATGCGCTGAACAGCAAGCTGCTTGCTGCAAGCGCAAAAAACATACCTTTTTTCATAAATTATAAATTTAAAAATTAAGTATAAATTAATTATCAATCCAATATCATACCGTGAATTTCCTCCCAGTTGTCGTTCACCTTCATATAGATGGTGAAGCGATTGCGGTCGGAATCGTACACATATTTCAGCACCGTAATCTTGTTGCGATCCATGCTTACCTTCACGTCATCAGGCTTCAACACAGATGAATTGCCGCCTTCGCCACTATTCTTATAGAAATTGACATCCACCACTGACTCTTCCTTCTGGAAAGAAGGAGCCAGGAAAATAGAGGTCTTGGTCTTGGCGCCAGCTTCAATTTCCGATTCATGAAAGACGCTGGTCTCTTCAGAATATAGGAAACTTGGATTTACGATTCCATAGAGCTGACTTACTTCAGTATCCATCAGGCGATACCCGGCAGGAAGATTCTCTGTCCATATAACCAGTTTTCCCTTGGTGCGCTCCATCTCGCTGGTATAGCAATAATGGTTTTCATCATAGACGAGGGTATCGCAAACCTGATAAACATCATCGCCCTGACTGTGCTCCGGATGCAGCAACAGCTCGTTTTTATCCAGATTGAGTTCGCCTCGCTTCTTCATACCTCCCCATACCGTAAAGACGTATTTTCCGAAAGGCATGTCGGGGTCAAAGCTTACAGGATAAGTTAATCCATCACCCTCTACTCCGAAACCTTTTTCTTCTACGATAACCTGCTGAGTGCCGTCGTCGTTGAGTCGGCTCAGACGATAGGAAAGAGACGGAACAAATGATCTAAAAGCCTGATTCTCATCCCGTTTTTCGTCAGGAACAGTCTGATCGACATTGAAATAATTCTTGTCTTTCACCTCGATGTTGATACGCAGAGGAGGACATTGGTCCAGATTTTCACGGATGCACGAGGTGAATGACATAGCCAGTGCCATGCCATATATGATAACTTTTAATCTTGTCATACGCTGTTATTTATTCTGTGAGTGCCTTCTGGCTGATCAGAGTCTCTTCTGCCTTCTGGCGGTTCAATATCTCTTCAGCCACATTCACCTTGCCTTCTTTCTCGAGTAGGATGGCAAGATTGTTGGCAGCAATCTTCGACATAGGGTAATATTTCAAAGTCGTCTCATACACCTGCTTCTGCTTTTCTGCGCTCTCTGCAATCTGTGCCACATGCAGGAACTCATCTTCGCTGAAGGCATCTGGACGGAGCTCGTACATCTGCAGCATTTCTTCATCGGTGGTGAAGTTCTTGATGATGTATGTGTAGGTGTATTCCACGCTACGGCTCTTCTGCAGATACTTCTTCTTGATGCTGTTCCAGATAGGCAGGCGGCGGATATAGCGCTCCTGCACATCATCGTTGAAGTTGGCATATCGGGTCAGGATGTTCTTCACCAACGTGCTGTCGGCATCGCCGGCGGCCACCATCGCATCCAATACTGGCTGCCATCCTTCAGGGCGTGAACCGATACGGGCTATCTTCTTCACCTTGTCGCCATTCTCTATGTGCGCAAGCAGCCACTTCAGGGCTGAGTTGGCACGGTTGCGGGAAAGTGGGGTGTTAACCTTCAGCGGGCCGTCGGCTGATGCCAGACCATAGATGCCCAAAGAAGTGAGGGTAGCGAGGCTGTCGCTGAGCACTGGAACTATATCACTCAACATGTGGTCGAGCTCAGCCTGGTTGTTGCTCATCTTGAGATTGATATCATATTTATTGATAGCAAACTCAAGTCGTGCCACGCCCTTTCCTTCTCTTATCTTCGGCTTGATCTCGAAGGTATGCTTCATCCAGTTGAGATGCAGTTGCTTCTTGATTTCCGGACGGAACACATCGGCTATCTTGGTATGGCTGATGGCACGGCATTCGCCGCATCCGTCGGCAGAAGCCACTGCCACGAGGCTTCCCTTATGGAAGTTGGCAGGCAGGGTGATGGTGTCGTTATATAACACGGATAAATCTACTTTTGTGTTGGTAACTCTCTGTGCAATAGAATCGTATGGATCAGCAATACTATCGAGCACCCATTTACGTTCCATCTTCCTGCTGTAGATTGGCGCATCCAGCACTATAGGCTTGTATTTAGCCACGATGCTGTCGCTGTCTGTCAATACAGGTATTACGAAGAGACGGCTTCTCTTCGAGAAATAATGCTTCGGGATATGAACCTGAAGGTTGAGTGCAGCCTGATTGCTGCTATCTGGCATGAGCATAAAGGAATCGGGAGTACATGTAATCTTTTTATCACTTACTATGTTCTGTTTGCTGCATGAAGTCATAGCCGTCAGAAAAGCCATGCCTAAACCAGCAATAGCCAGATAAACGATTTTGAGTTTCATTCTATCATACATAATGTTCTTTGTGATTAAATGATACACTTTTTTTAAAAGATATAGACTAATGATAGTGCAGCCTTGGTAGGACCGATATAGTTCTCGTTCTTCTTTTCCTGGCACTTGATGCAGGGCAAGTTAGGGCTTTGCTTGTACCAGAGGTGGGCGTATCCCACACCGATGGCTGCCTCCAGGTTCCAGTGAGGGGATAGAATCCAGTCGTAACCGTATGTTACGCCTCCGCCAGCCAAGTAGCCATCGTAGAGCTTGCTGCCAAAACCTCCGTAGAATTGAGCACCATGCAGGTGGATACCTACGAAATGTCCTTCGTACTTTTCGCATAGCCAGTATTTCATTTCTGGCTGCACCAAGAGAAGGTGCATCTTCTTGTCTTCCCTGAATGTCCAGGGGTTGTATGCTACATCTGCTTCCAGGGTTACCTGGTTGCTGATTGCCTTTTCCACGCCGATATTGAGTGTGGTTGTCGCCCAATAGAGTCCGTTCGTCTTCAAGGCGAAATCTTGTGAGTAACCTACTGTCTTAATTCCTAAAATAACAAACAGCAAAACTGCTTTCCTTTTCATTATCAATTACTATATTAATATTTGTACTGAATCTTACTGTTGCTTTGTTGTTAACCAATATAAACCTATTATGACTTATCAAATGGTCCTCAACATATATAAACTAATCCCTTTATATTACTTGGAGACTGATTTCCGATTGCAAAGGTATATAATTTTGTAGATTTTATAAAATCCCCCCCATTTTAGTATGTTTTAATATTAATAAACGTATTTTTAGTTAAATACCAGTTAAATTGAGGTGACGAGTGGATAACACCCAGGCACGCATGCCTTCGGTCAACTCATGATAAGTCGCCTTCTCTGAATAAATGTGCTTGGCAGACTTCACTAACTGGTTTTCGATTTCCTATATCGCCCTTTTGTCGTAACTTTGCTGACAGTTACCGAATGGTGAACAGCGGGGTGAACACTTGCCCCAAGCATTCACCTTTTCGGCTCTGGGGTGAACCCTAGTAAAAAGAACTTTGTATATACAGCGCATGCTAGAAATATAAGAGTCTCTATTATAATGGGTTATATAGTGTTTTTAACACATTATTAACGCTAAAGGTTGGCATCGGGGTTCACCCTTCACCGACTTCATCGCCAAGTGTTCACCCACACTCTTTCGTAGAGAACGTTGCAAACAACAAAATAGTATAAACAACTGCAATTTTTAAATAAAATGAAAAAAGACCAAAACAACAACAGCATGAATGGGACAGCTACGATGCCATCGATCCTACGGATACTTTCGAGGACTAAGTATCTTACTTTCAACCCGTAAGTATCTTACTTTCAACCCGTAAGTATCTTACTTTCGACCCGTAAGTATCTTACTTTCGACCCGTAAGTATCTTACTTTCAACCCGTAAGTATCTTACTTTCGACCCGTAAGTATGTATGAGAAAGTATGAGAAAGTATGAGAAAGTATGAAGTGGCGTTTTCAGATTTCGTATCTTTGCATTGTCATTCAAAGAGGATGATGCTCCTACCCCAACGGGGGTAGAAGGATAAATGGAGGAAGAACAAAAAAAGCATGGATTAAACTCCATGCTCTTTTTTGCTTTTATATTTAATCTTGTCAAAACCTTCACCATACACACCGATAACGGCACTCTGACTGACAAAGGCATGTGGATCTATCTCGCTGATAAGACGGAAGATAGCTGGAGCCTGGCGCTGTTTGGCCAGCACGAACAGCATCTTCACATCCTGACCGGAATAAAAACCGCTGGCATTCACCACCGTTACTCCCCTATCAGCATCTACATTGATGCGCTTGCCTATCTCCTCATACTTCTGGGAAATGATAAAGAACTGTACGCTTCGTCTTCTGCTGTTTACCACCTGGTCGATGCAGAATGCCTGAACACAAAGGACCACATAACCATATAACACCTTCTCCCAATCGTGAACCACCAGGTAACTGGAACTGATGATAAAGATGTCGCATATCATAATCACTCTACCCAGAGAAATGTCGCGATACTTGTTGACGATGGCTGCGATGATATCCGTACCACCCGTACTTCCACCAACCGAGAAACCGAGTCCGATTCCGCAGCCACAGAAAACGGCACCCAGGAAAGCAGCCCATAAAGGTTGGTTTTCCAAGAGATGAATATCGCCTAAACGACTGGAGAAGAAGGAGGTCAAGGCGGTTACCACGATGACGGCATAAACGGTCTTGACGCAGAACTTAGCTCCCAAAATCTTGAACGCACATATTAACAAGGTGGCGTTGGCGACGAAATACGGGATTTGCACAGGGCAACCGGTTGCCCAATAGATAATACTGGAGATACCAGGAAGTCCGCTTGCTGTTACATTGGTTGGCAAGAGGAATACGTTCCATCCAATAGCGTAGGATATCATACCTATCGCAATCATTACATAGTCTTGTACAGACTTCCACAAGGGTCGAGGAGGTGTCATAATTAATTAATAATTTACAATTTATATTTTTTTTAAAAGCTTTTGCCCTTACAGGGCGTTTTTAAATGCAATTATATTTACCCAGGGTGTTGCCCTGGGCTAGGAGCTTCTGCCCTTTCAGGGCGTACAGGGCGTGCTGACTATACTTTTCTAAGCGTGTGGGTTTTACCAGAATTTCTTCTGCTGCTCTGACCACTCAAAACCTTGGGTAGCCATTTGGGCTTCTAATGCCGCACGGTTCACATTGAAGTGATTACAAATCTCATCGAGTGTTTCAAACTCGTGGTCACGAAGCAGGAAGTTGATGGCGCTTACGAGCATCGGAACATCGTTCATTGGTAACTTATCCATTTTTCAATTGATAATTAATAATTTATAATGTATAATGGAGGCACCATGCCTCTTTCGGGCTGCAAAGTTACTGCAAATTTTAGATAAAACAAAAAAAATCCCAGCAATCTTTTACCGATTGCTGGGATTTTTATAAATTATTGATGATTTACGCATTCACTGCAACTGAAATCCAGTCGAATACGAATGAACAAATACCGAATGCTACGATACCTACGGTGCAGATAGCAAGCGCCAACTTGGTTGAGCATGCGCTCTGGAAAGTAGGAAGCGGATTATCGCTGTGCTTGATGAACATAGCCTTCACGATGAGCAGATAGTAGTACAAGCTGATAACTGTGTTTACCAACGCGATGAATACTACGCCGTATGCCCAGGCTCCCAATGTGGTGTGGATGTCGTGTGTACCAACGGCTGCCATGAACACGAAGAACTTCGAGAACATACCGGCGAATGGAGGAATACCACCCAATGAAAACAATGCCAAGGTCATCAGGAATGCCAGACGTGGATTGGTCTTGTACAAACCATTGTAGCTGTCCATCTGAACTGTACCGTTGTTGTGCTCCTCAATAGATGAGATGATGGTGAAGACGCTCAGGTTGGCTACTACGTAAATCAATACATAGTAAGTCAGGGCGCTCACGCTCATCGCTGAGTTACCTACCACTGCCAACATGATGTAACCTGCCTGAGAGATAGAAGAGAATGCCATGAAACGCTTCAGGTCGCTCTGACGGATGGCAAACAGGTTGGCGATAGTGATAGAAAGTACAATCACGATGTAAAGCAATACGGTCCAGTACTCTACCATTGGCTGGAACACCTTCATGAGGATAGCGCAGAGAGTGAATGCTGCAGCACCCTTAGATACTACTGACAAGTAACCTGTAACAGTAGTTGGTGCACCCTGGTATGAATCGGCTGTCCAGAAGTGGAAAGGAACCAAGGAAATCTTGAAACCGAGACCACTGAAGAAGAATACCATACCGGCGATGGTCAATGGTGATGCAGAGATAACCTTTGCTACATCATCGAAGTACAAAGTACCACAAGCAGCATAGAGCAGAGAGATACCGTAGATCATCACGCCACTTGAGAAAGTAGCGGTAAGGATGAACTTAGCACCTGCCTCAGCAGAATTGTGACGGTACTTATCGAATGCTACCAAGCAAGCCATTGGCACAGATGCCATTTCGAGGCCGAGGAAGAACAGGAGGAAGTGGTTGGCACTAACCATCATGTTCATACCGAGCAAGGTAGAGATAATCAGCATATAGAACTCACCCTCCTTGAAGGCTGTGTCCTCGCGGCTCAACCACTCCTTGGCCTGTACCATCACGATGAGGGTACCCAGCGCCAGGATAGTTTTCAAGACACCGGCAGCAGGACCTGTTGTGTACATGCCGCCAAATGCCTCTGTGGCTTCTGTAGGGAAGATATTGATGACAATGTGAGCCACCATCAAGAGACATACCAGAGGATTGAACCACTTACGGTCTGCGCTCTTGGAACTGCAGAAGTCAGCAATGAAAGTGATCAACAGAACTACCATCAGGGTAGCTTCTGGAATCATATTTAAAAATTGACTGTAATTCATTTCTTCTGATATTTATTACATGATTACACTAAAGATAGGACCGACAGCGTCCATGATAATCTCCTCTGCCCAGAGTGGGAACATACCGAGACCTGCAACGCAGGCGATAAGACCTGCTACAGCGATACGCTCGTCCCAGGTAGCATCGTGAAGCTTCTCCAACTTAGGATTAGGAACCTTCTGATAAAGGATCTTACCAACACAACGCAGAATGTAAACCGCAGTTACTACGATAGAGGTACATGCGATGATGGTACATACACGATGGAACATATCTGCATTCTGGAAGGCACCTACGAAGATGGTCATCTCGGCTACGAAACCTGAGAAACCAGGCAAACCGAGGTTAGCCAAACCAGCTACTGCATAACCTACAGAGAGGAATGGAATAATCTTCATCAAACCTCCCAGGTAACGTACGTCACGTGTACCAGCCTGATGATAAATCATACCGATAACGGCGAAGAAGAGGGCGGTCATCAAACCGTGAGACAACATCTGGAGGATAGCACCAGTAGCAGCTGTCTCGGTCATCATACAGAGAGCGAAGAGCACCATACCACAGTGAGATACTGATGAGTAAGCGTTGATGTACTTCAAGTCGGTCTGTACACATGCTGACAAAGCACCATATACGATAGAGATAGTAGTCAGCACGAGGAACACCTTGATCCAGAATCCGTGAGTAGCAGCTGGCAAGAGGAACATGGCGATACGGAAGCAACCGTAACCACCAAGCTTCATCAATACACCGGCGTGCAACATAGATACGGCTGTTGGCGCACTGGCGTGACCATCAGGAGACCATGTGTGGAATGGGAACAGCGCACCGAGGATACCGAAACCGATGAAGAGCAATGGGAAGAACACGTTCTGCACGCTCTCTGGAATCGCATGAGCACCATTGGTGTGGTGAGCGATATCGAGGATTTCGAAGGTCTGAGCACCACTGTAGAAGTAGATTCCCAGGATACCGATAACCAAAAGGGCTGAACCACCCATCAACATCAAAGTCAACTTCATGGCAGAATACTCCTTCGCACCACTACCCCATACACCGATGAGGAGGTACATAGGAATCAGCGCAACCTCATAGAACATGAACATGGTAAACATGTCGATAGAGATGAAGAAGCCATATACACCGATGCTCAGGAGCGTGAACCAGAGGAAGTATTCCTTCTTCATTGGTTCCATCTGCCAGGAAGCAAATGTACCGGTGAACACGATGATAGAAGTCAGGAGAATCATCACCACTGAAATACCATCCACACCGAGTGAATAGTTGATGTGCAATGGTTCAAACCAAGGCACACAGTAGGTGAAGAGCATCGGAGCTTGGTCGGCTGGCATTGTCTCACGAGCTTCGAGAAATGCAAACACCAAATAGATGGAGAGACCGAGCAATACGCTGGCACCTGCTACCATCACACCACGAACCTGCTTGTCGTTGCGTGCCAACCAGAGGCCGAGCAACATCAGGAGTGGTACTATGACGAATATACTTAAATTCATTTCTTTTCTATTTACTTAATTGTGAGACTTTCATTAAAGAAGTGCGAGCAGGCACAATGTCAATGCCACGGTACCGGTGAGGAACCAGATAGCATAGCTGCGAACATCACCACTCTGCCATGGGCGGATGGTTTCACCTGCCTCCTGTGTACCCCAAGCCATGAAGTTGAAGGTACCATCGATAACGCGACGGTCGAACCATGCGATTGGCTTTGAGAAGCAACCGAAGACAATCTTGTGGGTGAAGAACTGCCAAGCATCGTCGATATAGAAACGGTTCAACGCTGCCTTGTGCAACTTAGGCATCTTCTTAGCCAAAGCGTCTGCCAATGGAGTCTTCTTAGGAGCATACATGTAAGTAGCCAGACCGATACCGATGATAGCAACGATAACAGAGGTTGTTGCCACACTCATGTCGATATGGATATCGTAGCTCTGACCTGTAGCAGATACGAAGTGACCGAATGGAATCAAACCACAGAGGCAAGAGATGATGGCGAGGAATACCAATGGACCCCACATCACGAAAGGAACCTCCTGTGGCTTGCGACGGTTCTCTGGATCCAGCTCATAGTAGCTCTGTCCCCAGAAGATTACGTAGTAGAGACGGAACATGTAGAATGCAGTCATACCGGCAACCACTGTCATGAACCAGCCCATGAATGGAGAGAACTGGAAGCAAGCTGAGATAATCTCATCCTTTGACCAGAAACCTGCGAATGGAGGAATACCTGCAATCGCCAAGCAACCGATGAGGAAGCAGATGTTGGTAATAGGCATGTACTTGTGCAGACCGCCCATGTAATCCTTGAAGTTGCTGCCGATGATGACGATGATGGCACCAGAGCAGAGGAAGAGCAACGCCTTGAACATAGCGTGGGTAAACAGGTGGAAGATACCAGCCATGTAACCCAAACCACCATGGTGGTTATCTACAGCGAAGCAAACGCCGAGAGCTACGAGCATGTAGGCAATCTGAGAGATAGTAGAGAAAGCCAGACCACGCTTGATATCACGCTGGCAGCAAGCTACAGCTGCTGCATAGAATGCGGTGAAGGCTGCAATGTAAGCTACATAGTGCAAAGCCTCAGGAGCATACTGTACCCAGATTGGGAAGAGGCTGGCTACCTGATAAACACCTGCTACAACCATGGTAGCGGCGTGGATCAACGCAGAAACAGGTGTTGGACCCTCCATCGCATCTGGCAACCAGATGTGCAATGGGAACATCGCACTCTTACCGGCACCACCGATGAACATGAGGAACAAGGCTGTTGGCATTACCCAAGCAGCACCTGCCAAAGCAGAGTTGAGCTCTGGCTGAGCATTCAAGTCATAGTTGAAGGTTCCTACATAGAAGCTGTAGAACAGGATACCGATGAGGAAGAAGAGGTCAGCGAAACGGGTTACGATGAACGCCTTCTTGCTGGCATGAACTGCAGCATGCTTTGGATAGTAGAAACCGATGAGCAGGTATGAGCAAACACCCACCAACTCCCAGAACAGATACATCTGGAAGATGTTGGTAGCTACTACCAGGCCCAACATTGACATGGTGAAGAGGCTCAGGTAAGCGTAGAAACGCTGCATACCCTTCTCGTATTCCTCAACCTTGTAGTTCTCATCACGCTCTGCCATATAGCCGAAGCTGTAGATGTGAACCATGAAGCTGACGGTGGTAATCACGATGAGCATCAATACGGAGATTGGGCTCAGGCGGAAACCGATATTGAAGGTGAGCAACTCAGTAAACTTCAACCATGTGAAATTAAATACGGTAACAGTTGGGTACATACCTGTTGAGGCATCACGACCCACTGCAAAGAAGTACTCGTATGCTGTATAGACAGACATCGCGAATACACAGCCCATCAATACGGTACCGATGAGTGCTGCTACCGGTCTTTTCATCTTCATACCCACAAGTCCCAGAACCAGGAAGCTCAGGAATGGCAGAAGAAGTATCAAAAATGCATAATTGTATTCCATTGTCTTTTAGAATTTCATGTTTTCAATACTGTTCACCTGGTCACTGTGATAGTTGCGGTAAACGTTGATAATAATAGCGAGCGCTACGGCTGTCTCGGCTGCTGCTACTCCGATAGAGAACAATGTGAAGAAGAAACCTTCCAACTGTCCTGGGAAGAGGATGCGGTTGAACACAGCGAAGTTCAGGTCGGCTGCATTCAATACAAGCTCGATGGAGATGAGCATGGCAACGAGGTTACGGCGTGTACAGAAGCCATAGACTCCGATGAAGAACAAGAGTGCTGAGAGCACGAAGAAATATTGTACTGGAATCATTTCTTATCCTCCTTTCTTGCGATTAAGATACCACCGATGATACATGCCAACAGGAATACAGAGATAAACTCGAATGGCAATACATAGCCATACTTGTCAGCACCTACCAGTGCAGAACCTACCTGGTCCATTGGCACCTCGGTGTCGGCTACGGTTGCAGCCATATCAATAAAGTGATTCTTCAACACGACGACTGCCAAGGTTACGAAACCAACGAGGCAGACGAGTGCGCGACCTACAATCTTGCTACCCTTGACATGCTCCAAAAGACCCTGGAGAGTACGCTTTGATACCAACTGGATAGCGAAGACATAAAGCATGGTGATACCACCGGCATATACAGAAATCTGAGCTGCACCCAGATAAGTATAGTCGAGCAGGAAGAACATGCCTGCTACACCGAAGAGTACGAACAACAGGAAGGTTGCCGCACGCATGATGCGCTTGGTGAACACGCACATGATGGCTGAGCCAAGGATGACTACTGCCAAGATGACGAACATAAATAAATTTGCTGTTATCATTGTCTAAAGTCCTCCTTACTTAGTCTTGGTGTTAAACTTACCGATTTCCAATGGGGCACCACCATCGATGAGGTTAGGAAGGCTTCCGCCCTTATAAACCTCCTTGTCAAGGTGCATCACCAACTTGTTGCGGTCGAAGACTGCATTCTCGAAATCGTTGACAAACTTGATTGCACCGAAGTTACATGCGTTCACACAGAGCTCGCAGAACATGCAGTCGCCCAAGTCGTACTGGTAATCTACCAGCTTGCGCTTCTTCTTGCCTGTCTCTGGGTCCTCCACCATCTCGGTTACGATCTTGATGGTATCGTTAGGGCATGACTTCTCACACAATGTACAACCCACACACTTGTAAGCCTCGTTCTCATCACGAACGAAGACCAGGCGACCACGGAAACGTGGAGATACGTGGAGTGTAGTCTTGCGGTTCTCAGGATACTGCTCTGTGCTCTTTGGTGTGAAGTACTCCTTCATGGTAGTCTTCATACCGATAGCGAGGGTCTTCAAACCCGCTGCAATACCGCCGAAATATGAATTGTTAGACATACTTTCTTATTATTATAATAATGTGTATTAAAGATTATCCGTGGAATCCGAATGCTACGCATACTGTCATCAAGATCAGGATGACCAGTGACAATGGCATCAGATACTTCCACTCCAACTTCAGAATCTGGTCGATACGCAGACGTGGGAATGTCCAACGTACCCACATCAGGAGCCATACCACGGCAAAGGTCTTACCGAAGAACCAGATGAAACCTGGGATGAGGTTCATCAGATTGTCGAAGCCCTCGATACCGATGTTCAATGGCGCCCAACCACCGAGGAATACGGTAGAAGCAATACCAGAAATCACGAAGAGGTTGAGGTACTCTGCCAGGTAGTAGAAGCCGAAGCCCATACCTGAATACTCTGTGTGGTAACCTGCGGTCAACTCACTCTCAGCCTCAGCCAAGTCGAAAGGACCACGGTTTGCCTCAGCATTACCTGCTACGAGGAATACGAGGAAAGCCAGGATAGCTGGCACATGACCCTTGATAATCAACCAGTTCCAAGCACCAGTCTGTGCCTCTACGATACCGCTTACCTGCATGGTGCCGGTAAGAACGACTGCAGAAATCAGACAGAGACCGAGAGACATCTCATAAGAAATCATCTGTACGGCACCACGCATGGCAGATACCACAGAGTATTTGTTGTTAGATGCCCAACCTGCGAGGAACACACCCAGCACGCCGATAGAACTTACGGCTGTGATGAGGAATACACCTACGTTGAAGTCAAGAATATGTGCTCCCTTGTTCCATGGAAGGAATGAGAAAGTACCTACAGAGGCAATGATCACGAGGAATGGTGCCATGTAGTAGAGCAGCTTGTCGGCTCTATCTACAGCGAAGATCTCCTTGATCAACATCTTGAGCACGTCGGCGAATACCTGGAAGATACCCCAAGGACCTACACGCATAGGGCCGAGACGGCACTGGAAGTAGGCACACACCTTACGCTCCATGAAGATAAGTACGATAGCGATGAGGGCGTATGCTGTCAAAATGCAGATACCCACGAGCACGCACTCTATCAGAATCGACAGGAAGTCGCCCAAACCCAAGGTCTGGCGAAGCAGATTGTCGATGAATGTTGTTACTATACTAAAATCAAACATAATTATCTATCAATATCAGGGATTACGAAATCGATTGCTGCACCTGTAGTGATGAGGTCGGCGATCTTCTGACCACGGAGCATTGGATCCAAGGCTCCTGTGAGTGAGAGACCCATCGGACGCATCTTCATACGGTATGGACTCTTGTCACCCTTTGAGTCGAGATATACACCAAACTCGCCGCTGGCACCCTCTACAGAGAAGTACCACTGTCCCTCTGGAACCTTGATGATTGGCTTCTGCTTGATGTAGTACTCACCCTCTGGAATGTTGTCGATCAACTGCTCGATGATGTCCAAGCTCTGATACAACTCCTGGATGTGTACATAGTAACGATCCATTGAATCGCAACCGGTAAGGGTGATTTCCTTCCACTCTACCTTGTCGTACATATCGTAAGGATGACGCTTGCGGGTATCGTTCTTCCAACCTGATGCACGACCGGCAGGACCGGTTACGGCATAGTTGATACAATCCTCAAGGTTCATTGGACCTACGCCTTCGAGACGATTGTGAGTAATCACGTTGTCACCGAATACGTCGAGGTATTCCTGAATCATCGGACGGAGATACTTGCAGAGGGTCTTCACATTCTGAACGAAGTTAGGGTCGATATCTGCCTGCAGACCACCGATACGGTAGTAGTTCTGGATCAGACGGCCACCGGTTGTCTCCTCCATCACGTTCAATACGTGCTCACGGTCGCGCATACAGTAAAGGAATGCGGTCAAGGCACCCAAGTCCTGTGCGGTACAGCCGAGGTACAACAAGTGAGAGTCGATACGCTGCAACTCATCCATAATGGTGCGGATGTAGCGGATGCGGTCTGAGAGTTCGATACCCATCGCCTCTTCGATAACGCCTACCAATGCGTGGCGGTGCATCATCGCAGAAAGATAGTTCAGACGGTCGGTCAATGCCAAGGTCTGTGGATAGGTCATGTTCTCCCACATCTTCTCGATACCACGGTGAATATAACCGAGGTGTGGATAGATGCGCTTCACGGTCTCACCATCAATAACAGTCTGCAATCGGAGCACACCGTGGGTAGATGGGTGGTTAGGACCGATGTTGACAACATAGTCGTTCTCATCAAAGCGACGCTTCTCTGTAGCAACGAGATGTCCATCCTCGCTCAAGGAATACTCCACGGTGAAGTCATCCTCTGGCTCATCGGTGCAAGGGAACTTGTTTGCCTCAGGACTCATATCGAAGTCCTTGCGCAATGGATAGCCCTGGAAATCGGTGCGGAGGAAAAGACGGCGCATATCTGGGTGCCTCAGGAACTTGATGCCGACGAAATCAAATACCTCACGCTCCAGGAGGTCAGCTACCTTCCAAAGGTTAATAACTGTAGGAATCACATCACTGCCATCCACCTTCTTGGCGATGGTCTTTACCGAGCAGCGCTCATTGGTCTGAGTATTCTCGAGAATATAGATACATCCGAGACCTTCCTCACCGAAGTCTTCACCGATGATGGTAACAAGGTAGTCGAAATGCTTCTCGTTCTTCAACTTCGCCATTTCAGAGGCGAAATTATCAAAACTCAATTCAATATTATTCAGTTTCATGTTCTTATACCTTATTATATTAATCAGTTAGACCTTTCTGAGGGTCGAAATCCTCAGGTACTTCAGTTACGATGATAGGCTCCTTGTGTCCGAGCTTCTCGCTGTCAGAGAGGTTCTCGTTGCTCAAGCCGCGAAGACCACCCTTACTCATAGAAAGCTCCTTCTCATCCTGAGTCATCTTGTGGTTGGCACCACCGAAGAATTTCTCAACCTTTACCTTACGCTGCAACTGCATCATACCATAAAGGATAGCCTCAGGGCGTGGAGGACAGCCAGGTATGTAAACATCCACAGGAACCAACTCGCTGATACCACGAACCACATTGTAGCTCTTCTTGAACGGACCACCAGAGATGGCGCATCCACCAACAGCTACCACATACTTAGGCTCAGCCATTTCATCATACAAACGCTTGAACACTGGTGCCATCTTATTGGTAATAGTACCGGCACACATGATCAAGTCTGCCTGACGTGGAGAGTTACGGGTTACCTCAAAACCAAAACGGGAGAAGTCGTAACGTGCACAACCTACAGCCATGAACTCGATACCACAGCAAGAAGTACCGAAGGTCAAAGACCAGAGTGAGTTACTGCGTCCCCAGTTGATGGCAGCATCGAGCGAACCGACTACCACGTTAGCACCACCCTCATTGAGCTCCTGCGCAATCTTTTCGAGGGTATCATTGTCCTTAAACTCGTCGTAAGGAATACTCTTGATAGAGGCTCTTTTGTTTACTTCCATTCCAATGCTCCTTTCCGCCAAGCGTATGCAAGGCCAAATACCAATACCAACAGGAAGAACCCGATGCTCACGAGAGCCATAGGTCCAAACTGCTTAACTACGACTGCCCATGGGTAAAGCAATACTGTCTCGATATCAAACATCAGGAAAAGGATGGCGAAGAGATAGTAGCCGATGTGTGATGGCAACCATGAGCTGCCACGTGTCGGAATACCACACTCAAAAGGTTCACCCTTTACCGGATTGTATGAACGAGGACCGATTAACTTCGCGATGACATAAGCAGCCACCACCAAGGTTACAGCCGTCAGCAAAACGGTGATAAATAGTGTAAAGTTCATAAATTTGTTATAACGTTATTTTATATAAATGCTTCTAAGCGGTTGCAAAGGTAACACTTTTTTCTGAAAGAGCACATTTTTTTATGGTTTAATTTGCATCCAAAGTAAAAAAATACAAAAAACAGCCTGATTTCATCAGTTAACAGACAGTATTAACAAAGGTTCGGAAACAGAGAAAACGAGCGTATTTTGTAGCAAAAAGGAACAGAATAGTAGGATTTTTTTGCCCTAAAATAAGTTAAAAAGAATGCAGCTATTGAGTATTTTCCAAGGTTTAAGAGATTATAACAGGGAAATATGTATCTTTGCAGCCACGAACCAGGTTCTAAGGATATGATTGAATAAGCGAAAGGAGACGTTTCTTTGGGTTCAAAGAGATGTCTCTTTTAGTTTTAGGAGACTGCTTCTCGAGTTGAAGGAGACTGCTTCTCGAAGGTTGCCACTAAGCTCAGCAGACCTACTGAGCCTAGTCAGCAGCTCTGCCGAGCCTAGTGACAACACCTTTTAATCGTACAACTACAACCCTTATAGTCGTACAACCATAACCCTTTAGTTGTACAACCATAAAACGCAACCACGCCAGGCGTTCCTCCTTTGACGCCTAGCGGAGTTGCGCTTTTTACCTTTATGATAAGGACTTGGGGGACTAGCGATGGAATCGCTAAGAACGGGGGGCGAAAGGGGTTAAGGTTCTTTTTACCTTTTTACCCTTTTACTTTTTTACCCTTTTTACTTTTTTACCTTTAAACCTCCTTTTCAGCAAACAGGCCGAAGAGCTCAGCATCTATCAGGTCAGTAACCTTTCGGAAGTCTTCCGGATTCTCTCCGAACTCCAGATTATCACCATCGATGATGATGAGGCGACCTTTATAATCCTTGATCCAATCCTCATAACGCTTGTTCAAGCCCTGGAGATAATCGATGCGGATGCTCTTCTCGAAATCGCGGCCACGCTTCTCGATATGCTTCACGAGCGTAGGAATGCTGCTCTTGATATATATCATCAGGTCAGGGAGTTTCACCAGACTGATCATCAGATCAAAGAGATCGGTATAGTTCTTGAAATCCCTGTCGCTCATCATACCGATATCATGAAGATTAGGAGCAAAGATACGCGCATCCTCGAAGATGGTTCTATCCTGTACGATGGTCTGCTCTGAACGGGAAATCTCCACAACATCATGGAATCGCTTGTTCAGGAAGTAAATCTGAAGATTAAACGACCAACGTTCCATATCCTTGTAATAATCAGCCAGATATGGATTATTATCTACCGGCTCGAAATTAGCTTTCCAGCCATATCTCTTGGCAAGCATCTTGGTTAATGTTGTCTTGCCGCTACCTATATTTCCTGCTATTGCTATATGCATTTTTTTTACCTTTTTACTTTTTTACCTTTAAGAGAACAGCCCGAAGAGCTTGGCATCTATCTTATCTACGATTTCACCAAACTGCTTGGGATTGTGCTCGAAATCGAGATTATCAACTTCTACGATAAGCACCTTGCCCTTATACTTGTTCATGATGAAATCTTCGTAAAGATTGTTGATACCTTCCAGATAATCCAAAGGCATCTTCTGCTCATAATCACGACCGCGCTTCTGGATATTCTTCACGAGGTGAGGAACTGAAGAACGGAGATATATCATCAGTTCAGGCATCTCCACCACTTCCATCATAGACTCGAAGAGCTCCATATAAGTCTCGTAGTCGCGCTGGTCCATGTTGCCCATCTTCCGGTTGTTGGCCGCAAAGACATAAACACCCTCAAAGATGGTGCGGTCCTGGATAACCGTCTCTTTACTGTGTTGGATTTCCAGCAGATTCTTGAATCGCTGCTTCAGATAGAACACCTCCATATTGAGAGCCCATCGCGAGATATCCTTGTAATAGTCATCGATATAGGGGTTTTCAGCCACGGGCTCCAAGTACTGTTTCCATCCATAATGTTTAGAAAGCATCTTGGTGAGGGTTGTCTTGCCACTACCGATATTTCCTGCTATTGCTATATACATTTATTAATACGAATAATTTACAATTTAATAATGAATAATGGGGCTGGCGCCGCATTGGCTGCAAAAGTACAATAAAAAATCGGGATAAACAAAAAAATCCAAGCAAATATATGATTTGCTTGGATTTTTGTATTCTATTCCTGCCTTGCAGGGAATCTGTATGTTAATAGTCGCGTTCGATGAGTTCGAGACACATACGGGAGTTGTGATAAGGACATTTCCAGAAACCCGCCTTATCATCCTCCTTGTTCACCGTACCATCTTCCAGGATAGCCCAGTGCCACTCACCGTTCTTGTTATCCAGCAGATGCTTGGCTACATAGTTCCAGCAAGAGATGGCAACCAGAAGATTCTCTTCGGTACGGAAATACTGATAGAGGTCGATATGTCCGATGATGTTCTCGCACTGCACCCACCACTGGCGCTGGAGATCATACTTATCTCCATCTTTCCAATGCTCATAAACCATACTGCCATCCGGACGTAAGCCTTCATCTGCAGCATCGGCTATACGACGGATGATGCGCTCTATCTTATGCAGCAATATCTTATCGTCTAAAACCAACGCGGTTTCGTGGAGCAGCCAGGACGCCTCAATATCATGACCATAGCTCTCGATGTTGCGCTTGCCCTCCCACTCGTCATTGAAGAAGAGGTCGAGATGATAAGTCTCCTTGTTCAGAAGTTTATCGGTGAAGATATCGAGCAGATTGCGGATGCTCTTCTCCAGTTCCGGAGTCTTCCATACACGATAAAGATTGGTATATGGCTCGATGATATGCAAATGGGTATTCATCGTACGGGAACCATTCTCATCCTTATCAGAGAGACGCATGTCTGCAATCGGATTCCACTCACGGGTCAATGCCTCGATATATCCGTTGTTCTTGGCATCAAAGGCATGCTTCTCGATGTCATGATACAGGGAGATGGCGATATCCAACGCCTCCTTGTCACCTGTTGCACGGGCATACTCCGAGAAACCATAGATGGCAAAGCCGATGGTATAAGTCTGCTTCTTGGTATCGAGCGGATTACCCTGACAGTCAACACTCCAGTAGATTCCGCCATATTCCCTGTCGAGGAAATAATCGCGCACATAATCCTTGGCACGAGTGGCAGCCTCAAGATACTCCGGCTTCTTCAAGACACGATAGGCAGCAGAAAACGCCCAGAGGATACGGGCATTCATCACTGCTCCCTTCTCGGCTACAGGATGTACCTGGTCGTTACCGTCTACACGTCCGTAAAAGCCACCGTTTTCTTCATCTTTCACTTTCGTTAGCCAATAGCTGAGGATGTTGTTCTCCAGAACATCCCGCATCGTTTCTTTAAGATTGTCCATTTTTCCTTTTTTAATAGTGATTATTAGTTATGTTAAAACAATTATTTGCGGATAGGGAACTTCCAGGCAAGCACCATCAGCAGGAAGGCGATGACGGCTGGGAAGAGTGAGAACAATGACCATACCATCGTAAGCACAGAGTCGGTGACACTGGATGGGTCGATCATCGTATTACCCATCTTATCTGTTATCATGTTGGCACCTGCCCAGCCCAGGAAGAGGGCGATGAGAGAACCGGAAATGGCGGTACCAAACTTCTGGCTCATCGTACCGGAAGAGAAGATAAGACCTGTAGCTGATGTTCCGAAATGCTCGGTATGGTAGTCGGCTACATCGGCATACATAGACCACATCAATGGCGAATAGATACCGATACCCATAGAGGTAAGGATAACGATGGCTATCATTACCCAGATATACGACGGATTCATCGGGATGAAGAAGAAGACAACCGAGAGTACCAGACAGAGAGTTGCAGACCAGAAGAATGCCATGCGCTTGCTGCCTACCAGACGGGTGAACCAAGGAGATACACCACCGAAAATCATACAGGTTACTTCACCAAACGCCATGAAAACGGTATAGTTGATAATCAATCCCTCGATGGTTACATTGCCATGCAGACAGTAATCAAACATATAGCCAGCTACGGCATAGCGGAATCCGTTGAAGAAGTTGGTACACACAGCAATGGCTGTCATATAGAGCCAAGCCTTGTTGTGAACGAGGTCGGCAAACTGCTGGAAAGAGAACTTCTCAGCGCGCTTCGGCTTCAGACGTTCTTTGGTAAGGAGTCCGCAAGCCAATGTCATCACAGCTGCAATAATACCGAGCACGGCACCAATGACAGCATACTGATGTGCGGCTGTTCCACCTACCATCTTCTGGAGATAAGGGAAAGAGAGCAGGGTGACGAATCCCATGGCATAAGCACCCACCATACGGAAAGAAGAGAACTGGTTCTTCTCATCATCATCCTCGGTCATCACACCGAGCAATGAGCCGTAAGGCACATTCACCATGGTATATACCGCCATCATCAGCAGATAGAGAGCGTAAGCATAGATTCGCTTGCCCACAGGACCGAAGCCTGGAGTATAGAGCAAGAGGGCGAATATCAATCCGAAAGGAATGGCACCATAGATGAGCCAAGGACGGTAGGTACCGAAACGGCTCTGGGTACGGTCGGCAAGAGTACCCATCAGCGGGTCAGTAACCACATCGAACATGCGGGCTACGAGCATCAGTACTGCCGCATCCGCAAACGAGAGTCCGAAGACATTTGTAAAAAACAGAGGAAAAGCGATAGACATCACCTTCCATACAATACCACCCGCAGCGGCATCACCCAATGCATAAGCTATTTTTTCTTTTAAACGAGCCATTGTTTTTAATTGACAATTTATAAATTACTAAAAAAGGGATTCGCTCCCCATCTATATCCGATAATACGGATGAGGAGTACGAATCCCTACAATCTTAATACCTGAAACTTATTTACTTAAAGTCTGTTTATTTTTTGCTACCAAAGCCTTGATCTTCTCTACTGAGAACTGAGTACGATAATCATCCTTTGGTGTATTTATGCAGTAGTCTACCAATCGGTCGATGGTAGAAGTTGCCACATGCATGCGGGTATCAGAAGAAGCATAGTAGACGAATACCTTGCCATCCTCATCTGCAATCCAACCATTGGCGAAGACTACGTTCATCACATCACCAATATACTCAGGACCTTCCGGTACGAGGAGATATCCACCTGGTTCTGCAATCACCTTAGTAGGATCCTCAAGAGAAGTCATGTACATATAGAGCACATAGCGGAGACCGCTGGCACAGCCACGAACACCGTGAGCCAGATGCAACCAGCCCTTATCAGTCTTGATAGGATGAGGCCCCTCACCGTTCTTCACCTCCTGGATGGTATGATAGTGACGGGCATTGATGATCTTCTCTTCCTTGATTTCGGCATGAGTGATATCATCAACAAGAGCCCAACCGATACCACCACCAGAACCTGTATCGATGAAACCATCCTGTGGACGGGTATAGAAAGCATACTTGCCATCAACAAACTCCGGATGGAGAACCACATTGCGCTGCTGGCTCTTGGTCTTCAAGTCAGGAAGGCGCTCCCAGTTTACCAGGTCCTTGGTACGGGCAATGGCTGCAGTAGCAGTAGCAGCACTGAGGTCGCCAGGCTGTGCATCATCATGACGCTCTGCACAGAACACGCCATAGATGTAGCCATCCTCATGAGCTGTGAGTCGCATATCATAGATGTTGGTAGCAGGAACAACATCCTCCGGCATGGTGATAGGCTCATCCCAGAAACGGAAGTTGTCAACACCATTAGGACTCTCTGCCACGGCAAAGAAACTCTTGCGGTCAGCACCCTCTACACGAACAACGAGGAGATACTTACCATTCCACTTGATGGCACCCGAATTGAGCGTAGCATTCATCATGATGCGCTGCATGAGATACGGATTGCTCTTCTCATCGAAGTCGTAACGCCACTCCAATGGTGTATGTTCTGCGGTGAGGATTGGGTTCTTATACTTTTCGTAGATACCATTTCCCCACTCTACGGGTTCATTCTTACGGCTCAACAATTCCTCATGATGAGCACGAAGTGCTTTCACTTTGTCTTGAAATGTAGTCATAATATATCTTTTTTTACTTTTTTACCTTTACAATGTCTTTGGCAAAGAGGACTTTCTTTTCCTTCTTGAATGCTTTGAAGTCCTCGACGATGGCACCATCGCCTACTCCAGGAAGATAGGCTTCCTCCTGAGGTTTATCCCAGGCATTACGCCAGAAGAGTACATAACTCAACTGATACTTCTGAAGTACAGGCCAAAGGGTTTGGGTAAACCAATCCTTCTTGCTGGCGATACCCCTGCAACCCGTTTCGGTGAGGGCAGGAATCTTACCCACCTTCTTGGCTGCCTCCATCAGCACATCGAGCGTAGCAGCAAGGTTCTGCTGATAGTTGGCATCGCTGTTGTCGAACTCGTAGACGTCAACACCCAGCATATCCACATACTTTTCTCCCGGGAATCGCTCCAGGAATTTTTCTACCGTTTTCTCATCGCTGAGATTTGGTGACCAAGCCCAAACGATGTTATTGCACCCTGCTTTAGTAAGTATATTTAGGGTTTTTACGTATAATTGGTTATATTGTACAGGTGTGCAACTGCTAGCTCCCCACCAGAACCATCCGCCATTCATTTCATGCCATGGACGGAAGATGACAGGAACCAGTTTACCATCGTTTGTTTTCAAAGAAAGGATGAAATCGGAAACCTTCTTGAGCCATCCGTCGAACTTCTGTTGCTGGGCGCCTCCATCCAGGATAGCAGCTACGGCATCACCTTTCGGATCCCAGGCATTCTCGCCAGTAACCGGATTCCAAGGATGCCAACTCAAAGTAACGATGCCTCCTCTCTCATTTTGGGCAATGATTTCTTTTCGCATACGATCGAAAGATACGCCATCAAGGTTTTCCTTGCTGTCGAGCTCTAGCTTACCGAGATCAAAGCCCATCACAGCAGGATAATCACCTGTAGTGAGTAATACATCGCTCTTTCCTTCATCCCATTTCCAAGTAGTACCATACACCGGATCATCCTGATGTCCGAGCATGATTCCCTTGTTCAGTAATTTCTGCAGTCTAACCTTCAATTGCTCTGCCGGAGTATTGCAACATTGCTTTTTACCCTTGCAGCTGGAAGTATTGGCAGTCTGGACTGATGCGCCCGTAACGCCATCAACCTGTGCCACAGCTCCTTGCATCGCCATGAGGCAAGCTGCACCAATCAAAATTCTTTTTCCTATCATATATCTATTTCTTTAATTGCTGAATAATCCAAGCCTGCCATTCATCCCACTGCTCCTGATACCAGTAATGACCGGTCATCTGGTACAGACTCAAGGTCTTAGGCGCTTTTACCGAATTATAAAGTCCGTAAGACGATGTTGGCGGAACCACCTCATCATTATAACCGAAACTGTACCAGCCAGGAACGGTGATACGACGGGCGAAGTTGACGCCATCATAATAGCGTGCACCTTCGAGTCTTGCCTTTTCCAAATCTGTAAGTTTCTGCTCTTTCCATGCAGCCCCCTGTGCCTTGTCTTCCTTATAGAAATAGTGAGGCCAGCCGCCTGCAACTCCGTGAATCTCAGCTTCATAATCACACATAGCATCATGAACAGGAGCCAG
>ERZ779922.143-NODE-143-length-62192-cov-43.258992_pt1 | contig 62192 bp, 56 predicted proteins | sample MGYA00511544_ERZ779922 | MGnify/ENA primary metagenome ERZ779922 (study PRJEB29588, sample SAMEA2154516) | human gut metagenome | biome: human gut; feature: human-associated habitat; material: faeces | place: Denmark | collected 2008/2010 ... | reverse complement strand
GGATCATTAGACTTTTTACTTTTAATATACTATATAGAATCGCGGAGACGCTTACAAATCCTTCAGCCTGCTGAAATGAGGGCTTGTCCGGCTTTGGGGTCAGCAGAAATTTAGTGGGGATTTTATTTCATGCGATTGTTTGTGATACCCTGTACGAGCGTTCGTAATTTTATGTATGGTTTGTATGGCAGGCAAAAGTAAGAATTGGGATTGCATATATGCCCTCACTTTAGCATTTAGACTTGTTGCTATATACCATACATGTAGTCAGATGTATATCTTCCTGCCCATATGCTGTTTCGCTTTTTTAAAAGAAGGCTGTCTGGGGATTTTTCCTCCCTACGTAAGGAATGCGTAGCCTTGTAGTCAGCTTCATCCTTAAAAGATCTTATCCATATCTCTAAACCTTTCCCGCCGTATGGTTAAGGGTTTTCTTCCTGCCTGTTTTATCTCCGCAAGCCTTTGGAGTTGACTCCATAGCCTTGGGAGATAACTCCAAAGCTTATGGAGATAACTCCAAAGGCTATGGAGATAGAATACATCCGTATAAAAAGGTTTAATCAGGAGATAGAAAAGGTTTATGCAACAGGACCCGATCTATTGTTATTTCCACAATAATCCCAAATGCTCCCGGACTTTTATAGTAGAACTTTTTAAAAAAACTGGTTGGCGGTTTTCTCTTTGATGAAATAAAAAAAGTTAAAAGGATGAACTTTTCTTCTTTTAAAGCTAACATGAACTCTTTATAAGAGGAAATCTTCTGTTTTTCAGTTTGTTATGCTTCGCTTTTACATGAACCGATTTATATATCTCTTGATAAGAGATATATATTTTCTGTGCAAAAATAAGCAAAGTTTTGAGAACTAATACATTTTTGGCAAAAAAAATAGGAATTTATATAAAAAAATAGTTCTCTCATTTATTTATATTCTTCTTTATTTCGTTTCAACAGCTCTGTAATATGTTGATATAATGTGTGTTAATACCTTTTGTAGATCTCTTATCAAGAGATCTACAAAAATGTCGTTTTTAAGACCTTTTTATATATGGAATATATCTGGTCTTTGAAGCGGTATAATTAAATGAAAACAACATAAAGCAGATGGAATATCTATTTCTGAGACGTAAACGCACGACCGCTACTTCCGAGCGACAGAAGACTTTGCTTTTCAAGGCTGCCGAGCGGCAATGGAAAGAGGAGTTTGCCGGAAAGGAAACAGACATTCGCAAGGTGGATTGTAATATATATAAAGGTATATTGTACCAGCTTGAGATACGTCAGGTATTTCTTGACACCTCGCTTTCTCTGAAGAAACTGAGTGCACTGCTTGAAACAAACCAGACCTATCTGAGCAATGTGGTGAACAAATACTTCGGTTGTAATTTGAAGGAACTTGTGAACACGTATCGTGTGGAATATGCCAAAGAACTTCTCTGTTCCCGACGTTGTGCGCTGACTGAGCTGCCTTGCAGTTGTGGCTTTGCTTCGAAAAGTGCTTTCTACTCTGCTTTCAGCCGTATTGTCGGGGTATCACCTTTGTCATATCAGACTCAAGAAAGAAGGAGGCATCATTTGCAGGCAGTAAACTAGCTAAGCTATTAATAATGAAATTAATATGTATAACCAATTTTAGTTTTTTAAATTTATAAATTTAAAGTTTTTCTATTATGAACAAAAAGTTTTTAAGTGCAATCCTGTTCGGAGCCTTAATGGTGACCTCGACAGGAACATTTGTGTCTTGTAAGGACTATGATGATGACATTGACCGCATCGACAAGGAATTGAGCGAAGTCAAGGAAACCATTGCAAGTCTTGACTCGGCAATTAAGGCAGGTAAATTCGTTCAGTCATGTAATGAGGTTACCGGTGGATATGAACTGGTTTTCACTGACGGTTCCAAAATTACTATCAAGAACGGTACGAATGGAACAGATGGAGCAGCCGGTACTACTGTTATCCCTGAATTCCGTGTGGAAGGCAATTACTGGCAGGTCAGCACAGACAAAGGTGCTACTTGGGTGGATGTGAAAGATACCGAAGGTAACAAAGTTCCGGCCAGAGGTCAGGATGGTGAAGCTGCCGGTTCAAACGTGTCTTGGGTGACAGTGGACGGTGTGGAATACATCAAGATCGGTGACAAAGTTACTGATTTGAAGCAGAACAATGAATTTCCTAACATTGCTGTAGATGCTGAAAGCAAGACTGTAATCGTGACTATCGACGGTCAGAACTATACTTTGCTGCAGGAAGGTTCTGCATTCAAAGGGTTGCAGACTGTAGTTTACAGAAAACAGGCTGTTGATGATCTCTACGATATTTGTAGAGCTTATGATATCTATTGGCTGGAAAATGAAGGAACTTTTGACTCAGATAAGGATGTTTTGTTTGCATCTGTTCCTGCTTATGCTTCATTCAAAGTATATCCGGGTGATTTCTCATTGAATAATGCGAAATTCTCCTTTGTTGATACGTATCAGGTTCGTAGTGTCGCTCCTGCTTTGACCTATATGGAAGGTTCTGCAAAATTAGAAAACGGTATTTTGAGCCTTGCTATTTTGCCGAATGAAGGTATTGAAACCTATAGTGATTATGCGACCTCATTGGATGTAACTATGTATGGTCAATATACATCAGCTTCCGATTATTTCACGGTAAGAAGAACAAAGGCATCTGTAAAGAGCATTGTTAATGCTTTTACTTCAACTAATATGGATGAAAATGATTATCCGGCAATTATTACTGAGGATGGTGAATCTTATGATGGTAAATCTTATGGATGCTTTGACTATCAAGGTGTTTATAATGTAAATGATTCTATTGACGCTTACATTTCCGGAGCTGCAACAGTATGGTTGAAGTCAACCAATATTTCATATACCAGAGTGTTCAGACTGTTGGATCAGAATGAGGATTATACATTTAATGGACAACCTATTAAAACTCGTCAGGGTATCTTTGAATTTAAAGATAATGTTTTGTCTGTAAAATCGACTAACCAGGCATCTGCTATTGATGAATACGCTGCGATAGAAGTGACTACTACAGTTAAGCCACAGAAAGAAGGTGTTAAAGAATACGAGGTGAAGAATGTAGTCTTCATCAAGGCTGTTCGTCCTGCTGTTAATCCTGTATTTGGAACCGTTGCTTTGAAACCGTTGGATGCTAAGGAAAACTTTACATTTGCATACAATAGCTCACAGGCCCGGATCATTACTTTGGATGTCCGTAACTTTGAGGCTGCTATTGAAGGTCGTGATGTTATTGCTAATGATAATAATGAATATTGTACATTCATTACATTGAACAAGCCTGTATATGATGCTGGTGGCAGCAAGTTAGTGAGATATGAATCAATATCTAATCAATGTAACCAATATTATTGGAATAACGGCTTGAGTCAATTATCTAATATTCCTGCAAAGGTTACAGACTTGGCAAAAGCTCTTGAAACGGTTAAAAATGAAGCTGTCTTGTATTATAAGAACGGTGGAAACAATGCCGATAAGGACTCTTTGTTCTTGATTTTGACACCGGGTGCTAACTTTGCACAATTCAAGAATATGTCATTGCTGGCTGGAGCTTCTTCTTATCTTGATTGGGGAGCTACTGAGAAAATGACTAACGGAGTGAACACACCGTATGCTGTTTACAACAGCTTCGTAAGCAAGCTGTTCAAGGTTTCTGTAGATAACTTCTCTGTAACCTATAACTTTGATTGTCCTATCAAGGATGAATATAAGAGTCGTACTATTATCGGTACATGGACAAAAACTGCCGGTGCTTATAGCAAATTCATCATGGAGTCTAATAACTTCGACAAGATGTACAATGTTGTTCCTGAAGATGCGACAGTTGAGTTTGAATTGGATTATAAGAAGCAGAATGCTTATGTTCAGGAAATGATGAAAGAAAATAACATTGAATGGACTAACACTAATCAGATTGCCTTTACTCCGCGTGTAGATTTGGCTAAGGTTGGAACTTTGAAAGTTGATATCTATGATGCTACTGCCGGTTCTGCTAAGCGTGTATTGTTTGCGACTGAAGACTGGAAGGTGGAACAACCTATCTTGGCATTCACTGATGTTGTTGATTTGAAGTATAATAATCCGGCATTGGCTACAAACGATCAGATTAAGATTATTGATTTGATTAATGCATTGAATGTTAAGGCAACAGAAGCTTCTTATAAAAAATGGACAAACTTGACATTGAAAGATGCTGTTGGCAATACATTGGTAAAATACAATGCCACTACGATTGCTGCTGAAGAAACCATAGCTGAAACATTGTATAGAAAAGATGCTGCCGGTAATGCTGTTGCTGAAGCTACAGGATTGGAAATTTCTTTGGATGAGAATGAAAAAGACTTTACTTATGATGCAGCTACTGCAACTCTTACTTGGAAGGGAACTCCGGAAGGTACAGTATATACTCATGATGTAAACTTGAATATTACTTATACTCATAACTGGGGTGTTGTAACCAAGACATTCAAGGTAACTGTAACAAGAAAAGTACAGTAAACATTCGGGCTAAGATAGAAAGTATAGCTTAAATTTGATATGCTTTCTTCTTGATGACTTCAAGCGAGGAGGGGATATGAATCTGATTACAGAAGAATATCCTCTCCTTTTTTATTATAAAAATATATTCTTGATATAATGACGAAATTAGTTCGATGCGGTATAAACTTTTATGCGGATGTAGATAATAAAAAAGCGGTAAATGATAGGGATGCCTTGCAGAACACTAAATTAATGGAACATTATACTCACCTTCTTGGTCAATTACAGTATGAAGGAGCTGGTATCTGGAGCCGTTTTAATATTATGTTCGGAATAAATGTTTCTTTATTCGGATTGGAAACCGTCTTGTTTAACTCTATATGTCAAACTTCTGAATATCTGACATTTATTATTGCATTTGGCGGATTGTCATTTTCAATATGGTCTATTTACGTAATGCAGAGATTATGGAGTTATCATGAGCACTGGAAGAATATGTTATGTGAAGCGGAAAAGGCTTTTCCGGATGAGTATGTGAAACTTTTCACAAAGATTCCTTCTAATTTGAAAAGAGAGAAAAAGTCTTGGGAGTTATGGCTGAAATCATACACCCAACCTTTTTTTGCCATATTGTCTCTTATTTGGTTGCTTATTATGGTGTTAAACCATGCTATTTATACTGATATGCTGAATAAGGAAAATATTATTCATCACGTGGGTGTGGTGAAAATACAACAGAATGAAAATTTAAAAAATAATGAAGATGAAAAAGATGATGGATTCGACTACTGTGATTATTACTACAACAGATAATAGAGTATTGTTGCAAAAAAGAGATGAGAACCCGGATATAGAGTACTCCGGATATTATTCTCTTGTTTCTGGCTACCTTGAGGAGGAGGAAACCCCTCTAGATGGCATTATCAGAGAACTGAAGGAAGAATTTGAACACAAGAAATCCCAAAAGGTGCATTTTAGTTCTATAACCTATTTGGGGTCTGAGTATAGAGCAGACTATGATAGATGGGAATATATTCATCATACTTATTTGATGGACGATGCAGCGGATATCCGTATTTTGGAAGGTGAATCTTTTGTCTTGCTGGATATGGATGAGTGTTTGAGATTGGAGAACCTTGCTCCTCATCATAAGTTGTTTTTATTAAAATATCGTGCCGGATTATGTAAAATTGACGTGCGTGAGCAATCAAAAAAAATGTTTGATGAAATAACTGTCAGGGATTTGATAAAAGTGGAATCCGTGGGGATGTGAAAAATTATAGCTTGCTGGAGGCGGGAACTGGTTTTGTAATTGGCGAGGATACTACTTTGAGTGCTTCAATTCCAGCGGTGGAAGCCGCTAAATATATAGGATTCTTGCAATTCGTCCCAAAGGTTCTTAGAGGCAATCATTATCATTTTAGAAAGGTGGAATATATGCTTATTTTACAGGGGCGTATGCATGCCACTTTTCAGAAATATGATGATAGTGAGGCTGTAATAGAAGAGATTTGGGAAAAGGGGGATTTGGTACGGACTTTACCGGGGTGCGTCCATACATTAACAGCTTTAGGAGAGTCGAATGTGTTGACTATTGAGTTTTCTCCACAGCCTTATGTTGCGAGGGATGTGTTGATGAATGATAAAAAATAGCTTGAATATGGGAACCATTGCAGTAACGGGGGCTACCGGTTATTTGGCTGAGAAATTGATAGAACGGTTGATTACCCAAGGACATACTATTCATGCGATAGCCAGGAATGAAGGAAAACTGATTGCTCTGAGGGGGAAATTTAAAAGCGTTCAAATCTTTCCATGCCCCGTTGAAGATTATCTTTTATTGAAAAAGGCATTGAATGGTTGTGATGGGATATTTCATTTGGCTGCGTTTAAAGATGTCATTTTGGCAAAAGAACATCCTCTGAAAGCTGTTCAGACTAATATTCTTGGTACGTTGAATCTTCTTAAAATAACTGTTGAGGAACAGAACATAAAATTTATTCTGGCAACAAGCACTGATAAAGCTGTTCAAGTTTCAGGAACGTATGGGGCTACTAAATTGCTTATGGAGAATCTTTTTGGGGATTTTGAGCAAATAAACGGATCGAATTGCGCTTATAGGATAGTTCGTTATGGAAATGTATTGCATTCTACAGGGTCTGTTTTGGTAAAATGGAAGTATGCATTAGAAAATAGGAAGGAGCTTATATTGACAGATCCTGAAGCTACCCGGTTTTTTATTACGTGGGAACAGGCAATAGATGTTATTTTTTCCTGTTTAAATGACGCTCAAAGTGCGGAACCGTTTTATCCGCCTAATATGAAATCGATAAGCTTAGGAATTTTATTGGAACTCACAATAAGAAAGTATGCTAAAACTGTTCCTGACATCAGAGTTATCGGTTTACAAAAAGGGGAAAATATGCACGAATGTATCACGGCAGACTTAAGCAGTGAATATGCTGAAAGATGGAATAATGAGGAATTATTAAACCTTATCTAGAAAATACTATGAATGATAGATAGTTAAATCTTTCTTTTAAGACGGGGAATTGCAGTATATTGATTACTTTTGTCCTGTATCATAACTTATTAAACCTCGGATAGATATGGGAACAGAAGGCATACAGGATAAATACATCAACCCTTATGCCGATTTCGGCTTCAAGCTGCTTTTCGGCACGGCAATGAACAAGGAACTTTTCGAGGCTGCCGGGATAGCTAAGTCAATCCTAAGGAATTAGGCGAGTATTGGGAAAGTTTGAAGAATTTCCGCGACTGGTACAGCGTGATGTCCACCCAGTTGAAAAAAGGGCGTGAGGAAGGTCTTAAAGAGGGTATTGAAAAAGGTCTTAAAGAAGGTCTTGAGCAAGGTCGTAAGGAAGAATGCTTCAAGAATGCAAAAAAAATGAAACAGGCCGGTATTGCATTTGATGTAATTGCACAGGTTACCGGTCTGTCTATAGGGGAAATAGCGTCTTTGTAAGTTGTTTACAGCACCAGTCCGTCCAGCATCTCGATATAAAGCCTTATTGCTTCCTCAATTTCCGAAACCATGATATATTCATCAGCCGTATGTGAACGGGAGGACTTTCCCGGACCGATTTTGACAGACGGGAACTTCATCAACGCCTGATCGGACAAAGTAGGAGAGCCGAAAGGTACACGTCCTAGTTTTACCGCGCGTTTCACAAAGGGATGCTCGGCACTGATATGAGATGAGTTCAAGCGGAAAGAACGGGCTTTCGCCTCGCTTTTTAGACGGGCGCTTATTTCTTTGAATAGTTCTTCGTTAGAGTAACATTCATTACTGCGGATATCCACAACGAAAGTACAAGTATCGGGGATGACATTATGCTGCGTGCCGGCATTTATTTGTGTCACGCTCATTTTGACGGGGCCTAGCAGGGAGGATTCCTTCGGGAATTTATAATCACGGAACCACTGAATGTCTTCCAGTACTTTGTAAATAGCATTCACTCCTTCATTGCGTGCGGCATGTCCGGCTTTTCCGTATGCGGTAACATCCAGCACCATCAATCCCTTTTCGGCAATGGCAGGCTGCATTTCTGTCGGTTCACCCACTATGCCCAAGGTGATGGGAGGTAGTTGGGGCAATACGCTTTCTATTCCGTTTTTTCCGGAAACTTCTTCTTCACATGAGGCAAGAAAGATCAGATTGTATGCCTGCTCGGTTGTAGAGAGATGGCGGTACACCTGAAATAAGGATACTACACTGGCGCCGGCGTCATTACTTCCCAAACCGTAAATCTTTCCGTTTTCGGCTTTCGGAGTGAAAGGATGTTTCCGCCATCCGTTTACCGGTTTTACGGTATCGATGTGGGAATTTAGTAAAATAGTCGGTTTGTTGAGGTCGAACATCGGACTGATACACCAAATGTTGTTGCCCGAACGACCGGTCATGATACCTGTTTCTTCAATATAGTTCTGCAGAAAGTCGGCGGCAGCTTCTTCTTCCCGGCTCAATGAGGGGATACCGATTAACGAATTCAGCAATGTGGTTGCTTCGGAAGTGTAATATTCTATATCAATCATCTTGATTTTAATAATTTAATGTGTTGCAAAGATACTATTTTTGCGTGGTAAACGGTGATGAAAAAAGTAGGTAATTAAGTTAGATATGCAACTAAAACTTTCGGCTGATTTCTTCTAACTCTTTGACTGGTTGGGAAAATTAATGCCTGTTTATAGAGGATAATTCCAAATTAAACGATAACTTTGCCGATGAATTAAAAATAAATCTTTGGAATGAGTAGTTCTTTCTTATCTGTCCTGATACAACGTCAGGCAGGGAAATATGGTGATCGTGTAGCGTTGCGTTACCGCGATTATAAAACAGAAACATGGATTCCGGTTTCTTGGAACCAGTTTGCCGCAACTGTAAAAACAGTTTCGAATGCATTGATAGAATTAGGTATAGGCATACAGGAAAATATAGCAGTTTTTTCTCAAAATAAACCGGAATGTCTGTATGTGGACTTTGGAGCTTTTGGGGTACGGGCTGTTACTGTACCATTTTATGCTACCAGTTCCGAGGCGCAGGTACATTATATGGTAGGTGATGCCGAAATACGTTATATCTTTGTAGGTGAACAGTTGCAATATGATGTGGCGTTTCGGGTTATGCAACTGGGAAGCCAACTGAAACAGATTATAATTTTCGACAGGGAGGTAAAACGTGATGAGCGGGACCAGACTTCCATTTATTTTGATGACTTTCTGAAATTGGGCGAGGCGCATCCGCATCAAGCTGAGGTAGACAAGCGTACTTCAGAGTCGGGTAATGGTGATCTTGCCAATATTCTTTATACCAGTGGAACAACCGGAGACAGCAAGGGGGTGATGTTGCATCATTCTTGCTATGAGGCGGCCATTCCGGCACACGATGAACGTTTCCCTCAATTGGGTGATCAGGATGTGATTATGAATTTCCTTCCTTTTACTCATGTGTTTGAGCGTGCATGGACTTGCTGGTGTCTTTCGATGGGATGTACTTTGTCTATCAACTTGCGTCCTGCTGATATCCAGAAGACAATAAAGGAGATCCGTCCTACGGCTATGTGCAGTGTTCCCCGTTTCTGGGAGAAAGTGTATGCCGGCGTGCAAGAAAAAATCAATGAGACAACCGGATTGAAAAAGAAGTTGATGCTGGATGCTATTAAAGTGGGACGTGAACATAATTTGGAATATGTGTACAAAGGGCTGACTCCTCCGCCTGTATTGCACATGAAATATAAATTTTATGAGAAAACGATCTATAGCTTGTTGAAAAAGACTATTGGCATTGAAAACGGGCGTTTCTTCCCTACTGCCGGTGCGGCTATTCCGCCGGCTGTACAGGAGTTTGTTTTGTCGGTGGGAATTAATATGGTAGCCGGTTATGGATTGACGGAATCTACTGCAACGGTTGCTTGTGAGAATGATAATGACCATGTGGTTGGTTCGGTGGGGCGTATCATGCCTCATGTGCAGGTCAGAATAGGGGAGAATAACGAAATAATGCTACGTGGTGAGGGAATCACTCATGGCTATTATAAAAAGGAAGCTGCTACGAAAGCGGCGTTTACTGAAGACGGATGGTTCCATACCGGTGATGCGGGTTATATAAAAGATGGGCATTTGTTCCTTACAGAGCGTATCAAGGACTTGTTTAAAACTTCAAACGGGAAGTATATCGCTCCTCAAGCCATTGAAGCCAAATTGGTGGTAGACCGTTATATCGATCAGATTTCTATTATTGCCGATGAACGTAAATTTGTTTCTGCTTTGATAATTCCTGAATATAAACTGGTGAAAGAGTATGCCGCAAAAAAAGGTATTCGCTATGAAAGTATGGAGGAACTGTTGCAGAAACCGGAAATTATCGATTTGTTTAGAGAGCGGATTGATACACTGCAGCAGCAGTTTGCACATTATGAACAGATCAAGAGGTTTACCTTGTTGCCCCATCCTTTCAGTATGGAACGTGGTGAGCTGACCAATACGTTGAAAATAAAACGTAATGTGCTGAACAAGAACTATGCTGCCGAAATAGAAAAGATGTACGAAGAATAATGGGAAAATGAATAGATTTCCACTATCTTTGCACCTTGAAATGCAAAAATTCTCAAGATGATAACAATAGAGCAACTGAAAGACGTAAAAGAACGTACTGCGGCACTTGAAAGATATCTGGACATAGAAAATAAACTGGTTCAGGTGGAAGAAGAACAACTGCGTACGCAGGCGCCCGGTTTTTGGGATGATGCCAAGAAAGCAGAAGCACAAATGAGGAAGGTGAAAGATCTGCAAAAATGGATCGACGGTTACCGTGAGGTAAAGACGATGGCAGATGAACTGGAATTGGCTTTTGACTTTTGTAAAGATGATTTGGTTACCGAAGAAGAAGTGGATGCAGCGTATCAAAAGGCTGTCACTGCGGTGGAGGCATTGGAACTGAAGAATATGCTTCGCCAGGAGGCCGACCAAATGGATTGTGTATTGAAAATTAATTGCGGTGCCGGTGGTACTGAAAGTCAGGATTGGGCTTCCATGCTGATGCGTATGTATATGCGTTGGGCGGAGACCAATGGCTATAAAGTGAGCGTGGCTAACCTTCAGGATGGGGATGAGGCCGGAATCAAGACGGTGACTATGAATATTGAGGGCAGTTTTGCATATGGTTATCTGAAAGGTGAGAATGGAGTCCACCGCTTGGTGCGCGTGTCTCCTTATAATGCTCAGGGGAAACGGATGACTTCTTTTGCTTCTGTGTTTGTAACGCCGTTGGTGGATGATAGTATTGAAGTGACAATTGAACCTGCCCGTATGTCTTGGGATACTTTCCGTTCGGGAGGGGCCGGCGGACAGAATGTGAACAAGGTGGAATCAGGAGTACGTCTGCGTTATCAATATAAAGATCCGTATACCGGTGAGGAAGAGGAAATCTTGATTGAGAATACTGAAACCCGTGACCAGCCGAAGAATAAGGAAAATGCGATGAGACAGTTGCGTTCAATTTTATATGATAAGGAATTGCAGCACCGCATGGAAGAACAGGCCAAGGTGGAGGCAGGCAAGAAGAAGATTGAATGGGGATCACAGATACGCAGTTATGTCTTTGATGACCGTCGTGTGAAGGATCATCGTACTAATTTTCAAACTTCGGATGTGAACGGAGTGATGGATGGAAAGATTGATGGCTTTATCAAGGCATACTTGATGGAGTTTTCCGGTTCGGAGAATTAGTAAATTCTTCGTAATTTATTTGTTTTCTTCTAGAAACTTTGTACTTTTGGGATATTCAAAAGAGATGGTTTAATCTTAAAAATGAAATACTTATGGGAAAGAATAAGAAAGCTGCTTATAGTAAGCGGGAAGAAGAGAAAGCAAATAGGATTGTAAAAGGTCTGTTCATCGGATTAATTGTATTAGCCCTTGTTATTATGGTAGGCTATGCCATGTATGGATAAAAACGGAAAATAAATAGTGAAGTCCTGCTGAGGTTATTCTCTGCGGGGCTTTTTTATATATTAAAACGCTATGGGACAAGAAATAGAACGAAAATTTTTAGTAAAGGACGACAGTTATAAACTAGAGGCTTATGCACATAGTCATATTGTGCAAGGTTATATCTGTAGTGCTCGTGGAAGAACTGTCCGGGTGCGTATTCGGGATAATAAAGGGTATCTTACTATCAAAGGGGCTTCCAATGACTCCGGTACAAGTCGTTATGAGTGGGAGAAGGAGATCAGTTTGCAAGAGGCCGAAGAGTTGATGAAACTGTGTGAGCCTGGGGTGATTGATAAAATCCGGTATTTGGTGAAAAGTGGAGAGCATATCTTTGAAGTGGATGAGTTTTATGGTGAGAATGAAGGCTTGACTGTAGCGGAAGTGGAATTGAATAGTGAGGACGAATTGTTCAAAAAGCCCCATTTCATCGAAAAAGAGGTAACGGGAGATATTCGTTATTATAATTCTTTTTTGATGAAGAATCCTTATACTCGCTGGTAGATAATATATAGGCTTCTTTAACGTCTGAAAATAAACTACTTGCTATCGTTTACCTACCTTTGCAACAAACACAAACTCATTATTGATATATGAAACACAACATTTTATGGGGCATTATCTTGCTTGTGGCAAGTTTGTCATTTACGGCGAAGGCGCAAAAGGCTGTCCAAGGCCAGTTCTCAGTCAAGGGAGTCTTATTAGATTCTTTGTCTAATGAAGGGGAACCGTATTCTACAATCCGTATTTCATTGAAGAACAATCCTGCAAAGCCGGTGAAACTGGCTGTGACAGGAGCGGACGGCAGGTTTGACGAACGGCTTGCCGTGCCGGGGACTTATCTCATTCATTTTACTTCTGTAGGAAAGTCTCCTGTACAGAAGGAGTTCTCGATATCGGCAAATCGTAGGAATGTTGATTTGGGTAAGATTCTGATAGCAGAAGCGACTGAAATGTTGAAAGGAGTGGAGGTGGTAGCGCAGAAACCTTTGGTAAAGGCGGAAATAGACAAAGTGACGTATAGTATAGAGGATGATCCGGATTCTAAAACCAATACGACTCTTGAAATGCTCCGTAAAGTTCCGCTGGTGACTGTAGATGGAGAGGATAAAATTCAAGTAAACGGTAGCAGTAAGTTTAAAGTGCATGTTAATGGCAAGCCGAATAACATGATGAGCAATAATCCTACCGAGGTATTGCGGAGTATGCCGGCCAATTCCATTAAATCTATAGAGGTTATCACCGAGCCTGGGGCTAAATATGACGCGGAAGGGGTGGCGGGCATCTTGAATATTATCACTATAGGAGCTGGAATGGAAGGATATACGGTGACATTGAATGGTGGTGCAAGCAATATGCGTGTGTATGGTGGCGGTTATGGTACGGTGCAGTCGGGCAAGTTCACTGTTACCGGTAATTATTCTTATAACTACCAGGGATCTCAAAAGGGATTTGAAGATTCATATCGTGAGGATTTCACGTCTCAGGAAAATAAATTTTTGGAGTCGCATCGAAGAAGCAAGAGCTATGGCAATTTTCAATTTGGCAGTCTGGAAGGAAGTTATGAGATTGACACTTTGAATCTGATTAGTTTTTCTATGAATCTGATGACTGGCAATTTTACGAATAAGAGGATTGGAAATACCCAGATGACGAATCATGCCGGTAATCCGGTTTACGGTTACGGTTCTTTGGGAAATAATGAATCGGGCTTTGGCGAAGTGGGGGGCAACATGGATTATCAGCATTCGTTTAAAAAGAAAGGGGAACTTCTTACTTTCTCTTATCGTTTTAGCCATTCCCCCAATAACAGTGAAGCGAATACGGATTATGAGGATACGTTGAATGTTCCTTATCTTTTGCAAAACCAATATTTTAAAAATGATGCCAGCACACAAGAGCATACGGCTCAATTGGACTATACCAATCCGATAAATTCGATACACAGCATTGAAACTGGTATAAAGTATATTTTTCGTAGAAGTAAAAGTGATGGTAAATATTATCTGGCCGATAAAACCGGAGAATATAAGTATGATCAGGATATGAGTACGCAATATGATCATAAGCAGGATATTCTGGCTGCTTATTTGGGCTATCAGCTGAAGTACAAAAAACTCGGTGGAAAGGCGGGAATTCGCTATGAGCATACATTTATGGATGCGGATTATAAAAATAAGGATGAGAAGTTTGATGCTCAGTTTGATGATTTGGTTCCATCCTTGATGTTCTCTTACCAATTGGCTCCTACTCAAAGTTTGAGGGCATCTTATAATATGCGTATCAGCCGGCCGGGTATTTGGTTTTTGAATCCGTTTACTGACACCAGCAACCCTACTGCGATCAGTTACGGTAATCCTGATTTGGAAAGTGAAAAGGCCCATTCGCTTAGTGTTACTTTCGGTAGTTTCTCGCAGAAATTTAATGTAAATGTCAGTGCTAATTATTCTTTTGTCAATAATGGTATAGAGCAATACTCTTTTATAAAAGATGGTGTGATGAATTCTACCTATGATAATATAGGAAAAAGTAAGAATATTAATTTGTCTTTGTTCTTGAACTGGAATATGTCTCCTAAAACCCGCTTTAATATCAATGGACGGGGAGCTTATGTGGATTATAGAAGTTCAGGGCTTGATTTAAAGAATCATGGCTGGGAAGGAAATGTCTTCGGAAGCTTCCAGCAGACTCTGCCTTGGGATCTGCGTCTGAGTCTGAACGGAGGGGGTGGTACTCCGCATATCTCTTTGCAAGGTAAAAGTTCCTCTTTCTATTATTATGCGATAGGGCTCAGTCGTTCTTTCTTGAAGGAAAAGAGGCTGACTATATCTCTTAACTCGTCCAATTTATTTAATAAATATATTACTTTTAAGAATAACATCAATACTCCTACTTTCTGCTCTTCTACTGCTACCAGAATTCCGATGCGTTATTATGGATTTAATATCAGTTGGCGTTTTGGGGAGTTGAAGGCTCAGGTAAAAAAAGCTGCGCGAAGCATTAATAATGATGATTTGAAAAGTGGAGGAGGTAATGCTGGAACCGGTGGAGGGATACCGGCTAATTAAAAGTTAAAACGAAACCACCTGTTAACTGTTAATTTAGGGGGTAAAAACTGTTATTTGATAGTTTATACCCCCTTTGTTGTTAGTTTTTCTGTCGTGACTTTTGCGAGAAGTCGTTAATATTGCAGCAGAAAGCAAAAACAGAAAATAACAATTTAAAAATAGATTAATATGAAGACAGTCGACTTTACACAGCATTTACTAAGTATACAAACCGAATTATTTCGCTTTGCATTTAAATTGACAGCTGACAGAGAAGAGGCTAATGATTTGTTGCAGGAAACTTCACTTAAAGCTTTGGACAACGAAGAGAAGTTTACTCCAGATACGAATTTTAAAGGATGGATGTACACCATCATGCGTAATATATTTATAAATAATTATCGTAAAACAGTGCGTGATCAGACTTTCGTCGATCAGACAGATAACTTGTTCCATTTGAATCTTCCACAGGACTCAGGATTCGATTCTACAGAAGGTGCTTATGATTTGAAAGAGATACATCGTATCGTGAATGCGTTGCCTAAAGATTACCGTGTGCCGTTTGCTATGTATGTATCAGGATTTAAATATAGGGAAATTGCCGAAAAACTGGGACTTCCGTTGGGAACAGTGAAAAGCCGTATCTTTTTCACTCGTCAGAGGTTGCAGAATGATCTGAAAGATTTCCGTTAAGTTGACTCTCTATCTTTATTATATAACTTTGACTTTTATCATCACGCCGACTGTTCGCGAAGAATCGTCGGCGTTTCTTTTTAGGATTTACGCCATATAAGGGGGCGAAGTAAGTAATATCCTATTAAGGCGGCTAGTCCGACTCCAATGCTGTTTGCCAGAAAATCCAGCCAGTCACCGCTGCGGGTATCTGTGCAATAAGCTTGCATCAGTTCGATACACCCGCTCATAGCTACAGGAGCTATGATGCCTCCCCATATTACATGATTCCAATTGATAGCCTTATGATTCCTCAGGTATTCTATCCATAAAATGAAACAGAGTCCTCCATACATGCATATATGCACTATTTTGTCTATGTAGGGGATTTCTTCCACATCTGTTTTAGGAGGAGTGAAAAAGGAAAGATAAAAGATGATAGCTACAATGATCAAGGATACCGGATATTTTCTAAAATAATATAGCATACTTTAATTTTTTTGTGATTCGTCGCAAAAGTACGATTAATTTTATACTTTTGCAGGCTAACCAGTGTTGATTTATAATAATTTGATAGTTTTTTATGCAAAAAAGCGAAAGAGTAAATTTCGGAAGTAAGATTGGGGCTGTTCTGGCGGCGGCAGGTTCGGCTGTAGGACTTGGTAATATATGGAGGTTTCCCTATGAAACGGGAAATCATGGAGGTGCGGCATTTATCTTAGTATACTTGGCGTGTGTTTTTATGTTGGGAATGCCTATTATGATTGCCGAATTCACAGTAGGTCGTCATTCAAAAGCAAGTACGGGACGTGCTTATAAGGTTTTGGCACCCGGAACTCATTGGAAGTGGTTGGGATATTTGGGGGTTTTGGCCGGTTTTCTTATTCTAGGATATTATTCGGTAGTGGCAGGATGGACTTTGGAATATATATTGGAAGCGGGAATGAATGGTTTTGCAGATAAGAAGCCGGAAGATTTTGTGGTTGCTTTCCAGAGTTTTTCGAAGGACCCTGTTCGTCCGCTTATCTGGCTGGTCATCTTTTTATTGGCCACCCATTTTGTTATAGTAAAGGGAGTGAAAGATGGAATAGAGAAATCTTCGAAGGTGCTGATGCCTGTTTTGTTTATACTGATAGTAGTTTTGGTGGGGTGCTCATTGTCGCTTCCCAATGCGGAAAAAGGTTTGGAGTTTCTGCTGAAGCCTGATTTCAGTAAAGTGAACGGAGATGTTTTCTTAGGGGCTATGGGGCAGGCGTTCTTTTCCTTGAGTTTGGGAATGGGATGTCTTTCAACCTATGCTTCTTATTTTGGGAAAGAAACCAAACTGGGAAATACGGCTCTGAGTGTCGGTGTGATTGATACTTTTGTGGCTGTCTTGGCCGGATTGATTATTTTTCCGGCGGCCTTTTCTGTAGGTATCCAGCCGGATGCGGGACCATCATTAATTTTTATTACATTGCCTAATGTTTTTCAGCAAGCTTTTAGCGGTGTGCCGATATTAGCTTATATTTTCTCGGTGATGTTCTATGTCTTGTTGGCTTTGGCTGCATTGACTTCTACTATTTCTCTACATGAAGTGGTGACGGCTTTTCTGCACGAGGAATTCAATTTAACTCGTGGCCGTGCTGCTAGATTGGTCACTTTCGGGTGCATTATAATTGGAATCATTTCTTCCTTGTCATTGGGAGTTATGCAGAAATATACGCTGTTTGATAAGGGATTCTTTGACTTACTTGATTTTGTCACTGCAAAAATAATGCTTCCTTTGGGTGGCTTGCTGGTATGTATCTTTGTAGGATGGTATTTGAAACGTTCCGTTTCTTATGAAGAATTGACCAATGGGGGAAAACTGAAAGCAGGTCTTTTCAATTTGTATATCTTCTTGTTGAGATACGTGGCACCTGTGGCTATCATTTTGATTTTTATCAATGAATTAGGGCTAATTTAGAATTGTAATGTGGAAAGACTTCTTCTATTTTTCGAAAAGCGAACGCAGAGCTATACTTTTTTTGTTGACTTTGCTTTTCATATTTATGTGTATATGGGTTCTGTTTCCAGTAAAGGAAGAGTCTTTGGAACAGGATCAAGAGGGGATAGAAGAAATAAAAAACTTTCTGGCCGGAGTACATGAGATGGAGGAGAAGGAATCTCTGCGATATTCCTATGATAAGCCTAAAAGAAGAGAGGTGGTATTGGCTGCTTTTGATCCAAATTCAGCCGATTCCATCGAATTTTTGCAACGTGGATTGCCTCCTTTTATTGCACATACTATTTTGCAATACCGGAGAGCCGGCGGTAAATTCAGGACAGCGGATGATTTCTCTCGTGTTTATGGCTTGTCGTCCGAGAAATTTAATATGTTAAAACCTTATATCCAGATATCAGAGGCTTTTCGGCGGAAACAGGATACATTGCACTTTATCAAAAAGGCGGAAAAAGATACGTTGGCGGTTTATAAATATCCGGAAGGAACTTTAGTCGATTTGAATGAAGCGGACACTACCGAGTTGAAAAAGATTCCGGGAATAGGCAGTGGCATTGCACGCATGATTGTGGCTTACCGGAAACGTTTGGGAGGTTTTTATGATATGGCTCAGTTGAAGGAAGTGAACTATGTAGATGAGGATATGTTGAGATGGTTTAAACTCGGAAATGCACCAATTCATCGGATAAATGCCAATAAGGCCGGGCTTGACAAACTTCGCTCTCATCCTTATATGAATTTTTATCAGGCAAAGGTAATTATAGAATATAGGAGGAAAAAGGGAAAATTAAAAAGTCTTTCCCAGTTATCCTTGTATGAGGAATTCACTGAGAAAGACTTGGAACGTTTGTCGCACTATCTTGCTTTCGATTAATTGTTGGGATAACCAGCAGCTTCTGCTATTTTTACCGGAATTTCGGTATTGTCAATGCGACCTTGGAATAGTTGGGCGCCGGCTCCGATAGCGAATACGGGTACATAACCTCCAGAGTGCCCACCACTGGTCCAACCTACCAGAGCGATGTCATCCAGAATTCTTTTGGCCTCAGCTGCCAAAGGTTCGTCTTGTTGATATTCACTTTTGGTCAAATCTATCTCTTTACCGCTAAATGATTCATCATATACTTTCTTCAGGGATGCTTCTTGCTTTTCATTCAATTGAATACTATCCCAAAATCCGAAATTATCCTTCAATGATTGCTTGATAACTTCCCAAGGTACTTGATTCTTGTATTTTTTTCTTAATTCGTTTACAATTTTAGTATATCCGCTTTCACTTACTTTTTGTGATTTTAAAGCTTGCAGGTTCAAAGTATACGGACCTTTTCCTAAAACGATTCCTCCGGTTTCGTGGTCGGCTGTTACTACAATCAGGGTTTCATCGGGATGTTGTTCATAGAATTCGTAAGCAACTTTTATGGCATTGTCCATATCCATCACTTCGTGGAATACGGTAGCGGCATCGTTGCTGTGGCAAGCCCAGTCTATTTTACCTCCTTCAACCATCAGGAAGAACCCTTTTGATAGATCTTTAGACAGGAAATTGATTCCGGCACGGGTGATTTCAGTTAAAGTCATATCGCCTTTTTTTCGATCGATAGCATAGGGGATAGCACTATTGTCTGTTGCTGTCGCAGGTTGTAAGAGAATCAGTTTGTCCGATTTTTTTGCTTTTTTCTGATAGTCCTTGTAGCCACGGGCTATGGTATATCCGGCTTTGTCCACCAGTGTGTACAGACTTTCTGAATTTGAACCGGCGGCTTTTTTGTTGGTAGGATCTAAAAAGTCTGATCCTGCATAGAAATCGAAGTTGGCATCAATCAAATCCAGACCCACGTTGTAATAGCTGCTTCTTTGTCCTTGGTGTGCGTAAAAAGCAGCCGGTGTGGCATGGTCTACGCTGACACTGGTACTGATACCTACACGGCAACCTTTATTTTTTGCCCAAGAAGCAACACTGTTAACTTTGGTTTCCAGATCCTTTTTCACACCTAATGCGCCATTTTTTGTTTTGTTTCCCGTAGCAAGTGCTGTTCCTGCAGCGGCCGAATCTGTCACTCCGTTGGTTGCCGAGAAAGTAGTGGCTATGGTTGCATAAGGAAATTGGGTGAATAATAACGGAGTCACACCAATTTTGCCTTCCAACTCTCCACGATACATCTCTGTTCCTAAAACTTGGTTAACACCCATTCCATCTCCGATGAAATAAAATACATACTTTGCTTGCTGTGCCTGTACAAAAAGAATGGACAGGAATACAAATACAGTAATAAACGATAGTTTTTTCATATTAATTGAGTTAATGACATTTTTTTCAGCCTAGCAAATATAGGGAAAAAAGACTTTTTATCGGTACTTCTTTCTTGAATAATTGAGATTTAATGGCCAAATACTTTTTTTGCAATAAGTTTGTAAATGAAATGTTTTTGGGGTGTAATATAAAAAATCTGTTTGGGAGTAGGGAAGTCCGTCTTTTATACTATGCATCAGTTTGCTTTCGACATGGATATTGCATACAGATAATTGTTTTAATATTAGTGATTATTAATTATAAATCTTATATTTGTCTAATCTAGAGTCAGTAAATAAAGTATGGGAGAATTTATAAATGTATTAGTGTCAAAAGGGAAAAGCAATTTGATACCGGAAAAAGATAACCTGTATGGACAGTTTGTCGGTGAATGGGATTTTGAATGGGTTGATAACCAAGGTACAACAGGCGAAAGACATGTTCAGGGAGAGTGGATATTCGCTTGGGTGCTGGAAGGGACTGCAATTCAAGATGTGTTTATTTGCCCTTCGCGTAAGGCACGGATTAAAGATTATCAACCGGATGCAGCTTATGCGACTGCGGTACGTATGTATAATCCTAATACAGAGGTATGGGATATTTTATATACGGAATTAGGAGGGGCTACACAACTGGAAGGAAAAAGAGAAGGAAACAGGATTGTTCAGACGGAAATTAATGAGAAGAATATACAGTGGGTGTTTTCAGAAATTACAACGACTTCATTCCGTTGGCAACGTATGGTAAAACGTCCGGATGGTACTTGGGAAACTGAAGCTGAACTTTTTGCCGTTCGTCGATGATTATTGCCGGATTTTGCGTTTTGTGAGAAAACAAAAAATCCTGATTCCGTTTGGAAATCAGGATTTTACTGTCTTTTGCTTTTCTTCAAAGTGGTGCCACCAGGAATCGAATATTTAAAATTAAAATCCTAATTTGCAGCACTTTAATATCTTTGGAAAAATCCCCGAACCACTGAATCAGCCATATGCCCAATTCACCAATTTTCGATAGATTCTCGTTAATCATCCTTTGACTTTACAAAGGTAAGTGTTCGGTTCTATTCCTCCAAATATTTATATAGTTATTTAGGGTAGCTACAAACTATTTTATAAAGTCTATCTTTTGATTATTAATGTTTTAAGAAATATCATTCAAATGCCAAAACTTTGTTTCTTTCCAATATTTCTATAATATCCAGTTCCTTATACAGAATCTTTCCTCCTATTCTGTAATAGGGCAATTTACCATTCATTCTATATTCAATGAGTGTTCTTTTTGTTATTTTGAGAGCTTTTGATAATTCTTGTTCTGTAATATAACGGTGCCCGTCTAATATAGGTCTGTAGATTAAAGAATTTGTATCCAACATTTTGGATATACCTTCCATGACTTCAATAAATCTTTTAACCTCATTACTATCCTTATTCAATACCATCTGTCCCATTTCGATTGTTTGTATATGCTTTAAGGTTTCTCCTCATATAGTTTAGAATATCTTCTTTTTTATAATATACTTTTCTGTCTATACGGCTGAAAGTAATTAAACCTTTCTGTCTTAAAGACAATAGTTTCCTGTCTGATATATTCATAAGAATGCATACATCCTGATTATCTAACCATTCATCCAATTTAGATTTGGAAGAATCCAGTCCTTTCAGTTGTTTTTCTATCTTGGACAACACGTTGTTCATTTCCATAAATGCACTGGCTTCTATGTTTACTATCTCCATAATCATTAGTTTAAGTGGTTGGGACAAAAATAATATAGAAGGTTGTGGAGTACAAAAGCTTATCATCAAAGTTCATAATATGACATCAGATGTCATAGCGAAGCTACAGTACTATGCAGATCGGAGGGAACTGAAATCCCTGTCTTATTTCGGGATTTAATAAGCAGGCTATGTTTTGTTATTGAGGAGGTGAATTTTCACAGTGTTTTTGGGGTCATAAATGGAATATAATGATAGCCGCCTTTGATTTACGGCTATGCGTCACGTCGGTCGCAGTTAATCCCTGTAATCTTTCCTTTAATTCCAATCCGTTTGCCGCCGCATTCATTTTCAGGTGAATTTTCATGGCGTAAGCCATAAAGAAAATTCTCCTGAAAAAAGGAATAAATGCGGCTGGCAAAGCAGGATTGGGATTAATCTTTGATGGAAGGGGTAACTAGTAAGTAATCAAAAATATTTTTATCTTTGATTTTATATCGAACTTACGATGAAAATTCTTAATTTTTCAAAGTTAGATGGGGTAAACTTAAAAAACAAGAAAAATGTCTATGTATAGAATTGGGGAAGTTTATGTTATACTATAGTTTAAGCATAACTAAATGTAGCATCCCTGATACATCCCTATTACACCAACATATGCAAATAGGAATATAACCTCGAGAGTCAGTCAAGCAAGTTTATTATAAGAGAATAACTAAAATTTATAACGTAAAGTAAGTTTTTTTATTAAAATATTTAGAAAAGGTGTTGTTTTACAAAATTAATAATTATTTTTGTGTCATATTCAAGATGAGACTAGTGTGTAACATATTAAGAATCATTAATGTCCAATAAAAATGGACGAGTTAAAAAATTAATCAAATAGTCCTTCAAAAAGGGGATAATCGAGTTCTTTGACATCGTTGAAATCAGTCTTATCGAACAGTTCACGCAAGTTAGTTTTGTCCGTTAGAGAGATGCTTAGAATCTGCAAAACTTCATAAGTTGAGCGCTTCAATTGCATATCGTGTTGGACAATAGCCACTAGACAGTAAGTGATGATTGCTACACTGATTTGAATGCGGACAGCGTTTTCCGTTGTGCCCCAGAATCTTTTTATTTTAAGGTGCTGCTTGAGCCATTTGAAGAATAGCTCGACCGACCATCTTTTCTTATAGAGATTAGCAACGTCCAATGCAGAAATATGTGTTGCGTTTGTCAGGAAAGTGAACTCACGGTCACCCTCTTCATCGTAGTAGCGAATGAGTCGGAATGACTCGGGATATTTCTTCTCTGAGAGATATCCGGTCAGTTTCACTTCAGCATCTGTAAGTACATACTTAGGCATCCAACGCTTCCATTTAACCATTTTGTATTTCAAGTTCGTCTTAGCTCTGACAACGAAAAAGGAACCTGTCAGGTGTATCCTATATAGTTCCTTAAAAGAGTCATAAGCCCTGTCGAATATATAATAAGCATTTGGTTCATAATGGATTGAACACATCGCTGTAGAGTCGTGCTTCGATGCTGTGGTTACAGTATAGAAGGCCGGGACATGTGCTTCAATGTCATATAAGACATGAGCTTTGACACCTCCTTTCTTTCTTCGGAACTTCGCCCATGGAAATGTGGCTAGACACAACGGAATAGTTGTTGAATCAAAAGCATACTTATTTCCTGGAATATCCAAGATGTTGGTCGCTCGCTTTTCACAAGCTTCCTTCATTATATAGAATGCGAAGTCTTCAAAGATTCTGTAGTCACGATTCTGATTAGCATAAGCGAGGGTGGCTTTGGCTATTTGCGTCCCAGACCAAGATGATATTGCTTGGTTTGATGCGCTCAAAAGCTACAATTAAGTCGCGAAGACTCTCACGATTGCTCAGTTGTCCGAACATCATAGCAAGTAACTGATTCCAGCAGGTGAATTGTTTCACGTAACGATTACCATTATACTTGCGAACAAAGTTATTGAATTGTGTTCTGTTCATAAAAGCGGTAAGTTGAGCGAATACGTATTTATCTTGGTTCATAAGCGGCATTCAATTTGACCGCTAAGCTACGAATTCAAATCCGTTTCATTCTAAAATGCTGCTTAAAAGACTGTATTTCAATAATTTCAAAGATCCATTAACCAACTTTTATTGGACAGTAGTGATTAAGAATATTAAATTTATAAGCAAAGGTTACTTTTTTATGGCATAATACATAAATAATAAAAATAACAATAATTAAAACGTATAATAATGAAACAGCTAATTAAAAAAATTGCTTTATTCCTTGCCTACTGTATTTTTGCAGGATATAGCTCATGGATGACAGCTACGTCTGTACAGTTAAAATGGATGTCACAAATGCATATCTTGTTTGTATTTGTAATGGTTTTTATAATTGCTCTATTTGCAGGTTGGTGCCTAACTAATGTTATAAAAGAATTAAAAAATTCTATTAATCCCAGTAAGTCCCGTTTTTTTATAAACCTATTGGGATTTCTCTTATTTTGGACTTTTAGTTTTATGACAAATGTTCATTATAATGTGATTCAAGAATATGGGAAGAATAATTTAAATGCTCAATTAGCAGACTGCAAAAGATATCTAATAGCAAATTCTGATGAAGCATTAGCTCAAGTGGAAAAAGATAGAGATATTGCAATTAAATCTTTTACAGATAAGATTTTTAAATTAAGACAGCAGTTTGTCGGTGAGTTATTAAATGAACTGGGTGGCGGAGAATTAGTAGGATTTGGCCCCAGTGCAAAATCAATATTACAAGAAATAGAATCTATCATTAATAAGTCGGCAAATATTTATGATGATAATACCGGTTATATTTCATACCTCTACAATGGTGAAAGAGATGATGCCTATAGTCGTTATCATAGTAGAAAGGATGTAAATGAAATAGTAAAGCCATTTTTTACAGATAGAATAGACGAAGCAGAAAGTAAGCATAAAGCTGCAATAGTGGCATATTTTCAGAAACAGATAAATGTAATTAGAGACAACAAAGAGTATCTAAATACTGTAGCATGGTATGAGAATGAGTTAAAAAAATTGGAAGCTAATGGTTCTAGTGATTACAGTGAATATTATAGATTTTATAAATCAATGGACGAGAACCTTTTGTCAAAGGTTGATGGATACAAAAACTCAAATTTGATATATGTAAAGGATAAAGAAGGGAAAGAAGTATTTAAAGGATATAAAATATATCCATCCGATAGATTGTTCAATTTTTGGAATGTATGGAAAGACTGGTTTAAAGGGGAACTTCCTGAACACATGAGCTTAGCAGGACAATTTATATGGGCAGGAATAGTAGATGTAATCGCATTTATTTTAATATCATTAATTTAAAGAACATATGGAAAACTTAGATATTATAAAGATGATAGCACAAATGAGCGAAGAAGAAAAAGCTCAATTAGCAGAGTTACTGCAGCCAAAACGTAAGTCTATATTAGATAATAGCACTGACAAGTCAATACTTAATAAAGACGTCGAAAAAGAGAGGGCTAATGACAAGAATAATGAGAAACAGATAACAATGGCAGATAAAATGACGGACGCCATGAAACAAGGACGTTCTATCACACAAAAAGAGCCTTTAATCTTATTCGTTGGTCCAGCGAGCTGTGGTAAAAGCATGATTCTCATGAGTTTAGTAGATTATTTACAGGGGTTAAGCGATTCTGAATATTCAATTTCGGCTAATCTAAATTACATATTACATGATCAAAATTATAAAGTAAATTGTGATTGTTTTATGAAAAACCTTGGGGATAATGCCAACGCCAATATTAAGATTCCTCTTGATAAAACAGTTAACGAGGTCTTAATCAATGTCAAGGTAAATGATATACGGAAGTGCACTATGTTAGAAGCACCAGGTGAAGATTTCTTTGATATAGGAAATCCAACAAGAAAATATAAGGATTATATTAAAAAGATAATACAAAAAGATAAGCGCTGCCCTATTTATTATGTGATGTTATTGGATTTACACACGCCAAATAATAATTTCCATGACCCCAATGATCCTGTACGTAAAGAATACGAAAAGCGTCTTATTGAAATAGTTAATGATGGATTTAAAAAAGAATTAGGCGATCGAGTTATATTATTATATAATAAATTCGATTTACATGAAAGAGAAATATCCGACAAAGAAGCCATGGATCAACTATTCAAGATCTATTATACAAAAATTATGAATATAAACAAACTTAACTACAAATTCTTAGATATTAATTTGGCTCCTCGGTTTGAAGTATTACCTTATATATCAGGAGAATATGAGCGTACAACAAATGACGATGGCATAGAGTATGAAGTTTATCAAACAACAGATGCCGCATTGGCTACAATAAAGAAATTATGGCAGAAATTAAAATAGTCTATGAATAAACAATTTTTTTTTCACGGAAATCCATCTAATTTAGAGTCAACTGCGAAAAATATATTTGATGGTTTAGAAGAAAAAATTTCGAATGAATTCTTTTCTTCTAAACCAATAAATAATCTTTCACCATATTTAGTTTGCGAAATTAAGAGATGGAAAAATTCACTATATTCAATATATTCATATTTTTGTGATGGACGAGATTACTCAAATCGTCCTAACGGACATTGCGTATTAACTCTTATAGTTGAAAATCTATATTGTAGAGAAACATTCGCTTTATATAAATTAATGGAATTGGTATATGAAGGCGGACTTAAAAAAGGTTTAGGATATATAGACGATTCTGGAAAATATCTGATAAGTTCTTTTTATGGGAAAAACGATTTGGATATTCTCCAAAAAGACTTTTACCAGCGCTTAGACGAATCGTCATTCAAAGCAATAGATGATTCATTTATTAATTTTAATTCTGAGTCAAGCATAGCAACATTTAATATAGAGGATACAGATAGCGAAACTTTTTTTTCAACATTTAGAAAAGAAGGCAAAGTAATAGTATCAAGTCACGTAGAATCTACGCAAGAAAGAATAAATAATATACGTACAAATTTAAATAGTCATATTGTCTCTCTAAAAAATAAAATCAATGAATTAGAACAAGAAAACGACAAATATAGGCAGGAAATATTAAACTTTAAGATGAATAATTCTACTGTAGAAGTTTTGACTGAATTAGAGCCAGAGCGGGTTGAAAAAAAGGCTAAATTAAAGATTCAACAGTTACAGATAGAAAACGACCGCCTAAAGAAAGAAAATGAACATATTAAACTAAAGTATTCTACTATAAGCAAAGAAAAGAAGGAAGAAGGAATAATTCCACAAGGAAGTCTTTTACAACAAATGCAAAGGAAACTTAAGGAGCTTTTACCAATAATAATGGTAGGCCTACTACTAATAAATATTTGGGGTACATATAGGGAGAAGGGTAATGTTGCAGAATATACACCAATAGAATCTGACTCTATTCAAAGCCATATTTATAAATTAAAACATTCAAATGATTCTCTTACTAATATCATTAATATTTATAGAGCCTTTGCTAATGCAACTATTGATATAGATGGAATACAGAATGGAAGCATAAATAAGAATCAAAACTATACATGGAAGATAAAAGGATCTCTATTAAATAATAAAGGAGTCTTAAAAGTTAATGATAGTATCATAAAAAGTAACATATACACACCTCCTGCAGAAGGAGAAGAAATATGGGCTTATTATTATGATGAGATTGAAGTTAAAAGGCGTATAGTTAAGGTCAAATAATAATAAGTATGAAGATTAGGATTTTAATAATATATATAATAGCCTGTGTATGCAGTTCCTGCAATCAGAATAAGAATTCATTCTTACCCCCAGAAGCGAGTTCTAGAACTTTGACTAATACCAATAAGGAAAGTAGTACTTCTGAAAGTGTAAATCAAACAAGCTTTTCTATAGCATATAAGAATACGAATAGTGGAGTAAAAACTATTCATGTAAAACTAAATGATGCGGCAAGTTTTGATGCAATCTTTGACACAGGTTGTTCAGGAATGCTTATTTCATTACAAGAAGCAATGTCTCTTGTAAAATCAGGAACTCTAAAGCCAGAAGATTGCTTAGGAGAATCAAAATCAACTATAGCGAATGGAGAGGTTATTGAAAATGCTGTTTTTAAAATACACGAAGTTTCGCTTGTAGATACAAAAGGACAAAAGCATACAATATATGATGTCCCTGTTACGGTAGTGGAAAATCCTGGAGCTGATATATTAGTAGGTAATATTATTATTGATCAACTAGCAGAGTATGCATATACAATTGATTTAAAACAACATATTATTATATTCCAATAATAGGAATTACGATGAATGATATATATATAATTATAAAACAAGCATTTAAGAAAAAGGAGATTTATCCTAAAATATACCCACATGACTCAAAGGAAATTACTAAAGACAACCTTTATAAGTCATCCACAAAAGAACAAATCTTTATTCATCGCGATAATTGGGGTCTATATTATATATACAAGAAAAAATTATCATATAATCAATATATAGCGATTTGTGTGTTTTCTGACCGTCTATGTACTAATTACAATGAATTAAAATTAGGATTTCGAATGTTGATATCTGAAATGTCAAGAGTAAGACTTTTCATAAAAGATAATCACAATCTTATAAACGGACAGTCTATTCAAAATCAAAAGGTAAATTTAGATATTTTTCTTAGAGAAAACAAAGATTATATAGATTCTGCATTTAAAAAATCTCAAGATATACCCCCAATAAAAATAGATATACCTAAAAATGATATTGTCGAATGCATATTTGAAGACAGAAATTCAACATGGATTACAAATCAAATAAAGTATGGTTATTGTAATATCCGTATAACTTTTCGTGAAGAGCAGCAATCAAATATAAAACAAAATCTAAAATCTATACTACAACGAATATTACATATACTTAATTGGATTGTAAATAATTTTTTTAAAATATGGTTGTTAGCGATTTTATTATTAGGTATTTATATATTTATTATAGGAAAAACAAGTAATAATGTCGAAGAAAATCCTATTGATAATAACAACCATGGTGCTATAATAAAAGATACTCTAAAACAAAATAACATCAAAAAAGAAGCTATCGATAGAAAAAAAAATAGTAAGAATGAAGTAAGGAGTATTATTATAGAAAAGGAAACTTTCGACAGTAAAGCCTCACAAAAGTCAATAAATAACAATAATATAAGAAAAAGTGAATCTTTTAAAAAAAGAACTTTAGAGATACCATCAAACTTCATTCTGGTACCAGGAGGAAACTTAAGTTGGAAAGGTAATATCTATGATGATTATAAAGTACACAAAGCTTATGTTGATAGTTTTTATATAAGTGCATATGAACTTACACAGGGTGAATATGAGAAAGTAATGGGGAAATTAGAGAAATTTAATTATATGTGGTTAGAAGAAAATACATGGCATGTAGATGATGGTCCTATATATAACGAAGTTAAGGGAAATAACATTCCTGTTAGAGGTACTCTAAAAGATTTTATTATTTATTGCAATATGCGAAGTAAACAAGAGGGATACGATGGATTTTATATCATAAAAAATAATACGATAGAGATAAAAAAAAATGGTAACGGCTATAGACTTGTAACACCATATGAATGGATTTATGCGGCATTCGGAGGTCAGAAGAATATAAAACAAAAGTATTTAGGTGGTAAAGAATTAAGTGAAGTAGCTTGGCATTATGGGAATAGTAAAAGGAAACCACACCCTGTAGGTTTAAAGAAACCGAATATAATTGGTATATACGATATGCAAGGGAATGCACGGGAGATTCTGCAAGGTGACAAAAACAATAAATTTTATATATCTATGTTTGGGGGTTATAATATATCTGATTTTAATTATCCTCAAACTTATGACGTAACATATATATGGGAATCAGATGAATCTGATTCATCTATTTGGTGTTACGGAGCTAGGATTGCTTTCGTACCAAAAAACTTAACCAATAATAATACTAATTTTTATTTAAAAGAGCATGATTCAATATCTCATTGAATATGAATTTTAAACTAAGTGCTATACTTATATAGCTTATTAATATAAATTATGAGGGAACTACAAATTATAGTATTAGGTATCATGATGCTACTAACAGGGAATATAGGTGCACAAATCAATCCATATAGATACGGTACCCCTCACTATTGGATGGCACAAGCATCGATAAATATCTATGCCGGAAAGTTTGACATAGCATACCAAAACTTGCAGAAAGCAAGGAACGGTTATAAAAATTTAGGGGACATAACATATCAAGTTAATGCTATTGAAGCAATGGGTGGATTAAAATTCAACCTAGGAGAATGGGAACTAGCAAATCAGCATTACCAAGAAGCGTTAGATGTCGCCAAAAAAGGTAAGGATAATGTGTCCCATTCTAAAATACTTGTAGACATAATCACATTTTATAAAAGAACAGGCAATATTTCCGGGTATAGTAAATGTATCTCTGAATTAGATTCTCTTTGTAAAAACACTTCATCGGCAGAGATAAAAACTATATATCATATTTATTGGTCTAATGAATATACCTACAAACAAGAGTATATAATGGCTGATTTTCATTCACAACAGTGTTGGGATGCAATGTTGAAATTACCTTTAATGGAAAGAGAGCAAGCTAAACTCTCTTTTTTCAATAATATGATAGAGTTGAAAAAACTAATGAAAGAATATGACGAAGCTATTCAATATGCCAAAAAATATGTTGTGCAATCCGGAATAGTTAATGGTAAAAATAGTAATGCACACCTTCAAGCATACGGATGTTTAGCAAATTTATATGCAGAAAAGGGAGACAGCATACAAACATTTAGTACCTTAGACAGTTTGAGATGTGGTGTCGGACGTATAAATCAAGACAATAGCATGTTGGCTACTTATTATAATCTACGTGCAGCTTGTTATGCAAATTTTAATAATTACGAAAAAGCAATTGAATGCTTGGAAAAGTCAAATGATCTTCTTATAGACAAAAATATAGAGGACACTCCTTCTAAATATACTTATTATGAATATAAGTCAGAAGTATTATATCGACAGAAAAAATATGATGAAGCATATAGCACATATCAAAATTGTGTTCAAGCCAGTAAAAATAAATATGGAGAAACGTCAGGGGATTATTATCAGAGACTATATACGTTAGCATTTCTTGAATCTGAGAGAGGGCATACAGAGATTGCAGACAGCCTATTCAGAATATCTATGAATTATTTGCTTTCAAACATGAAACAAATGTGGACCTATTCTACACAATCTCAGCGTGAACAATTCTCAAAAGAGACTTTGAACAAGTTGGGAGGTATTGCTGCATTTGCCATTAAATGTGGTCTAAATGATAGCAAACTAACAGAAACATGCTATAATGCTTTATTGTTTTCAAAAGCATTGTTATTGGAAACTGAGAAAACGGTGCTTGAAATTCTTGCAAATGAGGGAACAGAAGAGGACTTAAACAATTATCGTAATCTTTTGGCCATAAATAGCAAACTGTTAAATTTAAGATGTAATTATGAATACAACAAGGTCGAGATTGATTCTATTGTCATAACACAAAGAGATTTGGAATTACAGTTGGCAAATAAATGTCAATTATTTAATGAATATAATGATTTCCTTGATATTGATTATAGTAATGTTAAACATAAACTGAAAGATAATGAAATAATTATTGACTTCTCTGATTTTCAAACTGAGGATTCTCTACGGCAATATGTTGCATACATTATCAACAACAGGCAAGCATTTCCTAAACTAGTAAAATGCTTTACTCAGGAACAACTTGATTCTTTGCAGGGTGGAGAACCTAATTTTAGTATATATAATTATGATATACTTCAAGATAATGCAACCCAACTACTATGGGGAGCATTACAGAATTATGTTGAAAAAGGGAGTACAATCTATTATGTTCCTTCCGGAGTAATACATGAAATTGCCATTGAATCATTACCGCTTGCAGACGGAACCATTTTAGGGCAACATTTCAACTTCGTTAGACTTTCATCAGCTAGAGAAATTTGGAGAAGAAACGTCAGGATTCCTGTTCACAAGACAGCAACTTTATATGGAGGGCTGAGGTATAATATAAATCCAGATATACTTGAAATCGAAAGCAATGCGTATGATAAGTCTGATTTAGCATGGGTTTTCCGTTCGGAATATGGTGACGAAGGATTTAAGGATTTAAAGAAAACCAAAGAAGAAATTGAGAAAATAGAACAAACTCTTACAATAAATGGCTATAAGGTTAAATCGCTATCAGGAGTCAAAGGCAATGCGGAATCATTTATAGCTATGAGTGGGAAATCACCTTCAATTTTACATATTGCAACTCATGGATTCTATTATACGCCAGATGAAGCTGAAAAGAATGATTACTTGAATGGATATACTGATGCCATGTCATTATCTGGCTTGGTTTTTTCAGGTGGTAATGCGGCGTGGTTAAAGAAAGATATTCCAGAAGGAGTACTTGGTGGGGTGCTTACTGCACGTGATATAGCGAATTTAAATTTTAAAGGGACTGATTTGGTCGTATTGTCTGCATGTAGAACAGCAAAAGGAAAAGCAACTGCTGAAGGACTATTTGGTTTACAAAGAGCTTTTAAGAAGGCCGGTGCAGGAACCCTTATATTAACTTTATGGAAAGTCAGGGATTCTGTTGCAGAATCCTTCACAACAACATTCTATAAAGAACTATTTAATCATGGAGGTGACAAACATTTAGCTTTTGAAAGCACAAAAAGCAAAATGAGACAAAAATACAAAGATTCATTTGATTGGTCGTGCTTTATCATGATAGATTAAAAAATTAGACCTATACGGGTTACTTTATAAATGATATATTCATTAAAGTATAAAAATGAACTTTTAAAAGTTGTGCCCGACACGAAAAAGGGTAAACAATAATGAATATGATAAAAAATAAATCCCTGCTTTGTTTTATCATTGTTGCTCTTACAGCTTGCACTGATGATCCTTCGAAACCAACAGATACAGGAATAACAACTATTCAAGAATCGGAGCAACAGGAATGCATGTGTCCCTATTGCTCTGGTTCAGGAATGCAGACAACATATTATGGACCAGTATATTGCTCTTATTGTAATGGAGAGGGGAAAAGATATAATATAGCGTTTAGAAATAAAAAGGTTCAAACTCTGAAAAGAGATGATAAAGATTGTCCAACAAAATCCACAACCTTTGAATGTATTGACGAACATAACAACGGTAAAATCTCAAGTACAAACAAATGCATCCATTGTGGACATATGTATTATGTACATGATTAACCATAGGAAATTTAAATAAGTTTAGTCAAGTTAATACTACCCTTGATTATGTTTCAAGCAAATTGCCTAGTTTAATAATAACGGTCGAAAAAGGAGGATATTTATAATGATAAATGTATGACATTTATAAGTGTAAAGGTTATAAGTTGGCAAGTTTTTCTGTTTAAGAGTCTTATGTTTTGAGATGAAAATACAATAGAAAAATGTATAAATATAATGAGTTTGAAATGATAGATAGACTGAATCAGTTTATTTTTCATTAAAATCTACGTTCAATGGTTACTTTTACTTCAAAACCATCATAGACAGTAGAAACTACAAACAATTAGAAGTTGTGCCCGACACGAATTTAGGGTATTAAAAAATGAGAACTATAAACAAAATTATGATGGCATTTGTAATGGTATTCGCAGGTATTAATTCTGTAAAAGCACAATCTGATTATCTGTTGAATTATGGACCAGGAAGCGCTTCATGGTGTTGGCAGCAACAACAGCAAATTAATGCTATGAGTATGCAGAATGCTATGATGCAGGCGCAGATCCTGAACTTTTATCGCCAACAGGCAGCAAATGCAACACAACAATTGATGAATAATCCCTTCCAACCGATGAATGGCGTTATTACATATGACGGAACTTATGTGACGCCAGAGAATGTAAATAAATACAGAAAAGAAAAAGTTGATTGTGACAACTGCAATGGACGTGGATATAACTATAGAACAATATATACTGGCGGAGAGAATAAAGAAATTAAAATAAGATGCACATTCTGTCATGGCTCAGGGAAAATAACCCGAACAGTCGTAGATGAGTGATAAAGATAAAACTTAATATGTTAAATTCTTATGCAGGATATATGTAAATATATTATAGTATTATATCTTTTGCTCTTCCCGTTTGCACTTCCTGCGCAGACGAGAAGAGCTCTTGTCATAGGTATAGGTCAACAGGAGGATAAAGCTTGGGGGAAAATAAATGGTGATTTGGATGTGCCATACGTTGAGGAAATATTGAGAAATGCAAAATATAAAACTAAGAATATCAAAAAACTTATTAATCAACAAGCCACGAAAGCATCCATTGTAAATGCGTTAAAGTCATTAGTTACACAATCAAAACGTGGTGATATCGTTTATGTACATTTCTCTGGACATGGACAACAGATGAAAGATGTGCATAACGACGAGAACGATGGGCTGGATGAATGTTGGATTCCATACGATGCTTATCGTAAGCCATGTGATAAAGACCGAGGAGAGAAACATCTGACCGATGATGAAGTAAATTATTATTTGAATGCAATCAGAGACAAAGTTGGTGATACAGGTAAGATACTTGTAGTGATTGATGCATGTCATAGCGGTGGCGCTACTCGTGGAGATGATGACGAAGTGGAACGGGGAGTGGAAGATATATTTGAGGCCATCAAAACTTTTATATGGGGTACATCCACAAAAAATGAAAAAAGTAATATTATAAATCCGAATGCTATAGAAAACAGCGAGCGATGGATAACAATCAGTGCATGCGAAAGTGGTCAAGTAAATACAGAAATGAAAAAACCTACTGTAGGAAAACTTACTTATGCAATATATAAAAATATAGCAGGAAATAAGGGTATTAATAATCAAGATTTTTTTAAGCAGATAAGAAAGTTTGTCAATGTCAACTCACTTAGTCGCCCGCAGTATCCTGTGATGACTGGTGATGAAATTGACAATTATAAAATATCAGATATAATACAATAATGGCAAAAGTGATAAAATTTCGTTCAACCATGCAAAAGAATGAGGCAGGCCTCGTAGCGGGCATGGTTAAAGATAGGCAGATACAATATAAAATGTACAAGTATTGTGCCGATTATTTTTGGGACAATTATCGAGGGGTGTTCTTTGCGGATAAAAATACTGCAGAGGTAATCCTTCAAGACTCATTCATAGCATTTTGGGAGAATATAGAAAGAGGAAAAATTTATACCTCGGGCGATGTTGTAATGGGTAAAGACAATAAACCTTTGAATGGCAGTATTCTTACCTACTTTATGAGTATAGCAAGAAATAAATATTTGGAGTGGGTACGCGAACATCCTGTTTACGCAGATCCGGAAACAGAAATGGGACGAAAAATCAGAGAAGAGGGATTTAGCAAGCAAGAATATATTGATATGCTATATGACGACAGTGAGAATATGATGTTGGACATTATTGCTGATATCATTTCAAAGATGTCAACTCGCTGTAATGAAATCCTTACTAAATTCTATTATGAAGGAAAAAAATTAGAAGATATTCTTGACGAAATCCCTTCTATAGAATCTAAAGATGCTCTAAAAACGAAAAAACATAAATGTATGGAAACTTTACGTAAGTCAGCCATAGAAATATACAAAAGAAGTTTAAACTCATAAATATATATAGGTATGGATGAAAAGTTTCAAGATAAAATCGACGATTTCCTGCTAAATAGGATGAACGATGCTGAAAGACAAGCTTTTTTACAGGAAGTGGAACAAGATAGCGAGAAAAAAGAACAACTGGAGTTTACGAAGAATGTGAAAGAAGCCATTTATAGCCGTGAAGAAAAACTGAAAGTCATGGCTGAATTTAAAAAAGAATACAACGAAAGCCACACGACTGCTATGTTACGTTCTACTGTAACAGAATGTGCAAATGAATATCCACATAGTAATCAGAAAGCAGAACGACATTTGCAATCAAAGAATAAAGTGTTGATATGGATATCTGGCGTTGCAGCAATTTTAGTTGTAGGCTTTTTCTCTATAAGACCATTAATGAATGTATCATCTCCTGATTATAAGAGTGGTTCGCCCTCAGATTTGATGAGAGGTGATGATGAAATATTTGATGTAGAACCAGATAGTACAGACAATGATACTCTTACTATTGACAAAGACAGTATGGTAACATCAAATGAATAGAATTGAATTTATCTCTATAATTCTGGTTTTTATCGGACTACAGCTAAAAGCACAAACGCTTTCAGAAGAAGAGGTAACAGAAAAAATGAATCAGGCTTTTGCTTTTAACCAGTCCAATAATAAAACCAAAGCTCTCGAACTGTTTCTTATAGTTGGAGAGAATACAGAATTACAACGACATGAGACAGAACGGCAGGTATATGTTTGTAGTCAGACTATGGCTTGTATGTGCTACAATAGTTTGAAAAAATATAAGGACGGATATTTGTTGGCAAAAAAACTTCTTCAAGGGCAACTAAAAGACAATGAGAAAAAGGAAATTGGCTATATGTATGCCTTAAACGGGTATCATTATGCGTGCAATTTGATTAAACGTGATGAAAAAGGACACGCTTATTATAGCCGTTGTAGGGAGGTTATTTCAGAGATCTTGCCATATATGGATGATGTGCTAAAAAAATATGCCATTCCAACTATTGTAAAATCATGGTATTTTGAAGGGTTACAATGTGCTATTGCCCAAAAATATGATGAAGCACTATTGACATACACAAAAGCATTAGAAGGGTTCCGGAATTTGGGGAAAATCTCTGAAGAAATAAAAGTCCTAAACGAAATGGGGTTTGTGAAAAAACAATTGAATAAGTTGGACGAATCCAAATTATTATACCATCAAGCAGCCGAACTTGCCAGAATTAATGGTGATACATCCAAACAATTGGATGCCTTAAAGGAGCTATGGAAATTAGGAAGAACAACTGGGGACATGGAATTGGTACGCTCGGTGACATTATCTATGGATTCGCTAATTGAAGTGTCAGAAAATGTAGAGACAAAATTTACATATTATATACAGAAGGGCGATGAAGGAAAAGCAAAAGAGGAATATAGTTTAGCTGAAAATTGGTATATAAAAGCAAAAGAATTGGCTGAACAAGACGCTCATAATCGTACTTTATCTACTGTCAATAAAAATCTTGTGTATTCAAAACTAAGAGATTTATATATTGTCACCAGACAATATGATGATGCTATAGTTTATGGACGTGAAGCAGTTTCTACAGAACAAAGCCATATGAGTCCTAATGACGACAGATATTACTTTCCGTATATGCTTATGGCAGAAGTCTATAGATTAAAAGGAGATAAGGAAAATTGTTTTAACTGTATTGATTCTCTGTTTATGGGCTTAAATAGAATTAAGGAGCCCAAAGAACTGAGTCAAATGTATATGGCTCGAGCTCGCTGTTATCATGAATTTAACGATTATGAAAAAGCTCTTTCTGACTATAAAAAAGCCGATGAGATTCTTGCCGAAAAATTCCTCTTGCCTGATGACGATAGAGTGCAATTACTGGCATTGATAGGAGGGCTGGAACATAAACTGGGACATTATGCAGAATCCGAGCATTATTACAGATTATATGCCGATAATGTCAAATACATATTTGGTGAAAAAAGTTTGGAATATATCAATGCGCTAATTTATTTTGCCAATTCTGAAGGCTTTGCCGGGCATATTGATGCAGGATGTCAAGATTATGTAACCTCTGTAGCAAAGCTAAAAAGACTTATGAAAGAGCGGATTCCATATATGACCTTAACGGAACGTGAAAGCTTTTGGAATCCGATTTCATCATTATTTATGATGATGACTCCTTACGCATTACAAGCGCAATGTTATCAAACATCATTTACCAAAAGTTGTTATGACGCGCTTATTATGGCAAAAGCCTTTTTATTAGAATCAGAGAGATCACTATTTGCGGTGATAAAGAATAAAGGAAGTAAAGAGGATATAAATGACTATATGCAGCTTACTCTGATTAACAACAGGATTAAAGAGCTGGAACGTGATTATAAGCAAAACGCTGATAGCATATTGGCTTTATCTCAAAAATCAGAGAAGTTAGCTGTTTATTTGGCAAAACGGTGCAGTTACTTCGATGATGTCACAGAATTTATGGATATTGACTATGATGTAGTCAAACAGGTTATGAGTCCCAATGATGTACTTTTGGATTTTACCGATTTTGTTTCTGAATCACGTGGAAGAAGATACGCTGCATATATAGTAAAAAAACAAGAAGAGAATCCCCGACTTAAAGATTTGTTTTCAGAAAGGCAGATTGACTCGCTTGGCATCACACGTCCAGACATGTTTTATGACAGGGACTATGCACTGAAAATTATTGAACTGTTGTGGAAGCCTTTGAAGGGATATATCCCAGAAGGTTCAACTGTCTATTATGTTCCTTCGCAATTATTATTTCAAATATCATTGGAATCTTTGCCTCTCGCAGATGGCTCGCTATTGGGAAGTCACTACAATTTCGTGAGATTGTCTTCTGCTCGTGAGTTAGTAAGAAAACAAAATCCAACATTATCTGCAAAACCACAATCCGCAATATTATATGGAGGTTTGCAATATGATTTGCAACCGGATACAATGTTAGCAGAAGCTAATAAATATGATTTGTCTGAGTTATTGGTAATGCGTGGTGATCTTGCTCGTGGTGATTCCGGCTTCCATGAGTTAATTGGAGCAAAAAAAGAAGTAGAAAAAATTGCATCCATTCTTGAAGCCAATAAATGGGATGTAACATCATTTATGGGCGCAGAAGGAACAGAAGAATCTTTTTTGAATATGCATGGTAAATCGCCTCAAGTGTTGCAGCTAGCCACACATGGGTTTTACTATACTCCAGATCGAGCAAAAGGGGTAGACTACTTAAGGGGATATTCGGATGCGATGTCTCTTTCTGGAATTATTCTGAGTGGCGGTAATATGGCATGGTTAGGCAAGAAATTGCCTGACGGGGTTTTAGGAGGTGTTCTAACTGCCAATGACATTGCTCGTCTGGATTTGAGTAATACGGAAATGGTTGTCCTGTCTGCTTGTCAATCCGGACAAGGGGAAGCTACATCTGAAGGCCTTTATGGCTTGCAGCGTGCATTCAAGAAAGCCGGAGTTGGTACTATAGTCATGGCACTCTGGAGTATCAATGACAAAGTGTCAACCGAATTTATGGTTACATTTTACGAACAGCTTATAGTCAATGGCTTGAATAAGCGCAAAGCATTTGAACAAACTAAATCTATTATACGAGATAAATATCCTGATCCTTTTTATTGGGCCCCTTTTATCATGCTGGATTAAATTAAGCAATGCAAAAACAAGCATAAAAGTAATAAATATAAAGATTGAAGAAAATGCACCAGTCAATAAATTTGATTTGGTGCATTTTTTTTTGATAGTAATGGTTACAAATAGTTCTCATATTTCATAAAGGATAAAAAGACAACTTAATCAAATATGATATGAGAAAAGAAGAGATAGTAAACGAAATTAGAAAACGATGCAAGAAAGTTAAGTTTCTGCCCTCTATTGGGTGGCATTTTGTCTATAACGAACGACATTATATTTGTATAAATGGTAAAGATAATGGAATGATTCGATTCAGTGTTCCTCATCTTATTAAAGCTGATGATTATGACGTAGAATTATTATCAGAAGCTATAAACGACACAAATCGGGGTGTAAAATATGTAAAAGTTGTGAAACTTAACAACGGAAGTATATCATTAAACTATGATCACAAAATAACTACTGACGAAACTGTAGATATTATAGTCCCACATATTATAAATACTCTGGATTTTGCAGCAACTTATTTGCAAAACAAGCTGAATAGCAGTGAAAATTAAATTACACCAAAGAATGATTGCTATTATAATATGAAATAAAAAGAACAAGCAAAGGTTACTTTTTAATACGCCAGTCCATAAACAGATAAAGAAATCAAAAAAAGTTAGAAGTTGCGCTCGACACAAATTAGGGCAAATAATCATGAAGAAAGCAATATGTATCTCGGTTATGTTCTTTTCTTTCCTTTTAAGTGTGAATGCACAACAATATGTCAATGTTAAACAAGCATGCCCCCAGTGTAATGGGTATGGAGTAGTAACAACATACTATGGACCAATGTATTGTCCTAATTGTGGAGGAAGCGGTGCAGTTATAATAACAGTTCCTAATCCATCTTATAGCCAAAATATAAGTTTTCAGGGAGCACCTAACAATGGTACATATACCCGCACAAACTCATCTGTAATAATATATACAGAATCAGGACATTGTAAAGGACGTTTTTCAATTTACTTGCATCACGGTAATAAATATATAGATTTCTATGATAATTGGATCTGTATACAAGGGAAAAATCGTTTTGGATATAAGGGAAACTGGTATGTAATAAAATGGTAATGAATTATATAACTAACAATGATATCTATGAAATATTGTAAATCACTATTATTACTGCTGATGTTAGGCAATTCTATAGCTATAACCAGTTGCGATAAAGAGAATGATTATTTAATAGAAGATATAGAACACCCGGAATCTCAGTTAACAAAGCCGGAATTCGACAAATATTTGACAACTACTACAACTGATATCGTATCTTTAAGATGTAGATTCAAAAATGGCGGTGATACTTGGAATAACATGAAATGTACGGTTCATTGGAGAGTTTATTCATCAAAGCCATCTACGACACCTAAAGCTTCAGATATGACAAATCATGAATCCATGCGTCAGTATTCAACAACAAAGCTGACAACAACATTTGATAAGACTCATGCAGGATATAGCGGTGGAAATTACATATATTATTATTTTGAATGCAGTAATTCCAAATATACAACAAAGACAAACATCACGTTCTGTGTTGTAAAAAGATGATTTTTTATCACTGACTGGTTACTTTAAGCCATTATCCATCATTAATAATAGAAACCAATATAATAATTAAAAGTTGTGCGCGACACGAATCAGCGTATCCTATTATGAAGTCAATTAGAGTATATGCAGTATTTGCAGTAGCTGTAACTGCAGTTTTTGCCCTGAGTTCTTTCACTAGCAGCTCAAGTAAGGAATCACAGACTGAGATTGAATCAGAGATGCACATACATTCTCAAGGAAAACATTGTTCTGGTACAGTCGGTTGTGACTGTCCGGGATTCTCTCCTATCACGAATGGTGACGAGTGGCAGAAATCATATTGCAAACACTGTGGCCATAAAAGGAGCTGTCATAGATAATTAAATATAAATATTTAAAAGAATACAGGGTGAATGTTTGCACTTTCACCCTGTATTCTTTTAAGTTAATCTTATTTCTATACTAATTACAGTTTTTATGAAATTCTGAGTTTTATAATTACTAAAATTAGGAAAGAAACTAAGTTTAATATCCAAAATAGTAAACAAAGAATGAAAATGAAAAGAGCTTTTATTTTGTTTTGGTATGGACTGACAAGCCTTCTTGTTGGAATTGCCGAGTGGTTCACAGTGATACTTGGAATGAAAGACGACTCCAAGTATGGGATATTTCTCCGCAGGATTGTTGGAAGCTGTTTTGCCATAATCATGCTATTGATTGCCTCTGCTGCTGTTGTAGGATCTTATGAAGGGATAGTAGGCACATTATGTGATGATGACTCTGAGGAATATTACAATGTTCAATATTTATCAAGAGGAGCAACCTATTACAATCAGTATTTGGAAGAGGGCTTTGTGAAAAATGCAGACGGCAAAAAGACTATCAAAGATATTTGTTGGATTGCCAAACCTTTAGGCTATGACTCACTGATATGTTATAGCAATGGTAAGGCCCGGGGATATTTCAATATGTATAGCGGAGAGGTAGTCATAGAGCCCAAATACTCACATGCCTGGATCTTTTCTGAAGGATTAGCTTCTGTTGACGATAACGGATGGATAAAATTCATAGACAGTTCAGGTAAAACGGTAATTGATCTGAATATCCCATATATCCCGGGAACTGAAGGTTATGTATTTCACAACAACCATTGTGCCGTTCATAATGACCGTCGTGACAGGTTCGGATTGATTGACAAGAAGGGCAACTGGGTGCTGGAAGCAGAGTACTTTTCAATTGAACCACGTGATACATTCTGGTTGGTTAGTAATGGAAAAGAGCAGAGTGTGATTACTGATAACATGAAAACTATTATACCGTTTACTGCCGGTAAAATACAAATTTATGAAGATATGATTGAAATCACGCTGGCAAATCATACGATTAAGACATACTCTTTACAAGGAAAAATAATTGATAATTTTTGTATAAGGAATGTAGAAGAGATGACCTACAAGACTGCTGAGTTAAACATTCCATCCCAAACAAATGATGAGAGTCAATTCGATTACAGTGGTGAAGCATATCACATACCGGCTACGGCCAAATGTAAGAAGTATGAAGCAGAATGGGGTTGGTATGGCTTAATGACTCCGGAAGGTAAAATCCTGACATTCCCTTCTTATTCATACATTAAAGCTGTTGGCGAGGATTTATATCTCTGTAAAAATAATGATAATAGCGGTATTTTATTGAATGGCAAAGGAGAAAAAGTAGAATAAAAATAATCTCAATATATTAACATAATGAATTATGGAAATAAATTATGCAACATTATCCAAAACAGGAAATCGTTTCAAAAATGAAGATACGTTTCGTGTCGTTGCAGATAAAAATAACAACAGATGGTTTGGAATAGTCTGTGACGGTATGGGCGGACATGCCATGGGAGAAATGGCAAGTGATACTGTTGCAAGCAGCATTTCTGATTATTGGGAGGTCCATGGTAATGAGCCTGATTCTAAGGAAAAGGTATTAGCGGCATGTGTAAATGCATCGAGAGCTCTTGATGAACGTGCCAACAAGCTTAACGTTCGTAAAATGGGAACCACCATGGTAATGGCAAGCATTGAGGATGAAATACTAACCATTGCATACATTAGAGACAGCAGATGCTATGTACAACGTCAGTCTTCTGGGGTATTGCATAGAACAAAAGACCATATAAGAGTGAGTTTTGGCTGGGAAGTGATTGACAAATGCTTATTCTCATTCCAACCAAAATTAGCAGTGCCAGATGTCACACAAATCAAAATACAGTCTGGTGACAAAATACTGCTTTGCTCTGACGGTATATATAAAAGTATTTCTCCTGATATTCTGATGGCTCGTATGATGGACGATAAGTTACCTGAAGAAATATTGGATGTGTTTGACTTTCTGTGTGAGAAATCAGGAGATGACAATTATACCGCCATATTAATATGTGTGAAGTGACATATATATTTTCGGAAAGCAAATGAATCCATACAACAGCTGATAAATTTCATCCAACGCAAAAGCAATAGCCACGGTACAATTAATCAACGACGTTGTGTGGATTTGAATACGAACATTAATTACGAAATAAATGGAGTAAAATGAAAATATTGATTATAATTTTAGTGTTACTAGCAACTTTAATGAGGTGCGGTGGCAAATACGTTTCAAAAGATATTGAAAATGAATTTGGGGACAGCATTGCAACATTAGATAGTGCCACATATTATTGGAAGCAGCTGGCAACCGACTCGGCACGCATATCAGTCGTCAAGGACAATAAGGTAATCAAGGAATGTATTGTGAAAGGTCCCGTTTATGGAGCTAAACAGTTTGATGACGGAGAAATATATATCTTATGTGACCAGAACCAGATATATTGGTTGGATATTAGAAACATACCACGTGAGCTTGAAATGTTGACTGAGGAAGATATGGAGAATTATGATCTTTCAAAGGAAAAGGCAGATGCCGTCATCAATGTCGGAACTAAGTGAATAATCAAATAATTAACAATCAAACAAAGTCTAAGAGTAAGTTATTATTATGTTGAACTATTTTTCCTCTTATTAAGGGTTACTTTGTGACATGTTTCATCATTAAAAGTAAAAGAAAAAATATACACGATTATGAGAAAGACATTTTTACTCTTTGCGTTACTATTCATTTGTAGTTTTGCACATGCTGAGAAATTTTACATTGCATCAATTGTAAGTAGTTCAAACGATTCTCAACCTGCTAAATATGGAGCATGGTTGGATTTAACTGACAGAGGTATAAAGATCTATGAGCGAAATAGAGAAGAACCAGATGTTACCATGATCATCTCCTGTGGAAAACGTGTTCAATTACAAGGATATGAGGATGCTGTTGTATACAAGTATATTGGTTTTCTCTTGGATGACTCTTATCCAGATGAAGCAAGAAACTTTAGTGTCATGGTAGGTACATTGCCTCGTGGTGCAAAATTTGTTGAGCTCATGTGTCCATATTATAATATGTGGATTAGATATGTCTTGAAGTAGAATAGCATTGAATAATATAAATCTAAAGGTTATGCCTGACACTAAATAGGGAAATAACTATGAGAATCAGAATCAAAACATTGCTTTTATGGCATTGACTATAAGTTTTACATGTATGATTACAAAGCTGTAGAACGTACAATATAGATTTGAATTACAATTAGACGAAAATCGTGAACGTGTAGATTCACATTTGTTTATACGGTTAATTTGAGTACAGGTGAGGTTAAACGAATGGATACAAACTGGCTAGTGGCGGTTACATAATATATTATAAAAATAACACATATGCCCTTGAAAAGGACACTGTATAGAATTTTGTGTAAGTGGATACAGGATTCAATAAATTCTTCTTATATCTGGATTCTATTTTCATAGATAAGCATAAATCTGTTCATAATCAAGTCCCAGCTATGAATGGGGTGCGTCCATTTTTCTCAATCTCCATAAAAGACAGGTATACTGTCTTTTTACGGCATCATCTGATGTGAACGAAAGTTTTGATTTCGTGTACTTCCTAATTTTCCCGTTTAGATTCTCAATGAGATTTGTAGAATAGATTATTGGGGTTTGATATTAAAGACATTCCAAGCGAGCTTGAAGATGTTGACCGAAGAAGATTTAGAGAACTATGATCTCTCACAAGAAAATGCAGATGCTGTCATCAATGTTGAGTTAAGTGAATAATCAAATTAATAATTAAAAATCTTTGCAATTATGGAAACTAATAATCTGCAAGAAAAAACACAGGTATTTAATGTCATTATTTTAGATCGCAGCGGATCTATGGAAGCCATCCGTCGTGCTGCCGTAGACGGTTTCAATGAAACGCTCTCCGGTATCAAAAAGGCACAAGAAAAATTTGTAGAAACACAGGAGCATTTTATATCCCTGTTGGCATTCTGCAGTTGTGAGATGAAGCAGATTCTTGATAAAGTGCCGGTTATGGAGGCAAATCCTCTGAAACTGGAAGACTACCAGCCATGCTGTACTACTCCGCTTTATGATGCTATGGGATTTACCATTACTAAGATGCGTGATTATGTCAAGAGTATTGAGAATGCGGTCGTGGTTGTCACCATTATTACCGACGGACTGGAGAACGCATCAAAGGAATATACAGGCAGTAGCATCAAGAGTCTTGTGGAATCTCTACGAAAAGAGGGCTGGACTTTCACTTATATGGGAGCCAATCAGGATGCGGTAGAAGTTGCCATGAATCTGTCTATTCGTAATTCCCGTAATTTTGAATACAGTGAACAAGGTGTAGAATATTGTATGGTAAGGGATACTAATACCCGTATGAAATACTATTCTAAACTTCATTCTTGTGCAGCAAATCCAAAGGAAAAACTATCAAAAAGAATAATGTCAAAGTTGGCTGATGAAGCTTTTGATGAAGAGAAAAACGAATCAAAAGAATGAACAATATAAAAAGAACAGTATATATCCGCGAGCGGTAACACTGTAAATATAGAGAAAGCGCCATTGCATGGGTGATAGCTTTACCATACGTTGTCACTCTATAACTGTAAAATACACATTATGGGACCATTTAAAAGTAAGAAAGTCATATATGGTAGTCCGTCTAGGATTCCATATATTGCAGAAGAAATACGTAAATCATTCACTGCAGACAAATATGAGGTACGTATTGTATCTCTTTCTTCGGGAAACGAAATATACATCACCAAAGATGGTATGTTCAAGGCGGCTTTAGGACTGCGCTCTGCAATGAAAGTAACAATGATACCAAGTCGGGATGGCTATATTGATTTTGAAGCCAGTATAAGTATTGTCAAACAGCTGCTCATGCCAACACTCATTACCGAATGCATGCTTTCTCCCGTTGTAATCGCACAAATCTGGAGTATAATCAGGCAGTCCAGACTGGATGAAAAAGCGTTGGAGGTAGCAGAAAACATTGTTTATCGGAACAATAAGGACATTGGCCGTATATATGAAAGCTATCAAGGCTACAGTATCTATAACTGCGGCGAAGATATGCTGTTCTTTCAATCGAGGATAACGAAACGTAATCTTCTGATGGATGTCAGGAACAACAAGGTTACAGAATTGACCGATGACTATGGTAAAATGACGGCATTCACGGATATGGATGTTAGCCAGACGGTGAGAGACCAAGATGTGAATACAGGGAATTCACGTTCTCTGATAGCTGACTATAGGTTCTTTGTGCATCGCTTCCGTAATGGACAAGCCGATGTAGAGTGGACAATATGTCCGGATGGCATGTTCTTTGCCTATGAGGATGGCTTCGGAGCGGAAAATTGTCAGGAACAGACTGTCAAAGGCGTAATTAATCGTAACGGTAAAATCATTGTCCCTTTTCATTAACTATTAAAAATATAACAGAACGAGATGAAAAATAAATTCTATTGGATTGATTTGGCTGTATGCTCAGTATGGATACTTGCCATATTGGGTGACAGGCACACCTGTAACAGTGTCCAGGAACTTATAGCCATCCTGACAGTTGTGATGCGAGTGACTTACACCTTTGCCATCGCGAGAAATGAAAAACGGGCATGGATTCCGTTACTCGGAATGATTGTCACGACCGCACTGATGTTACAGTCTGACCATTTTATAGGAACTGATAATATAGCATATTACACATTCCCGATATTAAATATCAAAGGCAACATAAATTCATATAGAGTCATAGCGTTTTTCAGTGTACTGTGGGTCTGGATGCTTCCTCCTGTATTGTATTTTATAAAGCTTTTCCGAAGGAAACTAGTTAGAACGGATGCAAAATGGAAGGATATGTTGGGAGCTATCCTGTGGAAAGATAAAACAGCAAGGACTTATTCAGCTCTTATGCTTATATGCATCATTACGTTCTTTACGGGGCTTGCCATGAATGCGAAGGCTTGTCGTATAGCCTGTCTTGTCATGCCAACGTTGAGCTATTGGCTGATCTGCCACCATTATCGGGTAAGGCCAAAAAGATTATGGCTGCTGGTTATAAGTATGGCTGGCTTTTATTATGCACAGCCTTTTGCTGGATTATGGAGAATAGCAATGCTGTCCATTAGTTTGGCAGTGGTAGTCTATATGACAGTCCGGTTATATCAGATAACCGAAAAACTTGTGCTGTCCGTATTGACCATATTTTATATCGGAATGTTCCTTCCTTCATTGGCTATAGGCTATAACCAATATGCATGTATCAGATATGGAAGACTATACTACTATTCTCACGCTCCTTACAACGGAATTTTCTATATTAAGGATATTTCTGGTGAAAAGCAAGGCTTGCGTGACCGCTACGGAATCCTTGTAGAACCGGAATATGGCGGTATTTATCATCCGGACGGCAATGGAGGAATGGGTGATATTGAATTACGAAAAAACGGCTATTCCGTATATTATGATCCATGGACAGGAAAAATCAGAAAAGATAATGATATCAATGAAGATTTGCAAGCGGAAATATGCAGGGATATTAATTCATTCGTGGATAAATACACCACAGACTACGATGACCGCATTGAAGTAAAAGTAACAGAGTTCTCCACGTCAAAGGTGCTTTGTCATGTAAAAGTAGCCATGTACGGACTTCCTTTTTACAGTTATAAGGATACGGCCTTTTTACCAGAAGATACAGTAGAATTGCTTTCAGGTGAAGTGTCTTGTGACACATTAGTTCTTCTAAAGCACTCTCAGAAGCAAATGATAAGTTATGCACTTGATCTGATACAAGATACTGTGCCAGTGTATCGTATCAACTTGAAAATAGCTCAGGATAAACTCCCGGAAAAGTCAATGGCAGAAGAGTTAGCAAATATGATTTCTCAAAATGATTTTTTTATTATGGGTTATTGAGTCGTGATGACAAGATGATTAATTCACCAATGTATACTTCAATTAAAGTCCTTGATAAGGAGTAATATCTTTATCAACCTGATGGAATGATTATCAATGATAAAGGAAATTTTGTACATAATTTGTAATTTTGGGTCTCATATTTTCTAAAAGCATTCTTTTTATTGTTCCTATAATTTTATATCAATAGCTTACGGGGATATAGATATCGGTTTGATATTTCCGACTTTGGAGGAACTGGAGAATCAGTAAGCTTGTTTTTGTCTGACAGAATACTTTCTGTCGGACAAAAACACAACTTGCTCTGTTCGTTTGAACAGAAAATCCACTTAAAGTGGATTGTGGCTCCATGCCCATTTATAGCTATAAAATAGAGTCATATTTACCTGATGAAAAATGTAAATATCAGTTTGTTTGTGACAAACCTGTATGCAGAGTTGAATCTCGTGTGAATGGAGTACCTGATATTTAGTTATTTGCCGAAATTTAAATATTCAATATTGAAAGTTTTATGCTGTATTGTACTATGGCATCCTGATTTACAGATATTACATATCAATCTGTATCATATAATAGTATGTAGATTGTTATAGTGAAGTTGTATTCGCTGCTTAATAAAGATTGTAATGTATTGATAATCGGCATGTATATAAAATAAGCTCTGTTGTGATATTGCAATAGTGTAATACCCTGATAACATAATAACACAACAACATAATGCCCTAATAACATAATATTGCAATAACATAGTAACATAGCAACATAATACCCTAACAACATAATATTGCAATAACATGATAACACAACAACATAATATTGCAATAACATAGTATCCCCATATTATAAATATTGTCAGGACATAGTATTATGCCAATATAATGCCCTGACAAAACAATATCTTAATGCTCCAAATTGTATGATGTAAAAATCTAAACAATATAGCCCGGAAAAATCCATCACCATTATCTGATAATGGATCTTTCTGAGCCACCTTTTTCTGCCTATTTGAAAATCGGATTGGAAAGCAGAATCTTGTAATATACTGTACCTCCCACCTCTATGGGAGCCTTGGCAATCATAAACTGTACGGTCTTCCTTTCCACTTTAGCCTGAAGCATGATTCTCCGCACAATGAATCCGGCAGAGAATCTGGCACACCTTTTATCTTTCCATACAGTGAACCCGTCCTTGTCTGTCGTATGGCAGATATACCATTCTCCCGTATCCTCATCGTGTGCGAAATTAACCCGTCCTCCACCGAGAATCCCCAGTTCAATAGACATTGTCTTTGACAGGTAAACCGTTCCCTTGCTGTCCATGTTGATTGTCCGCTTCCCCTGATAAACCACCTGCTGCGGACGTGAGTTCTCCTTGTTATATACTATCAGTGCCATAAGTTTCTGTTTTAAGGGTGATACAATAAACTAACGGATTAGGATATGAATCCTTCTACTGCCAGCATCTGGCTTCTCCATGAGAATCCCCGGTTTGACCGTACTGTATCCATGATCGTGTTTACTTTTCCTGAAATGGCACTTGCCGATATACCCATACATTCACCCAACGCCTTGAATGAAAAGTCTGATTCATAAAAACGCAACGTAAACATCCTGTATTCCTGATAGGAGAACTTTCTTCTGATAAAGTTAAGAATGTCCTTCACCAGTTTTTCACAGCTGTTCAGGTCATCCGGAGAAAGGAAATCCGCATCTTCCCCACATCGAAGAAAGAAATATTCATCCGGATGGGCATATTTGCTTTCCAGCCTGAACTTGGCCATGAACGCTTTCCTGTAACATCCGATAAAGTATGCTTCATAATCCGTTATTTCCCTTTCCGGATTCAGCACCTGCTTTCTTACAAACAGATAAGTGTCATGAAAATTGTCCTCATCCAGTGCCCCGTATCTGCCAACGAGATTTCTTAACCTGTCATAAGACACCGTAAACCAGTCATTGAACCTTTTTTCCACATTGTTCGCTTCCATAATCTTCCATTTATTGAGTTATACATGGCCTGCCCGTGGGTAGGCATTCTTATTTCTTGTGCGTTCCCCAGTTTGTTTTCCGATGATTGCTGCAAGGCTTGCCGTGAAAAAATACGCTCTTGCGCCAGCAAGAGGAAGATTTTTTCACAGGCAACCAAGCCCCTTCAGGGGCCGCCTTGCGCGATCATTCGGAAAAACAACTATCTTTGCTGCAAGAAATGAGGATGACTTCATCTTGAAAGTGCCTGGTCTCTGTATATTATTACAGACGGTTATGCGAGGTATAAGATAGGTTTATCTCTATAACCCCATCTTGCTCCTTACTATATTCATGTTGTCCTTCAGGTTTCTGTCCATGACTCTTGCATAATGTTGTGTCATTCTTGTGGAGGCATGTCCGAGCATGGCAGACACCTCCTGTAATGGAACGTTGTTTGCCAGTGTGACGGTCGTAGCAAATGTATGTCGGGCTGCATGTGTGGTCAGATTCTTTTTGATGCCGCAGAAGTCCGCAATCTCCTTCAGGTAGCTATTTGCCTTCTGATTGCAGACAACAGGAAGGCATGTCCCTTGTTTAAGACATATCGGATGTGATTCGTATTTCTTCAGTATTGCCAATGGAACAGGAAGAAGCGGAACATTTGCTATGGAACTTGACTTTCTTCTTCTCTCCAGCTTTACACGTCCTTTTCTTATCCACCAGTCACCGTTATTGTCCTGCTCCAGATGTTCCGGTCTCAATGTGGATACATCAGCGAACGCCAGACCGGTGAAGCACGCAAACAAAAAGATGTCCTTGACAAGCTCCAGTCTCGGAATATCAAATTCCCTGTTCATTATAGCCTGAAGCTCGTTATTTGTCAGGAATACCGGATCAGTCTCGTCCTGTTCCATCTTATATCCGTAAAACGGGTCTTTCCGCATCCATTCTTTGGCTATTGCCATATTGGTGATTTTCTTCAGACATTTCATGTAGCGGACTATTGTGTTGCGGCACAGTCCGGCTTCTGTCTTCAGAAAAACATCAAAAGCCTTGATGAAATCAGGGGAAAGTTCATGGAATGTAATATCATCCTTCTCATAAAAACGCGGCACAAACGTTTCAAGTTTTCTGAGCACATTCTTATAACGGTTGATGGTGACGGGAGAATAGTCTATGTCAACAACCTTTTCCATAGAGGAAATTTCTTCTTTGACTGTTCCAAGCAACGTCCGGACAGTCTCATCCTTTCCGAACACACGCTTTAATATCGTCTTTGGAGTTATCAGTGCCGATTCAAAGGTCAGTTCCTTGTGCTTTTCGTATGCGCGTGTAGTGAGGGCGGAAATATAGTTATTCAATTCGATGGAAGCCCTGTCTTTTCCTTTGCTGCATCCCTTTGCCGGATTCCAGTTCTTTAATGGAACGCTTCTCTGTATTCTTATTTCTTCATATTGCCCGTTGATGGTAATCCTCATTAGGATTGGAGCCTCGCCATTTTTCAGCAGTTTTGTTTTCAGAACGAAAAATAGAATGTTCATTGTTCCTTGTTTCATGATCATTTTCTTTTTGAAGTTGCACATTCGGTTATTTCGTCAATCCTGAATGGAGCGGATGGCTGGAAAGAAATGTTAAATTCGGTGGCTTTTATTATTGCCGGCTCTAAAAAACCACCGTTTTTTGTTTCTCTTACTATTATCCGCCTGTAGGTACAATCATTATCATCGGATAAGAAAGCCTTTAGCAGACGTTGTATTTCATCCGTCATTCAGTAGGGTATGCAAATGTAGAATTTCATCCCTGAAAATGATTCACGTAAATCGTTGAGAATAAGTGAAGTATGGTACATATCGGTGGTTTTTTCATGGGACTCAAAAAAAAGCCACCGAATCAGCAATTTTTTATTGCACCAGATTGCATATTTTTGCGGGCAGTACATAAATAAAAAACCGCTGAAATAACTGTATTTCAGCGGTTTTCATGATTTTTCGTTTTGTAAAAGTGGTGCCACCAGGAATCGAACCGGGGACACAAGGATTTTCAGTCCTTTGCTCTACCAACTGAGCTATGGCACCATTATTTCTTGTTTGCGGTTGCAAAGGTAGTGAAACTTTTTTAAACTGCAAACTATTTCTAAAAAAAAACACTGATAAAAACATAAGATGCTTATTATCAGTGTTGTTTAATTAAAATTATTTTTCTTTTAGTGGATTCCAACCTTGCGCTTTCAGCTCAAACTCTTGTCCGTCACGGGTAATCAGGGCACATCCCAGCTCCGGTTTGGTGATGTGACCAATCACTTTTATACCTTCTATAGCCGAAACTCGTTCATGCTCTGTTAAAGGTACAGTAAATAATAGCTCATAGTCCTCACCACCATTTAAAGCGCATGTTGTCACATTCATATTCAGCTCTTCCGCCATTACAGCCGTTTGGCAATCAATGGGAATTCTTTCCTCGTAAACGCGGCAGCCGGTATCGCTTTGTGAGCATATATGCAGCAGTTCCGAAGAAAGACCGTCGGAAATATCCATCATAGCGGTGGGCTTGATTCCCGCTTTAGCCAGTTTCTCAATGATATCCTTACGTGCTTCAGGCTTTAACTGACGTTCCAAAATATATTCTTTTCCGGAAAAATCCGGATTTGCTTCTTTTTCTCCTTGGAAAACAGCCTTTTCACGCTCTAGAAGTTGAAGTCCCATATAAGCTCCCCCCAAGTCACCGCTGACACAAATCAAGTCTGTATCTTGTGCGCCGTTGCGATAAACCACTTTGTCCTTGTCCGCTTCACCTATGCAAGTAATACTGATGGCGAGCCCGGTTACGGATGAAGTTGTATCTCCACCCACAATATCTACATGGTGTAGTTCACAAGCCAGTTTTAGCCCATCATAGAACTGTTCTAAATCTTCAATACAAAAGCGTTTGGACAGTGCGATAGAAACTGTGATTTGTTTTGGAGTACCATTCATGGCATAAATGTCCGAGAAGTTTACGATGGCCGATTTATATCCCAAATGTTTCAATGGGGTATAAACCAAATCAAAATGTACCCCTTCCATCAGTAAGTCTGTGGTTACCAATACCTCTTTATCTTTAAATTCCAATACGGCTGCATCGTCTCCCACACCATATTGGGTTTCCGGATTTTTTAACTCGATATCCTTCGTTAGATGTTTAATGAGGCCGAACTCACCTAAGGTCGCTATTTCTGTTCTGTTTATTTCCTGCATGTCCTTAAATTCGATTAATCATTTCACGCATAATGGTAGTCATGCGCGGTTGCGCTTCATCTGCCGCTTTCTGAACCTCTTCGTGTGAAACTTCCACAATTTTTCCCTCCACGCCTAGGTCGGTGATAACCGATACTCCAAACACTTTGATACCACAATGGTTTGCTACAATAACTTCGGGAACGGTAGACATACCTACGGCGTCAGCTCCAAGAATGTGGAACATCTTGTATTCTGCCGGAGTCTCGAAGGTAGGTCCCTGTGTACCGATATATACTCCTTGTTGTACTTTGATACCTTTTTCTTTAGCGATCTCCAGTGCTTTGTCTATCAGATCTTTGGAGTAGGCTTCACTCATATCCGGGAAACGGGGACCGTATTCAATGTTCTTGCCGTGTAACGGATGTTCGGGAAAAAAGTTGATATGATCTCTGATAATCATCAGATCACCGATTTCAAAGTCTGCATTCGTACCTCCAGCTGCATTGGATACGAACAATGTTTTGATGCCTAATTCACGCATCACCCGTACGGGGAAAGTAACTTCTTTCATGGAGTATCCTTCATAGAAGTGGAAACGTCCCTGCATAGCCATGATGTCTTTATTACCTAATTTGCCGAAAATCAATTTACCGCTATGTCCCTCTACGGTTGAAACAGGGAAATTAGGGATATCTTTGTAACTGATCTCGTATTTATCGGTAATTTCGTGTACCAGGCTTCCTAAGCCGGTACCTAATATAATAGCAGTTTCGGGACTGGTATGCATCTTTTCTCTAAGAAAAGTTGCTGTTTCTTGAATTTTTTCTAACATAGTCGGTTATATTTGAGTTAAACAGTTCTTGTTGGTCTTGTAAAAAGACTACCTCAATGGGCAGCATATATATATAAGGTTTTAGCGCTTCGTCCATCAGTGGATGGGCTGCTAGTCGTACAGAGTCTTTTTCAGTGGTGATAATCATGCGTTTACCTTCCGGAAGTTTCATGAAACGCTTCTTTATCAGTTCCATATCTCTTGCTGTAAAGTCATGGTGGTCACTGAAAGCCAGTGACTCAATGTGCTCATTGTATGGTGATAAATCTTGAATGAGTTTTGCTGGGGAGGCTATGCCTGTCACCAATAGGATATGCTTGTCTTTTTCTATCTCTTTTAATGAAACTGCATTCCCTGCTGTAAACAACGGATGCAGCTTGCCGTATGCTAATGTTGTGAAGTAGAGCTGCTGATAGGGGTAAAGTTCCATTTGCTTGCTTAAGACTCTTAAATCCATAGGGGTGATGTCCTTAGGACATTTAGTGACAATGACAATATGTGCCCGGCTTTTTCCGTTTTCAGGTTCGCGCATTCGTCCGGCAGGCAGCAAGGTGTCTTCGCAAATCAGTCGGTGGTAATCTACTAATAAGATGTTTATTCCGGGCTTTACATATCGGTGCTGGAAAGCATCATCCAAAATAATCACTTCTGTTCCAGGGGCGATGTGACTATTGCATAACTGCTCTATGCCATGACAACGGTCCCGGTCTACTGCCATATGGATATCCGGAAACTTCTGTTTCATTTGGAAAGGTTCGTCACCTATCATCTGTACGGACGTATCCGGTCTGGCAAGTACAAAGCCTTTGGATTTGCGTTTGTAGCCGCGGCTCAGTACGGCTACTTTGTAATCTTTCTGCAATAATCTTATCAGGTATTCTGTATGGGGGGTCTTTCCGGTTCCGCCTACGGTGATGTTGCCTACCGAGATGACCGGAATATCAAACTTACGTTCTTTGTATATTCCCCAGTCAAACAATTTATTACGCAGCCATACACCGGTTCCATAAATCCATGAAACCGGATATAGCCACTTGTTTATCTTGATAAGATTACCTTCCATGTGCAATTTATTGGATATTAGGGTCAAACGGCATACGTGCCTGTATACAGTTGGCGTCTTTTATGTTCTCCAGCGCCTTGAAGCTGTTATAATAGCTTCCCAAATATTCTTTAATTTCGCTGTTTATATAATGTTTTTTCTGATTGCCCAGCAGGCTTGCGAAAATATTTTCTTTTTCAGGATAGCCGATAATACTGTAATTTTCGATACCGGCTTGGGTGGCGGCGGCATTCAATGCTTTGTCTATACCTCCCAACTCGTCTACCAGACCAAGGTCTTTTGCCATGGCACCGGTCCATACACGGCCTTCAGCAACTTTTTCAATAGCCTCTGTAGACATTTTTCTACCTTCAGCGCAACGGTTTACGAACAACTTGTATCCTCGGTTGACATAGTTCTGCATTAATTCTTGTTCTGATGCATTTAGCGGGCGGGTGAGAACCGGACCTAGGCTGGCACCCAGATCAGCCATTTTATTAGTTTTCACTACATCAAAATTTAGTCCTAAAGTTTCAGTAAACAGTTTCTCACCTGAATACATCATGCCGAATATGCCGATAGAACCAGTCAGCGTAGTCGGGTCAGCGAAAATGCGGTTTGCAGCGCAGGAAATGTAATAGCCTCCTGATGCAGCATAATCTCCCATAGAAACGATTACCGGTTTTTTCTCTTTCAGTCTTACTACTTCACGCCATATTTGATCTGAACCGTATGCGCTGCCACCCGGTGAGTTGACGCGTAATACAACAGCTTTTACGTCATCGTTGTCACGTAATTTGCGCAGGTCTTTACACATCTTTTGTACATCAATACAATCTTCTGTGGAACTGCCGGGAGCATCCAGGATCTCGCCGTATGCATAATATACGGCTATTATATTTCCACTTTTGTCTTTGGGCACATTTTTCTTGACGTTTATCATGTCTTCTATGAAAAGACTGTTCAGTTTGTCGTCTTCGTCACGACCGCTTAATTGTTTCAGATAGGAAATAACCTCATCTTTATACATCAGGGTATCTGCCAGTTTGCATTGAATATATTCTTCTGCCTGACAAAAATCCATATATCGGTCAGCATAAGCATTCAAAGTATCTGTCGGGATGCGTCGTGAGTCGGATACATCTGCAAGAATACGATGCCAGACAGATTCCAGACATTCGGTCATCTGTTCGCGGTTGGCCGGACTCATTTCTGTAGCGATAAACGGTTCCACGGCTGATTTGTAAGTACCCACTCTGAATACCTGTACTTCCAGTCCTAGTTTGGAAACCAGATTTTTGAAGAAAACAGGTTGCATGCCTGCTCCGTGCCATCCAATACTTCCTTGCGGATTGATAATTATTTTATCGGCCACGCTGGAAAGATAATACATCCCCTGTGCATATTGGTCTGCATAAGCAACGATGAATTTGCCGCTTTCTTTGAAATCCAGTAATGCATTGCGTATTTCCTCTAAGGAAGCGTATGATGCTTCCAAATAAGAAGGTTGGATATAAATACCCTTGATTTTGTCATTGTCTTTTGCCTTCTTGATAGAAGCTAGAATGTCATCCAAACCGTATGCTTCAAATTCTTCTCCCAAAAGTTGTTGGAGTGGGTTTTCCTGTACACGTTCGGACAAACTGCCTTTAAAGTCGAGTACGAAGATAGAGTTGTCTTTCACCACCGTTTCAGTATCCGATGAGGCGACTATGCCAACCAGAGTGATAATCCCTAGTATAGTGAACACTACGCCTGCCAGAATGACGCCGATGACGCTGGCAAACGTAAATTTTAGAAAATCTTTCATTGAATGTGTTGTTTTAATGTTAATAATTAGCTAACAAAAATAGGTTATTGCATTGAAAAAAGCAAAAAAAGTGAACTTCTTTTGTTACCTGTTTGTTCTTCATTTATAATAACCCATAAATACGTTGTTTTATATGACAAAAAGTTTTAAGGAGGCTCTGAAAGCCCGTCGTACATTTTATCGGATCCAAAACAAATCGACATTGTCTGATAAAGAAATAAGAGATTTAATTCGTTTTGCTGTAGAATTTGTCCCCTCAGCTTTCAATTCTCAAACCACTCGTGTTGTGTTATTAACAGGTAAGGCACATGAAAAGTTGTGGAACATTGTAAAAAATGTCTTGCGTAAGCGGGTTCCGGCTGAGGTATTTGGCAAGACCGAAGAAAAGATTGATGGCTGTTTCGCTTGTGGATATGGTACTATTCTCTATTTTGAAGATATGGCTATCGTTCGCTCTTTGCAGGAAAGTTTCCCCACTTATAAAGATAATTTCCCTATCTGGGCAGAGCAGACCGATGCTATGCATCAGTTGGCAGTCTGGACCATGCTGGAAGATGCAGGAATGGGGGCGTCTTTGCAACATTATAATCCGCTGATTGATGATGAAGTACGTAAAGCTTGGAATTTGTCTGATGACTGGAAATTGATAGCGCAGATGCCATTCGGTGTGCCTGTTACACAACCGGGCTTTAAGGAAGTGATGTCATTGGATGAGCGTGTTTTTGAATTTACTGATTAAAATTCATGTCTTATCTTTTGGCTTATTAGGGGAAAATAAGCATCTTTGTGTGCAATAAAAACAAAGATGTGCTATGAAAAAATTATTATCACTTCCCCCTAATCTGGTGGAATGTTTTCATGATATAGAGAAAGCGGACCAGACAGAGTGGTTTTGTACTTCCGATCCTATAGGTAGTAAGCTAGGATCAGGCGGGGGGACTGCATGGCTGTTGGAGGCTTGTTGTCAGAAAGTAGCTCCTGACAGCGATTTTCTTACTTGGCTGGGAAAAGAAAAACGTATTTTACTTCATGCAGGCGGGCAGAGTCGTCGTTTGCCCGGATATGCGCCATCCGGCAAAATTCTTACTCCCATTCCTGTATTCCGGTGGGCCAGAGGACAACGGCTGTCACAAAATCTGCTTTCCCTCCAGCTCCCTTTATATGAACAAATCATGGAGAAAGCTCCGTCTTCTCTTCATACATTGATTGCAAGTGGAGATGTTTATATCCGTGCGGGCCAACCGCTTCAGACTATTCCTGATGCGGATGTGGTGTGTTACGGTTTATGGGTAGATCCTAATCTGGCAAAAAACCATGGTGTTTTTGTTTCTTCACGGGCTACTCCCGATAAGCTTGATTTCATGCTTCAAAAACCTTCGGTGGAGGAATTGGGGAAATTAATGCAAACCCATCTTTTTCTGATGGATATCGGAATTTGGCTGTTAAGTGACCGTGCGGTTAGTCTGTTGGTAAAACGATCTTATAAGGAAGGAAAACTCTCTTATTATGACATGTATTCTGATTTCGGACTTACATTGGGAGAGCACCCGCGTATGATGGACGATGAACTTAACAAGCTGAGTGTGGCTATTCTGCCGTTGCCCGGAGGGGAGTTTTATCATTACGGAACCAGTCGTGAACTTATTTCTTCTACATTGGCAGTACAAAATCTGGTAAACGACCAGCGGGAGATTATGCACAAGAAGGTAAAACCGCATCCGGCCATGTTTGTTCAAAATGCTGAGGTAGGTTATCAACTTACCTCACAAAATTCGGAAATATGGATAGAGAACAGTTATGTAGGAGCAGGATGGAATATCCATCACCAGACCATCATAACAGGGGTTCCCGCTAATAATTGGAACCTAGAGGTTCCGTCCGGTGTGTGTATTGATGTGGTTCCTTTTGGAGAATCTGGCTATGTAGCGCGTCCATACGGCTTCAATGATACTTTCAAGGGAGCTTTGGCTAAGGAAGAAACATATTATCAAGGAATGTCTGTAGGTGAGTGGTGTGCTGTACGCGGCATTTCGGTGGAAGAAATAGAAAACGGTCACGACTTGCAGGCCGCGCGTTTGTTTCCGGTTTGCTCATCTGTAGAGGAATTGGGAGCAGTTATGCGCTGGATGGTCTCTGAACCGGCATTACAGCAAGGAAAAGAAATATGGCAACGCTGTCGTAAGTTATCTGCCGATGATATATCTGCTTATTCTAATCTTTATCGTCTGGCAGAACAGCGTGAAGCTTTCCGGATAAAGAATTGGCCGGCATTGGCGCATAATTATGAACGAAGTGTCTTTTATCAGCTAAATTTGGAGAATGCTGCTGGAGAATTTGCTCGGTATGATCTGTCGTTGCCTGAGCCTTTATCAGAATCGGCTCCGCTGATGACACGTATCAGTGATAATATGTTCCGTGCCCGGGTGCAGCAGCTTAAGGGGCTGGCTTATCGGGAATATGAGAATGAGGCTTTTCGTTTGATGCGCGACGGACTTACTGCTTCGGCTTTAGCCAAGAGGCAGCAACCGCATTTGTCAGTGTACTCCGATCAGATTGTCTGGGGGCGTAGTCCGGTCCGTATTGATCTGGCCGGCGGATGGACGGATACTCCACCTTATTGCTTGAATGAAGGGGGGAGTGTGGTGAATATTGCTATTGAGTTGAACGGGCAGCCTCCTCTACAAGTTTACGTGAAACCCTGTCGGGAGTATAAGATAATTCTTCGTTCTATAGACTTAGGCGCTATGGAAGTGGTTACAACTTACGGGGAGGTAAGGGATTTCATGCAAGTGGGATCCCCATTCTCTATACCTAAAGCGGCATTGGTGCTGGCAGGTTTCCAGCCGGGCTTTTCCACCGAATCGTATGTTTCATTGGAAGAGCAGTTGAAGGCGTTTGGCTCCGGAATGGAAATCACTCTGCTTTCTGCGATTCCTGCGGGCTCCGGTCTGGGTACAAGTTCTATTCTTGCATCAACTGTGCTGGGGGCAATCTCTGATTTTTGCGGACTGAACTGGGATAAGAACGAGATATGTAACCGTACGCTTATTTTGGAACAGTTGCTGACTACCGGAGGGGGGTGGCAAGATCAATACGGAGGTGTGCTTCGTGGAGTGAAATTATTGCAGACTCATGCAGGTATGGATCAGAGTCCGTTAGTGCGCTGGTTGCCCGATTATTTGTTTACAGGTGGCGAATATCAGAAGTGCCATTTGCTTTATTACACGGGAATTACCCGTACAGCCAAAGGAATTTTAGCTGAAATCGTGCGTAGCATGTTCCTCAACTCCACAGAGCATTTGTCTATACTTGGCGGTATGAAGGGGCATGCTCTTGACTTGTACGAAGCCATTCAGCGTGGGAATTTCGATGAAATGGGGCGTTTGGTTGGTAAAAGCTGGAAGCTGAACCAAGCGTTGGATCCCGGCACTAATCCCGAGGCAGTTGAGACTATCATTCGCCGGATTGATGATTATTGCCTGGGATATAAATTGCCAGGTGCGGGGGGAGGCGGCTATCTTTATATGGTGGCTAAAGATCCTGAGGCTGCTATACGTATTCGAAGTATTCTTACTCAGAACCCACCCAACAGTTGTGCCCGTTTCGTTGATATGGCTTTGTCCGACAAAGGCTTGCAAATTAGCCGAAGCTAGTTATAACTGAATAGAGTTGGGAAACCAGCCGGGTGATATTTTCTTTAGCAAACTCCGGTTCCATTGCCTTCTCCAGGGTGATGGGGCCGGGGGCTATAGAGAATATACCTTTGAATCCCGCTTTGTTTAATTCCGGCAGGTTTTCTATACTGCCTGCCAGTACAATAACGGGAATATGTTCTTTTTGTGCTTCCTTTAGTATTCCGTATGGTACTTTTCCCATAGCTGTCTGCCGGTCTGCTTTTCCCTCGCCCGTAATAATGAGGTCTGCTCCTTTTATTTTTTCGGAGAAGTCGATGGCTTTCAATAATAATTCTGTTCCCGGTTTTAGCTCTGCGTTAAAAAAAGCCAGTAGTCCACCACCCATGCCTCCGGCTGCACCTGCACCGGGGTAGTTCGTGATATCTTTTCCTGTCGTTTTCTTTATAACTTCGGCTAATGATTGCATGCCTTCATCCAGTCTTTGCACCATATTTGAATCGGCTCCTTTTTGTTGTGCAAAGATATATGCCGCTCCGTCAGGGCCGTAGAAAGGGTTGGCTACATCACATGCTACCATGAAGTGTGTTTCTCTTAGTGCGGGGTGAATACCGGATGTGTCTATGTTTGCCACGGCTTCCATTATTTGGCCTCCTGTACCTAAGGTATGCCCTGATTTGTCTAGAAAGCGGAAACCTAGTGCCTGTAGCATTCCTAATCCTGCGTCATTAGTCGCGCTTCCGCCAATACCGATTATAAAATTTCTGCATCCTTTGTTTAATGCGTCTTTTATCAATTCTCCTGTACCAAAGGTTGTTGTCAGCATAGGATTTCTTTGTTCCATAGGTACGAGAGGTAGTCCGCTGATGGCAGCCATTTCTATAATAGCTGTTCTGCCATTGCCGGACAGACCGTAATGTGTTTTTGTCATTTTCATTAGCGGTCCATGTGCCGATAAGGTTATATATTTCCCTTTAGTGGCTGTGATGAGTACGTCCAGTAAACCTTCACCGCCATCAGCGATGGGAATAACTGAAGTGTGGCAGGAAGGATTTATGCTTTTGATACCTTTTTCGGCAGCTTTTCCTGCTTCTGCTGAAGTTAGACAGCCTTTGAATGAATCGATGGCGATAATTATTTTCTTCATTGTATATCTTTATATAGTGCAAATCTACTGAAAATTTTTCTTCTTTAAATAGAACAGGTTGTCTTTTATTTGTGGATTGGAATATGTGTAGCTTGATGGATAAAGTAGATGTTTTTTGCTTTTGTTTGGGTGTAAGTATTGGTTCTTGAAGTTGATGGTGTTTCCGAACAACCGTCGAGATGTAAGAAAATGATTTTTTTCTTCTCTGCATTTCCTTGCTTGGAGTTTTTCCCCTGTGTTTGCGGAGTCAGCACTTTTGAGAGCTCTGTGGTTTGTGTTTCGTAACCTGTCCGGTTGTCCTTCGGACTTGCTTCTTTTCCGTCTTTCCTTGTTTTTCCGTCTGCTGTTTTCGTATGGGTTCCTTCTTTTTTCCGTCCTTATACGCGCGTGCGAATATTATAATGTGTGTGTCTTTTTCCTCCGGTGTCCTCCGTTATAAAAACATGCTTTGTAACACATCTGT
>ERZ779922.131-NODE-131-length-63662-cov-3.211580_pt1 | contig 63662 bp, 61 predicted proteins | sample MGYA00511544_ERZ779922 | MGnify/ENA primary metagenome ERZ779922 (study PRJEB29588, sample SAMEA2154516) | human gut metagenome | biome: human gut; feature: human-associated habitat; material: faeces | place: Denmark | collected 2008/2010 ... | reverse complement strand
TTCAGCTTTCAGTTCCGCAATCAGCTCTTTGGCCTGGTTCGTTGTCAGAAAACCGATCTGTGTGACCTTTGCGGAGGTAATTGCGCCCTTCGCATAGACAATTTCCACCGTACCAAATCCTCCGTTCACATCTGTGAAGACGATTTCCGCATTGCCTGCATTTTCCTTTTCATTTACAGTGATTTCAATACGGCCATCCTCCAGCACAACAGAAACTGCATTGTCAAGGCAGGAAACGGAAACGGCCTCATTGCCCAGAATATTCTTTGTGTTCTCAATGCCGCAGTATACAAACTTCACTCCCGCATTGGATGCGTCAATGGATGCAGCCTCATTGATGCCGCTGGATAACGTAATACCGGTATTCTCCATGCAGTAGACCTGCTCAGCAATATCGGAATACAGTGCGGTCACAACTTCGACTTCACCCTCTTTGATAATCATCCCATGATCTCCCACAAGGAGCATTTCCGCACCATCTTTCACCCATGTGCCACTGGTGGTGCCAACCACACCTCCCTTACCCTTAATATACATCCAGGTATTGGGGTTGAAAAGAACATCGCCGACACCTTCCTTGCCGAAGATGCCATAGGCAGATAGGTACATATCCTGCAGGTATCCTTCTATGATAATTCTGCCATTAATGGTGATATCCGCATTGAATTGCAGCTTGATAGGATAGGGAACCGTGATGACCTGATCAATGGTAATAGGCTTGGTGATCTGGATTACCTCATAATGCTGATCTCCGTAATCCTCTTCACCCTTATAGACGGCACACCCATCCTGGATCGCATTCAGGGCATCCAGAAGTTCCTGATAGGTGGTCAATGTTCCAATATCCGCGCCGCCCTGTTCTTTCTCTGCGTGGAATCTGAAGGTTGCCTCCTGCAGTGCTTCAATGGCTGCAATGATCACATCATCATCGCCGGTTTCTGCTGCAGTCTGTGCGGCAACAATGGCTGCACTGTAAGTATCATGGGCAGCCTGTGTTACCCAAAGGCTGTCAGAATCAATGTCCGATCCATCAGAAGAAACGGAAACAAAAGCGAGAAGTTTTTCTGCTTTCTCAATATCCTCATCCAGAACGCCTCCGTGATTGGAGACCGTGGTGAACTCAATGCCGGCGTCCACGTATCCGCCATCATTGAAGATCGCATCTACCGCCACAGTGATCTTCTTGAAGTGGTCCGTGGTCAGCACGGAGTTCAGATTGACGGTGCCGGAAGAGATCATCATATGGCCATTCTTGTACATAGTGATGGTAGAATCATCATCCGCCAACTTCAACTTCGTATTGGAAGTGTTGATCATTGTGACACCCTGTTGGAAGTAAACAGATCCATTTGTAAAAACGACCTTTCCGTCACCTTCACCTACAATGCCGTTGGCTCTGTCTGCAACCGCACGACCATCCTGAATGCAGCCAAAAACCGTAATCGTACTGTCAACATGGAAGTATAACGTAGCAGCAGGAATTTGCAGCTTTACAGCAGAAGGAATCGTCACATCCTTTTTGATGCGCACTTCTCCATCACAGAACACGGAAACCTTTGTAAGCTTATTTTCTGCACTAATTTGCACCGTCAAGGTACTTCCCTCGGCAACCGTTACATTTTCCGGGTTCTCAAGAAACGCTTTCAAATCTTCTGCAGTAGCAATTTCTTCAGTTGCGAAAGCCGGAATCGGAATAAGCTGAAGCACCATGATGAATGTTAATAGGATTGTCATTGCCTTTTCATATTATTCTCCTTCTATTATTTTATTTTTGGTGCTGTGTTGTAAATGCTAATGAAATTTTGAACCACTTGCTAGCAAAGTTTGAGCCACCTATAGCCTTATCCCACAAGGATTTTTTCTCAACCAAGGCTGACCAAGGAAGACCTTGGCCATCCTTGGACCAGTTACAGTAAATGGCTCAGAAATTCGCTAGCACCCGGCTCTAATATTCGTTAGCATTCACATGCTGCGCACCAGAAAAACAATTCATACGCGCTCAAGTGAGCGTCTTTGGTTTTTATATGTATTCTTTGTTTTTATATTTATATTATCCTATTAACTGAACTTTGTCAATTTTACTTATAAAATTATTTTTTAATTCGGTACAATTCCACAGATTTGCTAGATCGTTTTTGTCGAACTTGCTGGCATGTTTTTTTCACGAGAATGGAGACATTCACACCCCCCAACAGATTGTACTGCCAATTCACTCATGTCAGGATCTTCAGAAAGCAAAAACTTCCGATGGAAAAACTCCATCGGAAGTAAATAACTCGATTAAACGATTTGCGTCTATGAGTATCTCGAAAACTCAGAACAACCTGTCCTTATTCGTGTCTGCATGCTTCTCTATCAAAAAATCGAAATATTCATATGACTAAATCAGCCAAATGCCTTCATTGCATTGAAAATACAGATGGCGATAATCAGTACCATCAGGATAATGAAGAGCTTGTCCACTGCCTGGTTGTCCATCTTTCTGTTCAGAGCGCGCCCCGCAATGCCACCGCCGATTCCGCCTGCTACCATCAACGCCAGGGCCATCGGAGGGAAGTCCGGCACGCCGGAAATCAGTGCAGCAAGCAAACTTGCCAGCTGACTGAACAGGATGATATACAGGCTGATGACCGCTGCGGTTTTGCTGTCCATACTGAAGCAGTATCCCAGCACCACCAGATTGATGGGACCGCCGCCGATGCCCAGGAAACTGGAGATGATGCCAAGCAGCACGCCCACCGCCACGCAGAACACTTTTGCACGGAACTGTCAGGTGGTGATTTTACTTTTGGCGACCGTATACAGCAGGGTTCCCACCGTGATCAGGGCCAGGATTGCCGCCTGAACGCCGCCCACCATGGCACCGTTGGGAAAGAATGCATTGACCATAGCGAACAGCTTCTTGCCTGCCACACCACCCAGAGTGGCACCCAGGGCAAGGGGGGTACCGATTGCCAGATCCACTTTTCCGTCACGGTTCAGCATCGCTTTCCCCACCGAGTAGAGGCTCATGGACAGCACGGTGCATCCCGATAGGAAATTGATCATACTGGCTGACCCCATCTGCACGAAATCAAGCACTGGCTTGATCACCACACCGCCGCCGATTCCGCAGATGGCACCGACAGCACTGGAGAGAAAGCTGACCAAAAAACAAATAAGTTCCATATCATTTCACCGTCCTATATTCCCGTAAGAATTAACCGCTCATCGCCCGAAGCCGTGTCTTCTGCGCTGATCCTTGGCGATCTGCTGGAGTGCGCCGCCGCAGGTGTCGAGAAAATCCTGATAACCACAGTAATCATCTGTTTCCCCGTAGCAGATCTGCCGCTGCATCCGTTTGCAGTTTCCTCCGCAAAACCGAGCATACCGGCAGCTGCCGCATAGCTTCGGAATCCTGTGTTCCCGGTTCAGGAATGCAATCCGTCCGGGTGATTCCTGCATATCACTGAGCCTGTTCCTCGTGATGTTTCCCATGGAATAGCAATCCAGGCAATAAAAATCGCAGGGATACACGCTTCCATCCGCCTCAATCACTACCTGAGGCTGGCATACCCCATTGATGCCGCAGGCGGTAGGAATACCAAAAGCCATCAGGTTGACCACATCATCAAAGAACTTGATGCTTCGGTAATTGCCCTTTTGCAGAGATTCCAGCCACAGGGGGAACAGACCCTTATAAAAGGATGAAAATCTCCGGGGTGTCAGGGCAAAGATACTCTCCCCCGATTTTTCCAATTCGTCCAGACACGGGGTGAACTGCACATATCGGATATCCAGTTTGCAAAGCTGACTCCAAATCCGTTTGGGATACCGGGCAATCTCATTGGTCAGGGTGCACAGCACATTATACTCTACCCGGTGTTTTTCCAAAAGTGAGATTGCCTGTCTGACCTGACCATAGGTTCCACTACCTCCCGCATCCACCCGAACGGCATTGTGACTCTCAGGAAGCATATCCAGAGATACCCCCACCAGAAAGAGGTGTTCCGCCAGAAACCGGCACCATTCATCATTCAGCAGGGTGGCATTGGTCTGGATGGAATAGGATACCCGGATGACCGGGTCCCACCGGGCAACCAGCTCCGTGAAGTGCCGGAAGAAGGGGAGACCCGATAAGGTGGGCTCCCCGCCCTGGAAAGCGAAGGTAACCCGATCCCCGGGGGATAGATCCCGCCTTATGTTTTCCAGCATTCGCTCTACCGTTTCATCGGTCATGAAGCCAAAGGAGGCATTTTCTCTTATGCCGGCAAGATCCGCGTAGAAACAGTATTTACACCGCAGATTGCAAAGGCTGGACGACGGCTTGATCAAAATTGACAGCTGTTTCATGATTCTTCCTCCGAGACACTTTAACTATCTGATCCTACTGAAAGCGAAGCAGAATATCCAATTTAGGCTGCAGGGTCTGCACCTGATATTTCTCCAGCAGATGAGGGCCGCAGCTGCCCGAACCCAGACCCGACATTGCACCGTCCACACAGAGATATATTTTGTTCTCCCGCTGCAGTTCATAGTTATGGGCTATGTGCGCCAGCTGTTCCTGACTGTAATGAGAGACGTTGAAGCTAAAGTCATTTCCCTGCAGTTCCACCTGAGCGGTACCGTCACTGATGGACAACCAGTCACAGCCCCAGTGGCTTCCGTTCTCCTGAGGCTTGATGTAATCCTCATGGAGCCCATCCACTGTTGTTGTGAAGCGGTCATACCAGCTTGCCCAGTGCTTGTCGGCGTAGCTTTCGTATGGGCCATAGCCTATGTAGGTGACCTGTTCATACTCCTCCGGCAGAACAAGCCGCACACCAAACCGGGGCAAATAAGGAAACACAGGATCCCGCTGAGCCTCCATCCGAATACGGAGGGTTCCCTTTTCGCCGATGATATACTCCGACTGAAGTGTCATGGCTTTTTGGAGGAACTGGCCTGCCGCGCCCATGCGGAACGCCACATGAACACCGTCCTCTTTTTCTTCCACATTCCAGTCATACACCCGGATTTTCAAACGATCATATCCTGCTGCGATCCAGGCACCCATTATTTTCCGATCATTGTCCACAGGCGCCCGCCAGAAATTGTAAGTCATGGGCTCGGACAGAATTCGCCTTCCCTTGCGCGTGATTTCATCGGGAACACCTTTCCACAAATCAAAACGGACGCAGAAGTCCCTTGCGGTCACCAGAAGCGCACGGTCGCTCTGACTGATCTGTACCCCATTCTCTGCATGAGTGCGGATCTGCATCGGTTCCTTTTTCAGGACAATCTGATCGAATCCGCACTCATGTCCTGCAGGTAAAAGATCCGTAGCCTTCTTCAGAGTATAGCGGAGCATCAGGCTTACACAGCCCTTCTCCCGTTCCCAGTCGCCCAGTTCCAGATGGACAGGCAATATGCCATGGGGTGGCAGGGAGAAATCATTTACCTTCCCCTTTCGGATGACACAAAAATCCACGCTCAACTCCCATGTAATTTCCATCACGTCCACCACATTGGTAAAGTCCATGGTGTTTGTCAGATACACACACCCATTTTCATAGGCAGCCCGGATGGGACGCGCCACATTTTTGTACTCCAGCAAACCGGTATGGGGTCTGCGGTCCGGATAGATCAGTCCGTCCATGCAGAAATTCCTCTCCACCGGGAACTCGCCGAAATCACCCCCGTAGTAGAATTTTTCCTTCCCCTCGGGGGTCATGCCCATGTATACACTGTGGTCGCACCACTCCCAGACAAACGTACCCATGAAGCCGTCATAACGGTACACCAGGTCAAAATAATCCTCCAGGTCTCCGGGGCTGTTTCCCATGGCATGACTGAATTCACACAGAACAAGAGGTTTTTCCTTACCATGCCTGCAGTACTCCTCCGATTCCGCCACAGGCATATACATGCGGCTGTATACATCGATATTCGACAAATCATTGGTGTGGTCAGGGGTCTGATAAATACTGCTTTCGTAGTGGATAAGATACTCAGGGTCCTGGGATTTGATCCATTGTGCCGCCTTTTCCATGTTAATGCCAAAGCCAGACTCATTTCCCAGGGACCACATGAACACACAGCATTGATTCTTATCCCGGGCCACAAGCCGCTCTATCCGGTCCATGATTGTCTTTTCGTATACGGGATCGCTGCACAGGAGACCGAATGTGGTGCTAAAGATGATCTCGTCACGATAATTATAGTTGGAGCGTCCGCCGGCATAGAGAAGTTCCGTGTTGTGGGTCTCCAGATCGGCCTCGTCTACAACGTAAAAACCCAGCTGATTGTACAGCTCATAGGCCCAGGGTGCATTGGGATAATGGCTTGTACGAATGGCATTGATATTATGGGCCTTCATTAGCTTCAGATCAGCCAACAGCTGATCCCGGCTGATGGAGTAACCCGTATAGGCATTGCTGTCATGGCGGTTAACGCCTTTTAGCTTAATATTTTGTCCATTGAAGAGGAAAACACCGTTTCGAATCTCCGCTCTACGCAGCCCCACCTGCTGTGTGATGGTTTCTTCAGATATCGATAGATCCAGTCTGTAGAGATTCGGATGCTCCGCATTCCAAAGCTGTGGAGTGTGCACAGGGATCGTAATTCTGTTTTCTCCGCTTCCTTCCGCAATTTTGTGTCCCTGGGGATCAAACAGGCAATACTGCACCGTTCCCGGTTGTCCATGCCACTGTACCGTTACATCCACCACAGCGGAGCTGAAATCATCGTCGAGTTGTGTCTTTACCGTAAAATCCCGGATATGATTCTTAGGCCGCCGCAGAAAGTACACATCCCGGAAAATTCCCGACATGCGCAATTTATCCTGGTCTTCAAAGTAGGTACCGTCGCACCATTTAAACACCAGAACGCTGATGATATTTTCACCATCCACCAAACAATCGGTTACATCAAACTCGGATGTGGAATGGGAAACCTGACTATAACCCAGAAATCTGCCATTCACCCACAGATAAAAGCAGGAATCCACACCCTCAAAATTTAAATAGAACCTGTCATTTCCCTTTTCCAACTGAAACCGTTTTACATAGGCACCGCAAGGGTTTTCCCAAGGAACATACGGCGGATCAAAGGGAATCGGGCCCCGGACATTGGCATATTGGTGGGGCTCATAACCGAGGATATTTACACAGCTCGGAACTTTGATCGTATCAAACCCATCAGTATTTCCCTCTGTAAATTTCTGCGGCACTTCCAAATAATTGGAGAACCAACAAAATGCCCAGTCGTTGCCCGACAGCATAATTTGTCGGTCCCCTTTTTCCCTATAAAACGGAAGATAATAGGCACGGTTTTTTTCAGTCCCGATATGAAGCGTTTCGGGATTTTCGTGATACCAAGCATGTAGCTTCATAATGCGCTCACGCTCCCTTCATACTATTCCAGTAATATTGTTTACAATATGTCACCCAGACGCTGGCTGTTTCACCGATCAGATAGTAATCGAAAATCCGACCAAGATCGCACTGCAGTTGCAATTCGGCGTTCCTGATCGGATCTTCTTTTAAACAATTTCGTTCGAGCGGACACCAATTAATCACACCAAAAAGCGTTTCGTAGTCGCCCTGGGGTTTTATGATGATTCGCTGTACAGCAAAAGTTAATCAGCCCTTAACAGAACCCAGCATAACACCCTTGACAAAGTGCTTCTGTACAAGAGGATACACGCACAGGATAGGCACTGTGGCAATAAGGATTGTGGCAGATCGCAGAGACTTCAAATTGATTGCCATATCATATACAGAACCTGCCTCAGATCCCAGATCAGTCTGAGCCATCAGAACAATGTTGCGCAGCAGCACCTGAATGGGCCATTTCGTCTGATCATCCAGGAAAATAACGGCATTCAGGTAGCTGTTCCAATAACCGACGGCATAGAACAGTCCCACAGTTGCGAAAATCGGCTTGGACAGAGGCACAATAATCTTCGTAAGAATACTCCAATCGCTTGCACCATCAATCGTAGCCGATTCCAGCATTTCTCCTGGAAGTGACTGGTAATAATTCTTGATCAGGATTAAGTTATAAGGACCAATCAAACCCGGTAAAATGAGTGCCCAGCTGTTGTTGTATAGACCAAGGCTCTTCACATTGAGGAAGTTGGGAATCAGGCCGGGATGGAAAACCATGGTCAGCACGATCACGAACATGATCTGATTACGGAAATGTAGATTCGGGCGGGACAAGGGATATGCCATCAGCGCTGTCATCATCAGGGAAAATGCAGTGCCCACAATCGTAATCCAAAAAGAATTCATCATCGACTGGATAATACTCTTGGATGAAAAAACATACTTTATTGCATCGAAAGAGAAATTTGTCGGGAAGAGCAGGAATTTGCTATTCGCAACCTCATTTGCATCAGCGAACGTGCAGGCAATAATGTGCCAAAACGGCAAGAAGGAAACCAGTGTTATAGCTGCAAGTACCAAATAAATGATAGCGGTTCCTACAGTGAACCTCTCCACGCGGCCGGATATGGCAGTTACATTTTTCTGTTTCACGATATCCTCCTTACATAATACCATCATTGCCCAGCTTCTTGGCGATCTTATTGCAGGAGACCACTAGAATCAAAGAGACAACAGACTTGAAGATACCTACTGCAGTTGTGTAAGAGAACTTCCCACCAGCGATACCCTGCTGATAGATATATGTATCAAACACGTCACCAACAGCTCGGTTTGAATTATTAACCATCAGGAACAGCTGATCAAAGCTGGAGTCCATAAAGCTGCCCATTCTCAGGATCAGAAGCGTAGCAATCGTGGGAGCGATGGACGGCAGCGTAATGTGCAGCATCTTCTGAATTCTGCCTGCTCCATCCAGAGAGGCAGCTTCGTATAGTGCAGGATCAATTGAGGACATAGCCGCAAGGTAAACAATTGTACCCCAGCCCAAGTCTTTCCATGTTTGCTGAATGATGACAATAGGACGCAACCATTCGGAGCTGGTCAAGAACTGAACCTTTGTCCCGAACAGGAATTCCAGGAGGCTGTTCACAGAGCCATCCTCCACCGCAAATAGTGAAAAGGAAATACTTGCGATAACGACCCAAGAGAAGAAGTGAGGGATATATGTAATGGTCTGAACAAACTTCTTATAAACCATGTTGTTTACTTCGTTCAGCAGTAAAGCAAACAGGATGGGCAGTGGGAAATAGAAGATAATGTTATACAGGGACAAAAGCAGCGTGTTCTCAAGGAGCTTCCAGAAGTTACTGCTGCTGAACAGCATCTTGAAATACTTTACTCCCACAAAATCGCCGGAGAACGGTCCGTCGCCAAAGGGATTGTATTCGTAAATGGAAATCGCAAACCAGGTAAAGGGCTTCAGTTTGAAGAGAAGAAAAAACACAATGCCGGGAATCAGCATAACATACAACCATTTATCACGCCAAAGGTCTCTGCCTAATCGCTGTCTTTTACTGATTGTCGGCCGTGCGGTTACTGAAATATTATTCACAGTGTTAGACCTCACTTTCTCTGCAAATTATGCCTTAGGGAACCATACGCTCATATCCGATTCTTCACGGTTAGCCCAGGTATAGTAAGGGATCATTTTGACAGTAGCGTTATTTTCCTCAGTCACAAGCTCATAGTAAAGCTCCTCTTTTTGCTTTCGGCACTTTGCGCTTACCTGAAGCGTCACTACACCATCCAGCAGGTTCGGCTCGAACTGCTCCGTGATCACACCGTTCGGATCGATATACAGATCATCGAGACGGCAGGGATTGTCCAAGCCTTCGGCGCAGTAAACAACAGGTCCTCGCATGACCGCGATCATGCCTCTGTCCTGTTCAATATTGGGATTTGCCTGAATCAATCTTGCTACCATGGGAAGATCTACAGTAACCGTATCGCCGGTATTTACCGTGATTTCAAAGAAGCCGCCCGGTGTCACAGCAGACCCGTTAACGGAGGGATTCTTGCACCATGCCGGAATTCGGATCCGAATATTCTGGTGATCGGCTTTCTTGATGTCAATGGTCACCCGATCCTCCCAGGGATATTTCGTGCGCATCTGAAGCTCCAGTTTCTGCGTCACATAGTCACAGTCCGTAAAGAAATTCACATACACAGTATCCTTGTTCTGACCATAAACCCAGCGGCCCATTCCTGCCATGGTACGAAACAGCTGAGGCGGGCAGCACCAGCAGGTGAAGGTATGCCACCTTCTGGAGGATTTGTGACGGAACTGGGCAAAATCGGGATAAATAGGCATATCCTTCCTGAAGGACAGGGGGTTTGAGTAGAAATATCGGGTCAGCTTCAGGTTGGAACCGGAAATACCGGCATTGTACATAACCTGTTCAGCAAAGTCGCCGTATTTGCTTTCACCGGTAACTGTGAGCATTCTCATAGCCCACATTGCATTGCCAATGTTGGCACAGGATTCGTTATACGCAATCTTGTTGGGAAGCTCATAATAGGTAGCATGAGCCTCATGGGTCAGATCGCCGCGTTCAGAGTAGCCGACAAAAACTGGACTTGACGCACCGGTGATGTAGGTGCGGCGGGTTGTCATGTCGGTATAAATACGCTTCAATGCATCCAGCAACGCTGCCTCGCCTGTCTGGGCATAGACATCCGTGGCGCCGGCATAAAGATAGGTGGAAGTAACCGCATGACCAATGGCCATGGTTTCCTCCCGCAGAGGAACACGATCCTGGTTCTGATCCGTTCCCCCAGGCGCGCTGCCCCGCATATTCACAAAAATCTCCGCCAGCTTATAATATGTAACGTCCCCGGTGACCCGATAAAGGTCACAAAGTCCCATAATCTGACTGGGATTGAATCCAAAATGCGCAAGTTTCCTGGGGTAGTCCTTAAAAACGCCATAGGTGTAGTTGGCAAGTTTCCTTGCACACTCCAGCATCACTGTTTCACCGGTGATGTCATAATGTGCAGAAGCAAAAGTCAGAAAATGGCCAATATTATAGAGCTCATGATGGATTACCTTACTCCAGCGTTCCTTTCCCGTGAGGGTAATTTGGGTATTGAGGTATCCATCCTCCTGTTGGGAGGCCACAATCCAGGGGATATACTTATCCACAACAGCCTTAACTGCGAGATCGCCCGTATTCTGATATACATAGATGCAGGCCTCTAGGAATTTGTAGCAATCGCCGTCGGACCAATACTCGCCATAGAATTTATCATCAACCTCGCCAGCATGAATGCCAAAATTCAGCAGTCGGGCAGAGTTAGTTGGGCACAACAGGGCCTCCAACTGGCTGTTGATGATTTCCATATAGTTTTCGGTGCGATGGCCCCAAAAACCGTTTTTCAGATGAGAGTAACGCAAGCTTGCAAAATCAAATGTCTGATATTCATTCATCTAAATTACCTCATAATCATACTTCAGCGCCGGGTAATCGGGCGCTGTCAGGCAGCCTGCCTGCGGCAAATGATTCAGGATTGTCAGCAGATAGTCGCCTGTTTTCTCCATATGCCGGAAAACCCTCGCCCGAAGTTCTTCCTTGATTGCGGTATATCGGTAATCATCGGAAACATTTTTCAGTTCATAGGGATCTTCCTGCAAATCGTATAGCTCGTCAATATCCTGTGGAACAAAGCAATATTTATAGCGCCTCGTCCGGACAGTGCGAATCTCAAAGCTATGTCCGTTATACTTATAGTAGCTACTGAAGTGATATTGCTCCCCATCGACCTCACAATCCTTCATTTCGCTCAGGCAGGTGCCGTTGGGCGCGTGAGCTCCAGCCCAGGTGAAGAAAGTTTGGGCGACGTCCATGGTGGAACAGAAAGCGCTGTTGATTTTCCCACCCTGAGTTCCGCACAGATCCTCACACACAAGCAGCGGTGTTTTCAGTACTTCCTCATAAAAGTAGGCAGCTTTGTCAAACCGGCTGTGGGCACCGGCCATTTCTCCGTGATCGGCAGTGAAAATCACTCTGGTTTTCCTGCCCCCGGAACACTCCGCCGCTTTTTTCAGAATCTGCCCGATATAGTAATCCATCATGGTAATGGACCCGTAGTAAGCGCGGATGGTTTTCTTCCACTCCCATTCATCAAAATGATCGGCGCAAACGGCGGGCCACCACTTCCGGTTTTGATACCACGGCTTTCCGATAAAGCGGTCCGAAAAGTTCTCAGGAAGTGTTATGTCAACATTGTCGTACATGCTATAGAACGGTTCAGAATTCAAATTAGGAAAATGCGGACCTACCAGCGATACAGTCAGACACCAAGGCTCCTCCCGGTTTTCCTCAAGAAATGTCATGGCCCTCTGCGCGACTTTGCTCTCAAACCTGTCATCGAGGGAATCAAGCTTTCCATAAAAGGGAGAATACATATCTTCTGACTTTTTTGCCTGAGTCAAATCCGTAGCACCATCGAGTTGTCCCCGTTCGGTGACAGGTGCTTTAGGTGTACGGGTCTCATGTTTCACACGGTCACTCTCAATGCGGCAGATATCAAAATCCACCATCTTATCGGAAGACTGCCAATCCAGGCCTAAGTGCCATTTCCCAAAGTATCCGGTTTTCCGGCCGCTGCCGACCATGGCATCCAGCCAGGTGTACGCGGAATTCGGCAGATATTCCTGCCGGGAGCCACCCACATCACAGTTGTCGATAATACCACTTTGATGAGGATAGAGACCTGTCATAATAGCCGCCCTCGCAGGAGTGCACAGAGGGCAGACTGTAAAACTATTGACGAAGTTTACGGATTTCTCAGCCAGACGGTCGAGATTAGGGGTACGAACCACTTTGTGACCAGCGTAGCCCGTAGCATCCCCCTGCCACTGATCCGTAAACAGAAACAAAATATTATCCATCTTCGATATCCCTATATTTCCGGCGTACCGTAATTCCATGGCGTATCATGACCTGGTGTGGCTGTGTACATACTGTCCATCATCAGACCATAGTTCCTAATTTTTGCGTTGGCATATTCGGGGTCATCCCATATGTTCACCCGCTCCAGCGAATCGTTCGTTAAATCATACATTTCGCCGTAGGGGCGGCCCACATAATGTACGGTTTTAATATGATCGCACAATATGCCCCGAATGGCACCGGCTTCCATATAAAGATATCGCCGTTTCTTTTCGGGTCTGGAGTTGTCCCAATACTGGGAATAACTGTAATCAGAAAGCTCATCGGGAACAGTTCCACCGGCAACATCAATACAGGTAGCGGCAATGTCCACATTGGACACTAGATCATCCACTATCACACCGGGGAAATCCTTAACAGCCGGCTTAACAAAAAGAGGTACCCGCATCAGACTGTCCTGGAGACACTGTAGCTTCTCCACCAGTCCATAATCACCCATAAAATCGCCATGGTCGGAGGTGTATATGATAACCGTATTATCATAGGCTCCATACTTTTTCAAAATATCCAGTACTTCTCCGATTTTCTCGTCAATTAGAGTCATATTGGCATAGTAAGAGCGCTTGGTCCTGCGGAACTGTTCCTCAGAGTAATCATTGATATAGATTTTGGAGTACATCCGCATATTCCTGTACTGAGGCCCCTTCTGCTGCAAATCATCATAGGTACTCTTAGGCAGGGTCATATCCTCCAGACGGTACATACCCGCATATCTGGTGCCTTCCAGATCATAGGGATGGTGGGGTCCCGGGAAAGAGAGGCATAGAAAGAAGGGTTGGTCCTCGCCGGATGTAAGGCGATCCTCCAGCCACTGCTTACCCTTTTCGCCTATGAAGTAGTCTATGTGGTGCTCTGCATCGGTTTTCCAAACACCGCCGCTGATGAGGGTTCTCTCATACATTTGTTTGACAGTAAGGTTGTGACTGTCCAGATAATCGGCATATGCACCCAAATCCTCCCGGGAATAACCTGCAAAATGACCGTCCACAATCATCTCATAGTCATATCCTCTGGAAATCGTAGAGCCGGCAAAATGCTGCTTACCAACCACAGCAGTATAATAACCCAGTCTCTGCAGGCGGGTCATAAATGTGGTTTCACTTTCAGGAAGTTTGCTTATAAAGGCAGGGACCTGACACTCAGAGGGATACTTGCCAGTCATAATGGCAGCTCTAGACGGAACACAAGAGGGGTTTGTACAATAACCATTGGTGAAAAAAACACTTTCACCAGCTAATCGATCCAAGTTCGGCGTTTGCACAACGGGGTTAACCTTTCCCATTGCGTCAAACCTTTGCTGATCCGTCATTAAGAAGATAATATTCGGACGATTTCCCATGCAAGCGCTCCTTTCTTTATATCCCAGCGTAGTTTACGCGTAACCCAATACAGAAGAAAGCTGCCGTGACTGCTCTTTGATAAACTGAGCGTACTGCTCCATACGATTCATGTTGATGCGGAAAGCAGGCCCCGAGATACCAATAGCACCTTCGAGCCTTCCGAGAGAAGAGAACACAGGGCATGCAATACAGGTCAATCCCTGAAGATTCTCACCGCGATCATAAGCGATCCGACTTTCGCGAATATCCGCAAGCTCACGGATCAGCTGATCTCGGTCTGTAATAGTATATTCAGTTTTTCGCACCAGCTCGTGGGTCTGGAGATACACACCAAGTTCTTTTTCATCGAGCATAGACAGCATTGCTTTGCCCATTGCGGATGCATAAGAATCATAGGACAAACCAACTGTCGACACAAACTTGATTGGTTCAGAGCTCTCCAACTGATCTACCACCAGGGTATCGTACTGATGCGTAAAACGAGTTAACAGCACTGTCTCTCTTGTCGCTTTCTTGATGCTCTCCATGTAGGGCTGGGCAGTCTTAATAAACGAAACACGATCCCTAATGGAACTGCCCAAATAATACAGTTTGGGTGTTAGTTCATACGTGGATGTCACGGGATCCTTCACCACATATCCCTTCTGTTCCATCTCTTTAAAAATACGGAATGCAGAGTTGGAGGTAATATTCAAACTCTCCACGATTTCGCTTAACGTATATCTGTGGTCATGTTTTGCCATGAACTCCATCATTTCGAGGAGTGCCTTGGCAGCGGGCGCCGAGTATCTCAGCTGGTCTGATTTCTCCTTCATATATTAGAGCCTCCTGTATAGATTTTATATATAACAAGCTCTTCTATATTAATCAGAAATTTCCTTTTTGTCAATCTTTCCTATAGAAAATGTATTAGATATCTCAAAGTTTTATGGTAATTCGCTGCAGGTAAAAGTATTCTTCCAAACTGAAAACGGAGCAGTCCTTGCCAATTCCGCTCTGCTTGCATCCACCGTGAGGAAGATTATAGCAGAAGCAAGGCTCGTTTACCATAACGTCGCCAGCATCAATCTCACGGCTCATATTCATTGCAGTTTTAAGATCATGTGTGTAAATGTAAGCAGCCAGTCCGTAGCAGGTATCATTTGCCAGAGATACAATATCGTCACCATCGTCAAAGGAAATAACCGGCATAATAGGTCCGAAGATTTCCTCCTTGTAGACGCGCATATCTTTGGTTACTCCCGTCAGAACTGTCGGCTCAAAGAAGAATCCCTTACCCTCTCGACGTTTTCCGCCAGTCAGCACATGAGCTCCCTTGGCAACCGCATCCGCCACGAGTGCTTCCATTGCACCTACAGCCCTGTCGGAATACAGCGGGATCATCTGTGTCTTACCGTTGGTACATTTTCCGCTGCAGTAATCCACATCCTTCAGGATCTCCATGACGTGACTGAGGAACTCGTCCATAACAGCACAGTGAACAAAGACCCGGTTGGGAGCTACACAAATCTGACCACCGTTACCAACCTTCGCTCCTGTAATCTTGGCCGCTGCATTTGCAATATCGGCATCATTCAACACCAGGGCTGGTGCATTTCCGCCCAGCTCCAGAGAATAACGCTTGATGGATGTCGCTCCCTGCTGCATCACTTTCGTTCCAGTCTGGGTAGATCCGATGAGTGTAATCAGCTGAGGAATCGAACTCTCATTAAAGATGCTTCCGACCAGATCGTTGTCTCCAACGATGATATTGATAACACCCGCCGGCATACCGGCCTCCACAGAAAGTTCACCGATAAACATTGTTGTTAAAGGAGTTTGGCTGGAAGGTTTCAGTACACATGTGCAGCCGGATGCCAAAACAGGGCCTAACTTATATCCCAAATTGAGCAGAGGGAAGTTCCAGGCCAGATAACCGACTACAACACCGACAGGCTTTCGGATAATCATATTAACATGCTTGTTGTCCAAGTCCGGAAGCATAACACCCTGTAGGGTCTTCATTTCTTCATTAAAGTACCGCAGGCAATCCACAAGCATCTGATAGTCTTCATCCGCACCTTCATAAGATTTTCCTGTTTCAGCGATCAGCATCTCGATGATTTTGTCCCGGTTGGCTTCGATTATCTCGGCAAATCTTAAAATGTACCGTTCTCTTTCCTTGATTGAGAGTTTCGACCAGATTCCGAACGCATTCTGTGCCGCTTGAAGTACATTCTCCGCCTGCTTTGCATCAATACCATGGAATTGCGCAATTACCTCCTCGGTAGCAGGGTCCAGAACCGTAAATATACGGTCCTTACCTTCTACCAGTTGTCCATTGATCAAGTGTTTCATACTCGTTCTACACCTCGACATAATTGATTATGAAATAAATCATAACTACCGGCCGTGCCGGTGGTTTGCACAGGCCACCTTAGGGCCTATTACTGGCTGAGCCTATAGGGTCGCCGAATTATTATCGCTGGCGTGAGGTGGCCTGCTGCTATTCGAAATAGCGGTAGGATGCCTCTTTTGCTCATCATCCTAAACTACAACATCTTTGCTCTATCGATTTTAGTAGTTGTTCCTCGCTTTGCTCGGATAATTCATTCTGAGCATAGCTGAAGCTTTTGGAACCACCGGCACTGCCGGTGGTTTTCTTTACACAAAAACAGGGTGTTGGCGAGCCGACACCCCAGTTTAGCATCCGCAGCCGGATTAAGGAAAATTTTAAGGCATAGCCCGATACTGTGCAGTCCAGTCATCCAACTTGGACTGTCCGCCATTAGTGATCCATTCGTTCACTGCTGCTGCCACATCTTCAGCAGTAGCTTCGCCAAGCACATATCTGGTGGCTTCTTCCTGAACGACGGTGCTGACAGCAGCATCGTCAGTGTTGGCTCTGAACCAGCTGGTAACGGGTGTATGATCGATAACGCCGTCCTTACTCTGATACTCGAAATACTTGGTGGAATTGTAGTACAGACCCATTTCCATCTGAGTGGCGATCAGAGGAGCGACATTGGAGGCACCGACGCCATAGGCATAGACCGTATTCTTGCCAGCCTCATCCAGCCACTTGAAGTTGCCCTGAGCATCGATCTCATAGTGGACACCTTCAATACCGACAGCATACTTGGTAGTAATCTCGGGAGTGCAAATGTAGTTGTAGTACTCCAGGATGCCTCTTAGCTCTTCTTCGGAAGTAACGGAGCTCTTGGGAATCACATACATGCCGTAGTAACCCACGCTGGTCTCGGAATGAAGATTGCCCTGGGAATCCTTAACATCAAGGATGCAGGTGATTCTTGCGTCAGGATTATTGGCAAACAGAGTATCGTAAGCACTACCGTAGATATTGCCAAAGTTAGCAGCATATGCACCAGCCTTCTGGGCACAGAACGCTTCACGGCCCTGAACAGCGTTCATTGCAGCGAAGTCCTGGCTAACCAAACCTTCATCATACAGCTTCTTCATGAAGTCCAAATAAGTCTGGAAGTTGGGATCGGTGCAGAAGTTCTTAACCGTCTGGGTGGCTTCGTCTACATAATAGTCATATTCAATGCCTGCAGCCAGCATCAGAGGACGAACATAAGGACCGCCAAACAGTGCCAGACCGGTGGTATCATCAACACCGTTGCCATCGGGGTCGCCATAGGTGAACTGATAGAACACATTGTAGAAATCATCCAGGGTCTGGGGAACCTCCAGGTTCAGAGTTTCCAGCCAGTCCTCACGCAGAAGCATGCCACCGGCACGATACAGAGTTCTGCGGGGGATACCGATAATCTGACCGCTGAAGCTCATGCTATTGACGAAGGGTCCCACATTTTCCTTCAGGTAGGGGTAATCATCCAGATAATCGGTCAGATCCCAGAACATGCCGCCCTTAGCAGCCTGTTCCATCAGTTCGGATCGGGCCATCTCATTGATGATCAGCATTACATCGGGCAGATTGCCGCCGACCAGCATAGTGTTGGTCTTTTCTTCAGCGCTGGCTGCCATGGTGTAGTTGATGTTCAGTCTGATATTCAGATCCTCTTCAATCTCCTTGTACAGACCAGTGTTCTCCGTGGGAGGCTCAGCGCCCCAGAACACCAGCTGGATATTAATCTCCTGCGGTTCTGCGGGTTCGGTAGCGTCAACCTTGCCGACAGCCTCAGTATTGCCGTCAGCCTCATTATTTGCCAGGGGTTCAGTGTTATCTGGGGGGGCAGTGTTGCTGTCGCAGGCAGCCAGGCTGAATACCATCAGAACTGCCAGCAACATGGAGATGATCCGATTTAAGATAGTGTTTTTCATATGTTCCTCCTCATATTATTTATATTTTGGCGCCGCGCGCCAGAATTACATGGTTTTCAAAACATATTGACTCGGCATCATTTTTATATTTGACTTTTCTTTTTAAATATAATACCATACTCATTATGATTTGTCAATTTTACTTATAAAATCAATTTATATTTTATACATTTGCACAATTTGGAATACTGAATTTGTATAACTCGCCAAATCCTCTGATTTCATTAGCACAGCAGAACGATTGATCTCTTCGCAGACACTGGACGAGTCAGCGCTGAACACGACCAGACGCGTTTCCTGCAGCCAAGGATTCCACTTCTGCCACAGAAACTAAGTTGAAGTCATGCTCAATAGAGTGCTTCAGGCAGGAAGCCGCCACGGCAAAATCGATAGCTCTTTGTTCATCGTACCCAGACAGCAGAGCGTAAATGAGCGCACCACCGAAACTGTCGCCTCCACCCACTCGATCCACGATTTGGATCGTATACTTCGTTGAGAAGAAGGCGCTGCCACTGCTATAGAGCATACCGGCCCATTCATTGACAGAAGCTGAATGACTTCCGCGTAGGGTAATGGCAACCTTTTCAAAACCGAAACGATCGGTTAACTGCTGGGCAACACTTATGTAGCCTTCGTGGCTGATCTTTCCGGTGTTGATATCGGAATTGGCCGCTTCAATACCAAATACGTCCTTTGCATCCTCTTCGTTGGCAATGCAAACATCCACATAAGGCATGAGCTTGGACATAACCTCGTTGGCTTTTTCACTGCTCCAGAGCTTCTTACGGAAATTCAGGTCGCAGGAAACCTTCACGCCCAGGTTCTTTGCAGCTTTACATGCATCAAGACAAATCTCCGGCAGTTTACCACCAAGGGCAGGGGTGATGCCGGTAAAGTGGAACCAGTCAGTGTCGTCAAAAATCCGATTCCAATCAAAATCCGAAGGCTCTGCCAAGGCGATTGCGGAACCGGCGCGGTCATAAATGACCTTGGAAGCTCTCTGGGAGGCGCCTTTTTCCACAAAGTAGATACCCAGTCGCTCGCCACCCCGTACTACGTCGCCAGTTTCTACGCCAAAGTGGCGCAGCGCGTTCACTGCGTTCTGGCCGATCTCATGGGCGGGAACCTTGGAAACGAATGCGGCCTGAATGCCGTAATTGGCCAGAGACACCGCCACATTGGCCTCACCGCCGGCATAGGATGCCTCAAATTTTTCTGCCTGTTGAAACCGTAGGTGGGCCTCCGGGTTTAGACGCATCATGATTTCGCCAAAGGTCACAGCTTTCATATCCATTTCCTCCTTACATATTTTAAGCGCATTACCTAAATTTCTTCGCAATGTCCGTCAGTTGCCGGGCAACCTCAGTAATCCTCCAGAACTCTCCGGCATGCACCCATTCTTTATTCGCCAGATTTCCACCGACGCCAGCGCCCAGCACACCCGCCTTCAGATAGTCTTCCAGATTCTTCTCGTTGATGCCGCCAACAGCCAGCATCTTAATGTGGCTCAGTGGAGCGCGAATGGCCTTGATATATGCTGGCCCCATGGTGACTACAGGGAACACCTTCACAAATTCTGCACCTGCCGCATGCGCCGCCTCAATCTCTGTGGGGGTCAAGGCTCCCGGCATGGATAGCATCCCCAGTTCATTGGTGTGGCGAATCACCGCTTCATTCACATTGGGGGAGATAATGAAGCTGCCGCCATTTTCCGCCGTGAGTTCCACCTGACGGGTATTCAGCACGGTGCCAGCGCCCACCAGCATATCTGCACCAAATTCCTTATGAATTGCACCAATGCAGGCAGCAGTATCCGGATCCCCCGCGGAATCTTTTGCGTTGAATGTGATCTCCATCATGCGGATGCCGCCATCATATAGTGCTTTTGCGACATCGATGCATTTTTGAGGTTCTACACCCCGAACGATGGCGATAATTTTTTCTTGCTCAACGATTTTGGCAATTTCTGCTTTAGTCAAATTTATCCCTCCCTTCTATGTTAAAAAAGGTTTACTTCTATCACTTATTATAACTCTCTATTTTTAAATGTCAATATCTTTTTTATATAACAAATCTCACTATGAGTTGTTCCTCCACTATTGGATAAATATTATAGGAGTATATTGACAAGTCCCGATTTTTCTGCGATAATGTTTATATTGCATTTTATATTTCAAAGCGTTTTTATTTCTGTAATAGCGAGTTTAGGAGTGAATGAGTAAATGATCATCAAAGATATTAATGTGCACAAAATCTCCGCGAAAATCGACAAGCCCTTCAAATTCTCTCAGGGCTGGGTGTACCAGCGAAGCTCCGTCATTGTGGAAGTAATAGGCGAGGACGGCACGAGAGGCTATGGTGAGTCCATGTGCCACGGTCAGCAGTCCCCGCACCTGGCTGCCGCATTTATTGAACATTGTTACAGGAATGAGGTCATCGGAAAGGACAGCCTGGACGTTGAGGTCATTTGGGAAACACTCTACAACAAGTCTCGTCCTTTTGGTCAGCGTGGAATTGCCCTGAATGCACTCAGCGGTCTTGACATTGCCCTCTGGGATTTAAACGGCAAGCAGCTCGGTCAGCCTGTCAGCCGGTTAATTGGTGGCAGATTCCGTGAAAAACTTCTGGCCTATGCCACAGGCTTTTATCGGTATGATGGCGAGAAATATCCCGAAACCGCTGTGGGGGAAGCACTGAAGCTCAAATCTGCCGGCTTTAAGGGAATGAAGCTTAAGTTAGGCTTCACCCCGGACGCTGATATTGAGTATGTCCGTGCAGTGCGTCATGCTATCGGTCACGATATCATGCTGATGGCCGATTTCAATGCTTGCTATTCCCAGGCAGTTGCCCGTCGCATCATCCGGGAGCTGGAACCCGAAAAACTGTATTTCTACGAAGAACCTCTGACACCTGAAGACATGGAAGGCTACCGAGCCATTCGGAACATTTCCTCCTCCTATATTGCCGCTGGCGAAGAGATTTTTGGTAAGTTCCATATGAACGAATGGCTAAGAGCCGGTGCTCTGGATATTTATCAGCCTGACCTGTGTTCCGCAGGTGGTTTTACGGAATGCAAGAAAATGGCCGCTATTGCCCAGGCATATAACTGTGCCGTCATTCCCCATGCCTGGGGCTCCGGTATTGGCCTTGCTGCAGCGCTGCAGTTTGTTGCCAGCTTACCCCCGACCCCTGTATGCGATACGCCTGTCGAGCTCATGCTGGAGTTCGACCAGTCCAGTCATCCCTTCCGTCTAGATCTGATTAATGATGGAATTGTCGTCGAAGATGGGTACATCTACGTGCCTGATAAGCCCGGCATCGGTGTTGATGTCAATCTTGACATATTGGAAAAATATTCAGTAAAATAGAACTGTCCGCAGGGCGTACGATTTGATTATTGAGGAGGAGGCTATTCTGTGAACGCAATATTCTCTCCGGATTCAAAACTGATGGGCGGTCTTTCACTGCTCGCAGATATGATCGTAGTAAATTGCCTGTATTTACTATGCTGTATCCCTATTTTTACAATAGGTGCAGCTCGAGTGGCGCTCTATTGCGTTGGGATGTGCTGGGCAAGAAGAGAAAGTGCCGGAGTGAAGAAGTATATCAGCGTATTTATCTCCAGTATCAAAAGTACGTTCGCCCTTTGGGCAACTGTGTTATTATGCGGTGTTTTTCTGATTGCCGATTGCTACCTGTTTCTGATTGCGGACATTCCTTATGAGAGTATCGGTGTGTGCGCCCTTGTCATACTGACTGTCCTATATCTGTTTGTAGCATCTCAGATTTTCTTACTGGCATCCCAGTTCGATAATTCATTTAAACAAACAATCGCAAATGCTTTCCTTATTTCATTCGCATATCCCATTCGCTCAATTGTACATATCATTCTCCTGGTTTTGCCGGTGGTAGTATTTCTTTTCCTCCCGAAGGTGTTTGTTCATGCCGGATTACTATGGTTCCTTCTCTATTTTTCATTGGAAGTATACTTAGACTCGCTGATTATCCGCCCTGTATACGCACGATTGCAAACACAAAAATCGGAATAATTACCATCCGTTCCAACACCGGTTGATTGCTCACAAGCAGTTATTTACAATTGCCTTCATTAAAACATTAAGAGCGGGAGAAATCACAGACTTGTGGTATCTCCCACTTAATCATTCTGCTATTATTTTTTGTGTTAACGATACATCTCCCTAATCATATCAAAAAGTGCTGAAAATCATTACATCCGAGTTGGAATTCACTGGCCTTACCTATTATTCCAATTGATATAGCAAACTGCTGTTTCCACCATTCTCGCGATGGCGCTGTTCTGTCTGGATTAGTCCCGCTTTTCGCAGGTCGCTCAACGCTCTGCGTGTAGTTGATTCAGACAGCTTCAGATCTTTGGATATGGTTGGAATCGACGGCCAGCAGATATTTTTCTTTCCTGCCCGATCAGAAAGATATATGTACACAGAGATTGCCCTATGAGGCAAATCCATTCGGTATAGCTCTGTTAGATTCCGCATTTCATATTCCTCCATTTTGGGTGGGACCCTTTGGCCCCACCCTTTATTCATCTTCTGTGTTGATGTTTATCTGTGCAGGCATCGGCTTCGAAGCCGTTTGTACTCTGGGCGGCATAGCTGCCCCCATTGGCATATGGATCATTGGGAATTGGGATAGAATTGACCGTTCCAAGTCCTGCTTCCCCGCATAGTAAACAGGTCGGCTTCCTCGATCCGGCATCTCCAGCGGTTTCTGGAATTGGATGCCCCATTCGAAGAACAGCTTCAGTTTGGTTTTCATGGGGTGTGTGCCGGTTTTCATTACAACGAAGCTGCCCTTGGGCATGGACTTCAGTTCGTCTGGAGACATGAGCGGACGCTCCATCATCTGGAGCGATTGAGAGTCATCATTCTTTCCCTTGGTTACCGTACCGGACAGAACGGTTCTGCTTCCCAGGTTCCCGGAGAGCGTATTTGCTGTCTGACTGTTCGGCGCGAAACCGCCAAAAATGGTGTCCTGGCAGTTGTCACACATGATTTCGCTCCCCTCCTTGCCGTAGTTCTTTTCCAGCTGGGCAAGGCTCTGGATAATTGGCACCAGTGTCAGGCGGCGGGATCGGCCTGCTGAGAACAGCGGAAGGATATCAAAGGGCGGCATCGTGCCCAACTCATCGCAGAAAAATACTGCCCGGTTGGGCAGCTTACCACCGTGTTCATTTGCCACAGAAAACAGCTCACGGGCCAGGTTCTGGATCATCAGACTGGCTACGAAGTTCTTGGTTGCATCTTCTTCCGGGAGGATCAGGAAAATTGCGCATTTCTCTTTGACGAACAGCTCCGCATCGATGCTGCCGTCGAAGCAGATAACCTGTTCCAGCTCCGTGTCCAGGAATGCGTTTAGCTTGGAAAGCACCGTGGACATGATGGAATTCATACCCTGGTCAGAGGCAGTCAGCGCAGATCCAGCCAACCATTTCGCCTTATGGTCAGCTGGCAGCAGACTCATCAGTTCCTGAAACTGGTTGCCCCCTCGCCGGGTAGTACTTTGTGCCAGAAGCTCCTGAACCAGCTTGAACACGGAGGCGATATGCCGCATCTCATACCCGCCTGTTTCCTCCGGGGGCAGGAATTCCGCCAGCAGCAGAACGACCGATGCCAGCAAACCCTCTGCCGAGTCATAGAAGTAGGCGTTCTGGCCACGGTCGGTGCCGTCACCCTCCGGGTTGATGATGGTCTTGGCGAGGATCTTTGCGTACTTTTCCGCCTTGGCTTTGGCTCCAATGTCCTTTGGATCTTCCCGGTGCTTATCCATATAGCGGTTGATCAGCGTCAGCAGGTTATTGCCGTCTGACCGGGTCGGTTCACGAAGATCTACAACGGATATCCGGTACCCATAGATATCTCTGGCTATGGCACCGTAGTTCCGGGCCAGGTCGCCCTTGGTATCCAGGGCAAGAAAACTCATCCCACTGGCGCAGGCATATTCCAGGTTCGGATACAGAAAGTAGGCTGTTTTACCCACACCTGACGCGCCGATCATCATCACATGGACATCATCTGAATCTACCAGTGCCGTGGTTGTTTTCATGCCCTTGGAGCCCAGGACAATTCCCTGAGGTAGAGCCTTTCCATTGGCGGTGGGCTGCCTGCCTTCTCTGGCTTCCTGCCGCCACAGCTCCGGTGTAAATGGCACATGGTTGTAGATCCGTTTTATCTCCTGTTGAGTTGCCCACCGGGCTGTACCGTGCTGACCGTTGCCCACAGTCTTGTCCTTGATGCTGTTCAGGTTGTGCCGCTGCGAGGAGTAGGTCACGAAAAACAGCATCAGGATGATCCCTCCCACGGAGAGGATCAGCATTGGGATTCCTTCCATTATCCTCTCCCCTTTCGCAATGCCAAAAGATCCTCGTTCCAGTCCTTATTCTCTGGAGGATAGGTCTCATGCCAGATATTCTTCTCGGTCAATTCTCTGGAGATTCTCTGCGCTGCCTGCTGTCCGGGTTCATCGTTATCGAAGCAGATATATATCTTTTTGATGTGTGGTCCATCCTTCAGCATCTGCCACAGAACCTTGTCCGAAACACCGCAAGATGCCGCATAGCTCTGGCTTTTCCAGCAGTGCTTGAACATGGAGATAAAGGACAGCATATCGATGGGCGCTTCGAAGAGGTACAGCATATCGCCGCCACCGTGCCAGTGGAAGCTGTACTCCGGTTCGCTGCCCGGTGCGTTGCCCTTGAAACCGCCCTGTGCAGCGGTGCTTCGCTTATGAATGTGCCGGACAGTTCCGGCCTTATCCGTTCCAACAAACACAGCATTGTGGTACCGATCACACTCATAAACCAGCCCCCGGTAGGCGAAGGCATCTAGCACCTCCTTGTCGATGCCACGGCGCTGTAACAGGTATCCATATACCCGCCGCATATTCTCGTACTTGGCAGGAATCTGCAACGGCTTCTGTGGGAAAGGTTCTACAGGCTCCCGGAGCATGCCGACTCCCATAGAAGTCAGTGTCAGCACCGCTTCCCGGTAGTCGAGATTATAAAAGCGGCGCACAAAGTCCACTGCATCGCCGCCAACCTGCTCATACTGGTGGAACCACAGGTTGCCCCGGATGGTCACCTTCTGCCCATGATCTAGCCACATATTCTCTGAGCCGGACCGTTTCACTTCCTCGCCGCACTGCCGTAGAAACGCAGCCAAATCGGTCAGTCTGGCCTGTTCCCGCTGCTGCTCTGTGAAGGGGATGTATGTTCCCATTTTTCCTCCTTGTTCCTGTCTATCCAGCTGCTACCCGGAATTATTTCTCCGAGTGAGGGATAGAGATATTTTAAACTTATCTTGTCTTACATAGGACTTCAAACTTCTTCTATCTGCTCTAAAATCTTCAGGTGGAAAGTTCGAACCGGTGTCATGATGACAGGGAGCTGGTATCACCGTACAGTTAGACTTCCTCCCTGGCGGCCCCATCAATTTGCAAACGCACTTGCCCCTGTGCCGCCTCTTTCTGCACAATTTTCTGCGGATTATGTGCAGATAAATTGCCCGGTACTTACGAGCTTGGGGTTTGCCTCCAGCCTGCCTTACATGGTCATTTCCATTGTAATTTCCTGTGTGACTGCTTCCTCATCCGGCATTACTTCCTGCTCTCCGGGCTGCAGTTCCAGAATATCCTCCACCCGGCAATCCAGTGCGACGCATATCTTTTCCAGTGTTTCCGTGGTCACATGGCCACACTTACCCATCTTGGTGACAGAGGCAGGACTGATTCCTGCCAGTTCACACAGATCCTTTTTCTTCAGATCTTTATCGATCAGCTGCTTCCAGAGAGGCTTATAGCTGATTTTCAATGACGCTTCCTCCTTTGTTAATCCCGGATACCCATGGCTTGTTTCTTTTCCTCGATTTCACGGCGGTGCTTCCGGTCCATACGAGGCCGCTGGCGCTGACTCCGTTTCTGATCCTGCTCCTGGAATATCCGTCCCAGCTGCGCGATCAGGGAGGCAGTACAGGATGCCACACCCCAGGTGTGTTGTTGCTGAATAGTAAGCAGCAAATTGGCAGCATACTCATTACCACGAGCTGCTGACTCCTTCAGATATTCCAGCCCCTTTTCCTGATCCACACGAACACCGTTTCCGAAATAGTAGATCCTCCCAAGCTGATATTCCGCATAAGAATTGCCATCCTCTGCCGCCTGCCGGAAGTAGAGGATGGCTTTTTTGATATCCTGCCAGCCTTCTTCCCTGAGGTAGACCTTGCCGGCAATATAGGAGGCAAAGGTGACGCCGTTCTCTGCCAATTCCTTCAGAAGAGGTAGACCTCTGGCAATATCCTTTGACACCAGCTCGCCCTGACACAGCAGCTTCCCCAGCTGGTACTTGGCAAAGGCATTGCCTTTCGCCGCGGATTCTTCCAGATATTCCACCGCTTTGGCTGGATCGTAGTCAGGGAATTCCTGCTTCAGATACAGCTTACCGAGGCCATACAGTGCATCCGCATTGCCCAGTTCCGCAGCTTTCTCAAAGTAGTACCGAGCCTTTTCCAGATCCACCTCTGTACCTGTTCCGGTTATGTTCATAGAACCTAGACGGTAGTACAGGCGGTCATCTGCCATGGTTTCTTCCACGGCTAGAAATCCTGCGTATGCTTTGGCATACCACAGGCTGGATTCCTCCAGATTGACCTCCGTGCTGATCCCATCCCGGTACATCTTTCCGAGTTGGTATTGGGCATAGGCATTGGGCTGTTTCTCATGGGTTGCCGCTATATAAAAAAGGCTGTAGGCTTCCGCATCGTTCTGTTCAACACCCTGCCCCCGGAGATACTGTCCAGCCAGGGAGTAGGCTGCGAAGGGGTTATTCTCGTCCACTGCCTGCCAGAACCACCGTGCAGATTCCTCGTAACTCTGCTCTGTACCATGTCCGTAGGCATAGCATTTCCCGATCCGGTACCGCAGGTATCCTTTCTTCTCCGCCGCCATTTCCGCCGTCTGAAAGGCTTCCAGCGCATCCCGGAACCACCGCTGTGCTTCTTCCTCATCTTCCTCGCAGCCCTGCCCCAGCAGGTGCATCCGACCCATATCATAGCAGGCATATCCGTTCCCACGATTTGCTTCCAGGAGAAGTAGGGGCATGGCTTTCTGGAAGTCCGGCTTTTCGTCCTTGTTTCCATAGAGATATTTCCGCGCCAGCTTGTAGTAGTCCGACCACCATTCCTTGCTGTCTGAACTGCGAAGGGCGGAGGCATACTCTGGTTCTGTATCCACGGGATCTGGCTCACTGATTACGGGTTCCGATTCCGTGAATCGGGGCTGAAACCGCTCCATCCAGTAGCCGGGATCTGCCATAGCATCCATATCAGCCTCCCCACCCGGAGGCAGTCCCACCTCCCACACATCCTGCCGGGGTTCCAGTTCTGCCGCCTGCCGAATGCCGCTGACGATCTTCATGGCTTCCTGAATCACTGCATTTCGGATGGTCTTGAACTCCTTATTCTGTCCCAATGGTATCCGCTCCGGGAAGTGTTCAGTATAAGACCGCAGCACATCCTCCCGCTGCTCATACCACAGGTCATAGAGCTTCTTGATTCGCTCATCCTCCGCCAGTTCCGCCACAATCTCATCCACAATTGCCTTCACATCGGCTTTCAGGTATCCGTATACTTTCTTCCCGGAGGTTCGGGAAAGCCGATCACTGAGGCTCACCAGCAGGGCTTCCACCTTGGTATTGCTGTAGACTCCGCTGTTGATCTGGGCAACGATCTCTGCCACAGACTCCCGCCCCTGCTCCCGTAGCTGGTCACGGTACTGGGTCTGCTTCTGGTAAATGCAGAGGTGATCCTGCCGGAATATCTCCCTTGCCAGCTCGCCTTTGATGGTCTCAATTCCTTTCTCCGTCAGGTAGGCTTCTTTGGGGGCTATGGAGTAGGCCATCATGTGAACATGTGGGTGGTGTCCCGCATCATGGAATGCCGCATACCACCGAAAATTCTCCGGCTTAATCCGCATCTGCTTGGCAATCATATTTCGCTTTGAACGTAGCAAATTCATCCAGTCCTCAGCGGAGTCATAACCCAACCGGGCAGCATCCTCCCGGTGCAGAGAGATGATATGGGTCCAGATATTGCTCTGGCTCTCCGCCATTTCTCTTGATACCTGTTCCAGAACAATTGGGACACCCTCGTCTGTAAATAGGCCGTGCTTGCCCAGCTTTTCCACGCCGGGACGCTCCGCAATGTAGCTGACATACCGTTCCCGGCTGGCCATTTCGCCGCTATGGGTTTCCATCACCCTGTCGATCAGCTCCGTGGCATTCTCTCGGGTGGGGCTCCGCTTATAGTCCCCATACTCATGGAAATCGGTGCTATCTGGGAAGTCCCGCAGAAGCTGGCGAATCAGATCTTCCTGCTTCACCGTAGCGTGGAGATGCTTTGAGGTATCTTCGGCTATTTCCACGCCTTCACGGGTGGCTATATATTTTGCGTAATTGCCCCGGTGCTTCCCTCCGCCGCTATTAGGTTTCAGGTACGGAGATTTCATAATAATTCTTGCCATGGCTTACTTCTTCTGCAGCTTAACCGCATCCTCAAAACTAATCTTTCCGTTGATCTTAGAGACCTCACCCACGCACATTTTTCGCAGGTTATCCAGATCCTCCGGCCGGACTGCGTGGGTGGCTGCCACAACGTGCATCAGCATTGCCAGCTCCACACTCTGCTTGAACAGCACACGGGCAATCCGGTTTTCCGTATCTCCGATCCGTCCACTGATCACCGATTCCAGAGCAGGAGTCAGCACCTTGCTGGTTTCCTTCGAGTGGAGCCATGCCATATAAAAGTCCAGCGCCTCTGCGATAAAATCGCTTCTGGATCTGGCTCCGGTTTTCTTCATTGCTTCATCCGTCCGGTTCAGGAGTTCTCTACTGATGGATATTCCTGTACGGACCGCCGTATTTTCCTGTTTTGGGCTCATTTTGCCTTTAACACCTTTCGTAACGCAGAAAAGCCTTGAAACACTAAGGCCTTTTCGCTCTCCAGTATACACTTCGTAACAAAAATCCGAAACCGTAACACACTTGGAAACCCCGACCGGCGTTGCCGGGCGGCGTAAATCGGGAGTTGCCGGGTTCGCCCGGCATACTCCCTTTATCCCGCTTGTTTTTCGACCCACCGGCTTTATCGCTTCCAACGAAGGAAACCGGCCACGGCAGCGCCAATCACCACCAGAGCGGCCAGTGCCGCGATCCACTTCTTTTTCAAAATCCTCACCTCCAAACATCAAAATATTCCCTTACTTGGTCACTCACTTTCGCTTCCCGCTGCTGCCGTCCAGCTTGGGGAACCGGCACTCTGTGAAGCTCAGGTTGTACTTTTTCACAGCCCTGTCCAACACCTGAAACATCTCCCGTTCCAGATTCCGGACATCGTAGCGCACCGGGTCATGCAGATTCTCATAGCAGATCCAATCCGGACTGAACGGTGTGTCCTTCACCAGAAGGTCATACCCCAGAGAATATTTGCCATTGTCCCAGTACACCACCGCTTCCAGCCGCACAGCTCCCGCAGACAGGATCGCCGCAACACGAAAGTGATTGCTCCCCTCCAGCCACTGCAGCATCCGCGCCAGATTCTTTGCGGAAAACCGCTGCTCGAACTGGTAGCCTGTTCCCAGCTGTTTTTTCAGGCGTTTTTGCTTTGACACACAGATCCCCCCTAGCAAAACCGCAGTCCCTCACGCTCCATCCTGTGCTGTGCCAGCTCCATGCTGTCGCTCACCGCCTGATTCAGCACAGCCGTGTCCAGTCCGCAATCCTCATACCCTCTGTGGACGACGTCGTAGTACCCCGCGCTGGGATTTCCGAAATCCATTCTGGGATCCATGATGTAGACCATACCGGTGATGGTGCTGCCATCGTCCATCTTCACGGATATCTGCTCCTTATCGTAAAAGCTGTGTCCATGCTCGTGGTAACCCTCATAGAGATCCAGACGTTTTTCATCCGCCCTCTGGATCGTCCAGATCCCCACCGGAACAGCAGCGCCTTCCTTTGGCGCGATGGTAGCGCAGGCGCTATGGAGCGCTCCTTTGAATTGCAGCTCATAGCCCTCAATAATTCCTGTCCCCACAAACTTTGCCGTGGGACAGCGGTAGCGCATCTGCTCCTTGTTCAGATTGCTGCCATAGGCAACATACAATTTTGCCATAGTTCCTCCTAACCATATTCCATCGTAATTTCCTGTCGTGCTTCCTGTACCGTATTAGGAGCGGAAGCGTGTGCCTGCTCCAGCCGCTGCTGCATCAGACGCTCCCGCTGACGCTCTGCCTGCGCCGGGTCTTTCCATGCGATATTGCCCTCCAGATTTTTCAGCAGATGCTGGCGGGCGGTCTTGAACTCATCGCCGATCAGTCCCAGCCGCAGAAGCCAGGTACGGAAGGTGTACTTTTCATTTTCCGAGTGGGTCCTGGTGCGCATCGCCCGCTGCTGTACCAGCGCCTGATGGGAAATTGCCAGACACAGCTGGATGTAGCTTTTGACCTCCCCGGCGTGGAGGGTGGAATTGAACATCCGAAACTCAATGGTTCCCTTGCTGAACACGCTGTGCAGATTCAGCGCGTGATACCGGGAGTAGTCGTAATGGACATTCCGCCGGGAATCGCCGTTGTACCACAGGGTCTCAAACTCAGCCATGGACTTGGGGTGCTTCAGGTTCACATCCTCCAGAAAACGCAGGTCTGCCTTCTGACAATAGCACTCCCGGTCGATCTGCACATTCAACGCCTTGTACAGCAGATCCTCCTTGGACGCCATGATATTGACGATGTTGCGCAGGGTCTTGGGATCGTGCCGGGACGCGTCCACGTGGATGTGGATTCCGCAGCTGTCGTTTACTCTGGCTCCGCCCCGGCGCAGCTCCCGCACCAGCTGCTGGATCGTCTCGATGTCCTCATACTTGCAGATGGGCGTTACCATCTCCACCGCGTACAGGCGGCTGGCTGTCCGCTCCCCCCGGGACTGACACTTGATACTGGCGTCGGAAACCACCTTCCATTTCCGTCCGGTGTTATCCTCCACCGTATAGGTGTCGTAGGTACCGCCTACATGAACAGCAGAAGAATGAAAATGTCCGGCAATGATTCTGGCCGCCGCGCTCCGGGTGATGCCCGTCATTTCGATCTCAATACCAAAGTTCTGATCTCTCAGGCAGGATCACCACCCCCGGGCGCTTTACGGCAGACCCCTATCCCGCCCCAATCGTCGTACAATCCCCGCAAAACAGGTGTGTTCACTTGAGAACCTCCTTGCCCACGGGTAGAGACTCGTCCGAGCAGTTTTCCTGAGAACCCTCTGCATTTTCGGTGGATTCCTCCCTGCACTCCGTCCCCAGACGGAACCGCCAAAGCGGACACTGTCTGGCCGGACAAAGGCGCACCTCATAGGCACTGCCGCAGCAGCAGTCCAGACACTTCAGACGAATGGCTTTCTTTCTGCTGCCCCTTTCTTCTTCGTTCACAGTCGATCCCCGACGGCAGAAACGGAAGCATCCTTTCCCTTTCTTTTTGGCTTCTGGCTCTCCACCTTCATGTCCACGAAGGCGCGGACATTGGCAGGGACGACTTTCTGATACATGGCCTCCGCCGCCTGCGCCAGCTCCTCCTCAACAGATACCCCACGCTGCTCCGCATACATCCGCAGTGCCAGCAGCTTTTCTTCCTCATATCCGACCATAATGCACTTTTTCATATTGACCTCCAAAAAATTGTGCCGCCGGGATGATCTCCCGGCGGCATGTGTGATCCCCAACTACTCTCCGATGGTGTTCGCTGCTTCATAGGTGTCCAGCGCCTGCTCAATCAGCCCGACGATGAACTCCCGCTGGCTGACCTTTTTCCCGGTACGTTCCTTCTCCGATGCCAGATACTTCTTGATCCGCAGATCCAGCTCCTCCGGGATCTGAAATGCCAGTGTCTTGGTTGCTGTCATGATGGATTTGCCTCCTTCAAAATGTTCTCTGAGAATTTGGGTAACGTATTCGCTGAGGGACTGCCCCAACGATTCCCTTTCTTCCCTCACCCTGTCGTGCAGAGAGGCAGGGATCTGGGCGCAGAGGTTGCGGGTTGCTTCCATAGGTGCTTCTCCTTTCCTGATTTGCAAAGCAAGCATACCGCTTAAGATAGGAAATAGCTATTCACAGTAAGCAACAAAAATTTCCGCGGAAAGGAAGCAAAAGCAACCAATCAGCCCATGGACATACAAGGGCTGCCGTTTCCCTCCAAGTCCGGTTCCGCTGTCAGGTTTTTCAGTTCCCCGCTTACCTGCATATTCTGTTCCCGCAAGGCCATGTAGCTTCTGGCTCCCAGAAAGGGCGCGGTGTACCGGGCATAGCCGTAACCACTGCTGTCCACCAGCACACCGTCCTCAGAGTTTTCTCCCATAACCAGAACGCACTGCCGGATGCCATTGTGAAAGCCCATCCGCTCCGCATTTTTGCGGAGGAAGTCGTACTCGTACATCAAGTGCTTTTTGAAAAATGCATACTCCTTATCTGTCAGGCAGATGACCTTGCAGACTTCACAGGGCGCCTCTTCCATGGCAGGCTGTTTACTCTGAAAGTTTGCATTCAATTTCATGTGTCTTCCTCCGTTTCCTCAATGTAGTTGATGTAGGGGATTTTCAGCCAGTGCGTCCAGCTGCGAGCAGCCACCCGTGTCTTCACCACACCGTAGCGGGTTCCCATGGCTTCAATGGCATAGCCGTTTCCGATGTAGATGCCGATATGTCCCTGATGCCACACAGCAAGTCCCGGAATCTCCGGCATGGTGGAGATGGGGCCTTTTTCCGTTGCCGTGCGGTACATCTGGTCAGCGCCGATATCCGGCATGCCATTGGTGGCGTAGTTCACAGAATCCGTTTCCGGGTCGTACCAGCAGTACCCCTTGATAAAGCCCACGCAGTCGGCAGTACGCCTGCCCAGATAGTGACTGCGGATGTACTCCTCGTAGGCGCCCACATTGTCCGGATACTGCGCTGCCTTTGCCGCCAGCGTGTCCCGTGTCAGCACCTGCCCAAAGGTCCCCCATACATAACCCGCCGCTTCCGCCGAGATCGCCCATTGCACCAGATCCAGATTATTCTTGGTGGTGGGATAGACATAGTTGGAGGTGTCCACATACTGAGAGCGCACATTACCAACCAACTTTGTAAAATCCTCAGCGGCAATATTCGTTCCGAAGGCACTGTTGACGGCGGCGATCAGCTGGTCATCCGTCTGCTCCGGCTGAAAGCAGCCGACCAGTCGGGGCACAAATCCCGGTTGGTCGGAATGGTCACACAGGGCAAGGATGTACAGCACCTGAGCTTCCCGGACACGGCTGGGCATATCCGCATCCCGCAAAGCGGTCTGGATGGCGTTCATGTTGTCCTCTACCTGCTGAAGCATCTGCCGGTCGCCGTCAGACATCTCCTCCGCGATCTGCTCCTGGAGCGCGCCAACATCCAGTTTCAGCGTCCCGCTGAACACGGTGATGATAGCAGCCATGGGCATGAACAGGGCAACGATCACAACCAGAATCGCCATTGCCGCTTTCTTCAGCGTCTTTTTGTCCGACAGCAGCGCAACCGCTATCTTTTTGAGTGCCGCGCCGACGGTTATGCTCATCAGCGGCCTCCCGCTTTCCCGAACAGTGCTTCCTTATAGTCCGGCACCTGCACCTGCAGATAGTACCGCTCCCCGCCGCAGCGATACAGGCATACGCCGCGGTCAGGATTGCGGATCAGCTCATACTCCGCCTCATCTACCTGCAGGGCATCCATATAGTCCTTGGGGTTGATGGCGCCGGGGTAAAACAGGAACTGGTGGGTAGGAATGGAGAACATGGGCTTTGTGAACTCCCGGATGGAGGGAATCAGGAAATCCTCAATGTTCTGAGATGCCAGCACCACACAGGAATCCTTCTTCCGAACACGCTTCATGGAATTGCGGATGTACTCAATGGCAGTCTGGTTGGTCAGGAACAGGTACAGCTCGTCGATAGCAGCTACGCTGTCGCCAATGCCTATCAGCCGATTGCTCATATACGACAGGATGTTGAACAGGATAGCGTCCTTCAGGCGCTTGTTGGTGTCCATAAGCCCTTTTACACCGAAGCAAAGGAACTTGTCGTCCACAATGTTGGTGTGGCCGTTGAAGTACCGACTTTCCGAGCCGACGCACATGGAGTGGATACCGAGACAGATCTCCCGGAGCATCTCCTGGGTGTACAGGTGCTTTTCGCCAGGGTCGTATTCCAGATACTCCTTCTGGCACAGCCAATAGAATTCCGCCATGACAGGATAGTGAATAGGGCTGAGGGCGGAAAAGTCCGTGCTGTCCGTAATGCCCCGCTGGGCATACAGCTTTTCCAGCAGAATTTCCATGGTGTCCACCTGGGCATCCGTGAAATCCTTATAGCTGCGGAAAAAGTCCTTGAGAAAGGCAATGTGCTGGCTCAGCCGGGTGACCTTTCGGAAGGCTTCGGGACTCTCCTCATCTGTGTCAGGTTCTTCCGCATCCACAGACCATACTTTCGGCTCCAATGGGTTGATGATGTACTCTCCGGTCATATAGTCCACATAACAGCCGCCCAGATTCCGGGTCAGATCCTCATATTCCGCTTCCACATCCAGACAGATCACCGCCTTGCCGGATTCCCGGAAATTGGTCAGCAGCAGCTTCATCAGGTACGATTTTCCCTGACCGGAGTTGCCCAGAATCAGGGCGCTGCCGTTGGTCTTGTCATTGCTGCGGCGGTCAAGATCCACAAGAATGTTGGTGCCGTACTTGTCCCTGCCTACATAGAAGCCCTTGGGATCGGTCTTACCGGAAAAGCTCAGGGGATACATATTGGCGACGGAACCGGCAGGCAGCACCCGCTCATACTGGTCGCCAAACTGGTTCCGGCCAAAGGGCAGCACGGACAGAAAGCCCTCCTGCTGCCGCAGGGTCAGCTTGTCCACTGTGATCTTGGCGCGGGTCAGCTCCATGGCGATCTGGGACTGAAGCTGCTCCAGCGTTTCCATGCTTCTGGCCTTCAGTTCCATGTACACACTGCAATGAAGCAGAATTTCCCGGTTGTTGCGCATGGTAGCAAGAAGGGTCTGCACGTCCTGCAAATTTCCCTCTGCTTCCATGGCCTGGGTGATGTCGTGGTCTCCCGCCATGAGCCGGTTTTTCCGGGCAGCGTTGTTCACGATCTGCTTTTCCTCCACCGGCGTGACCCGGCGGTGGTACAGCCGCAGGGTGACCCCGGTACGGTCGGCAAGCTGCGCCAGAATCGCCTGTTCCTCGGTCGTAGGCGGATACTCCCGGATGACCCAGACGCAGCGGTAGGTATCGCCGACAATGTAGTAATTGGCAAAGAATTTCATGGTTCCCGGTAGGATACAATCAAAGAAATCCTTGGTACGGACCTCCGGGTCCCCATTCTGCGCCTTCTTTTTTCGTCCGAACAGGCTCATGCTTTCTTCCCTCCCCGCACATACTGCGCCCCATCCACATCCGGCATCCGGTCGCCGTCCATGGAAGCGCCGAAATAGATGGCAAGAAAACGTTTGATATCCGCCTTCTTCATCCGCTGCACCTCAAAGCCCGCCCCTGCCAGCTGCTTGTGGGTCTCATTCGCCAGACTCAGCACCTGTTCAGGCTTCCAGCCGGAGCAGCGGCGCAGGAACACGAACTGCCGGGCAGTGGACATCTCCGCCTGCAGCTCGGTCAGCATTTCTCCGTCCTGATGCAGAAGCCGCCGGACACAGGCGTTGCGCTCCTCCCGCTCCCGCTGGCGAAGGTACGCCTTGTTGGCGTCAAAGCATTCGCAGGAATCCGTACAGACGATCTCCAGATCCGGCATCACCGTCAGGGCGGTTTGCAGGTTGTGAATCTTTACGTCGATATTGGATGCGGACAGCACCGAAATATTGACGGGGGATACCCGGAAAAACAGCAGCTCCCCGGCTGTAGTGGCAAGGCCATACCGGGTAAAGCCGTAAATGCCCATAAGCTCCTGCACGGAGCGTCCCCGCTGCCGCTTTTTTTCCTTTCGCTTTTTGTCTTTCATTTTTCATCTCCATTCGTAGTATTTCTGGCTTGTCACAAAATGCCGGGCGGCGTAGCCCAGATAGTCCATGACGGTGGTATCCTCCATGCGGATGGTCATGAAGGCAAAGCACAGCGCCCCCGCCAGAGGGAACAGCAGTCCCGAATGCACCAGCAGCACCACCGACAGCAGAGCCGCGATGGCCAGAATCACAAAATCCCGCATTCCCCAAAGCCACAGGTGGGGCTTTGCCTTCAGGTTCTGCGGGTAAATATAGGTTTTCATAGGCGTCCTCACTTTCTCATCAGGTTCTTCGCCAGATTGATCGCCGAGGAGGTGCTGTACACCATACTGGATACATTTACCCGGACGCTGGAATCCAAGCCAAACTGCTGGGCGATCCGCGGCACCTCATTGGCGGTTAACATAATTCCAAGCCCCATCAGCATACTGTCCTGCAAGGTAAGCATCCCAAGGAACAGCAGCGTGGTCTGCAAAAAGGCCGTCAGGCAAATTGCCATGACCTGCTTGCACCACTGGTTGAAGCCATCCGTATACCCGCGGGGTACGCTGAACATATACAGCGACCCCACCGCGATCTGGATCAGCAGGATACCGCCCCGCTTGATATTGGCGAAGAACACCTTGATGGTACAGTAGGAAAAGGCCAGCAAAAAGAACAGCAGCTTCAGCACAGGCTCCGACGGCGTTCCCAGCCGAAACACCGCGCGCAGAATAAAAACCGCGATTTCCCCGATTGTGGTACCTTGGGCGCCGGAGAAGATTCGGGTCAGGTCACCGGCGAAGCTGTTTTGCAGGGAAACACAGAACTTATACAGCTCCACCGGGAGTACGCCTATCAGCGCGCAGGCAAAGAAGCCTTTCAGCACATTCAGCGCAGCACCCTTGATACTGACCCTGCCGGACTGCGACTCTATAGCCACCTCGAACACAGCGCCGACCACCCCCACCGTGAAAAGTGCCCAGCCGAAGAGGGTGAACAGCCGCACCACAGCGTTCACCCAGCTGAGGTTAAAAATCTCAGCGCCCATATTGTTCATGCTGGTGAACAGGTCTGCCACCGTATCAAAGACCGTGTTGTAGATCCACTCTACCAGTGCGTTCCAAATATCCACGGCGATGTCCGCGCCGACCCCTTCGAACACCACGCTCAGGGCATCTCCCAGCCCCGAGAGGATATCTCCTAACCAGTCAAACAAAGGCTGTCACCGTTTTCCCTTTCTCAGCCAAGGATACTCCAGATATAACTGGGTGCCGTCAGGGCGAACAGCAGACAGGCAAACAAAATCGCCGGTGCGGTGAACTCAAATTGTCCGTGTTTTCTATAGTCCATATACGCCGTTGCGATCTTGACGAACAACAGAACCGCCAGAATCATGTCGATGACGGGGAACACTACGTTGTTGACAATGGTCTGCACCTGTCCTTTGGCCGCATTCCAGGTGCCTTCAATGGCGCCGGACACATTGCTTGCGGCGGCGCTGGCGGGAATGGCCATAAACGCCGCAAGCAGGGTCAGGACACAGAACATGGTGAACAGTCTTACAATTCTTTTCTTCTTCATGAAACCTCCATTTCGAAGCGCAGGGCGCTTCACCCCAATTCGTTGCGACCATAAACCAGTATTTAAGGTTTCTGCTCGGTAACGAGCAGATGCGAAGTCCCTTATGTCATAAATTTACAGATAGGTTCTTTCACAAAACACCAGATACCGCTGCTTTCCTCCGGAAGCAGGCGGATGGCAGGTGAGCAGAGTTAATAATTCATGCCCCGGCTGGATGAGAATGGCTTCCACATCATTGGGCGATATCACCCTCACTTCTGATACTTTGTAATTCAGCGTCTCCCATAGATTGGTAACAGTGACGGTATCTCCCGGTTCCAGCTGGTTGATGTACAGAAAATATGCCGCGCCGTTCCATCCTCTATGTCCGGCAAGGACACAGTTGGTGTCGCTGCCGCCTATGGGCAGACTGGTCTGCCCCATAACTGCCGCACCGGCTGCCATGTTTTCTTTTGCAGCCCCCATATAGATTGGCATTTGCAGATCCAGTTTTGGAATGGAGAGAACGCCAAACACTTCACTGTCCAGACCATAGTCGGAAAGCCGAAAGCAAGAGCCTTCATAAGCAGAAGGGTCGGACAGCCCTTTCTGTCCCTCCCGGAAGATGGCTTTGTTGTAGGCTTTCATATCCAGCCAGAGTTGGGCGTACTGTTCCGGTACGTCGGACTTCTCGCTCTCCGGTTCCTCCGGAACGACATGGGAGTTCTCCTCTGCTGTTCTCTCTGCGTCTTCCTCCAGCAGAAGCAGGAAATCTTCTGAATCCCTGTGCATGGTGTGCTCAACCCATAATCCGTTGAGAGCTGGGTAAAACATCGTCCCGCCGCCGAACAGCAGAAGCAGAACTGCCAGAATCACAAAAAGGATTTTTCCCTTACTTTCTGACATAGCGGCCTCCTTTCTTCTTTACGGTTTTCTTCTTCCGAAAGAACAGGTACACACTCAGCAGAAGCACAACCGTGGCCATCGCCGCCAGCCCCAGACGAACGCCAAACCAATACTGTTTCTCCCAGTGTGAATCCGTATTTTCCTCATGCGGAACAGCAGAAGCCTCTGTTTCTTCCGTCGGGACATACGGGATGCGGCTTCCCTGTATCAGCAGGCGGTGGGTATTTACGCCGGTAGGCGTACAGGTCACCAGCGTACACAGATCCTCACCGGGTTCAATTCCCAGATAGGTGGTATCATGGGGCAGAACCGTATGAATTTCCCTCACCTCATAGGCAAGGGTTTCATCCAGAACATGCAGGTAGAAAATATCCCTCTCCCGCAGCTTCTCCAGATCCGTGAACATCTTCTGGGAAGCCATGCCGCTGTGACCGGTAATGATGGTATGGGAGCTTTCTCCGCCCACCGGCAAAGAGGAACCCAGAAGATGTCCCGTTCCCCTGTCCAGAGAATCCGCGCCTGTTCCATGGTAGATGGGAAGGTCCACGCCGATTTTCGGTATTTCCACATACCCCATTATCCCGCTTCCACTTACATTCAGTCGGTTAACATAATCTTCCGCAGCAAGTCGAATGGATTTCTGCGAGTAGGCTTCCTCCGCCGCTCCGGGGGTAATGGTCTTGTTGTACGCCACCGCACGTTTCCGAATGCTTTCTATTTCTGCGGAATCCGTCTGTTCCAGCACTTCCCGGTATTCGGTCTGTATCCGGGATTGGTGCCGCCCGATATACCAGTTGCTGACAACGGGGTACAGCGTCAGCCCCAATGCCAGCAGAAACAGCACGGCCGCCAGAAGTATCTGCCAATGCCCCCGCTTCATGTTCTCCCCTCCTGACGCGGCACTGCCCCGGAAGGGTTTTCCGGGGCAGGTACAATTTACTTGAATTTCTTCCGGTTACTTGAATCTCTTCCGGGCAATGATGATGCAGGCAGCGGAAGCGGTCATGAGCAGAATACCGGCCAGACCATACATCCACACACCCCGGTCGCCGGTGGCCGGGAGATCAAAACCGCTGGTGTTCACTACGCTGAGGGGTACAAGGGCATTGGCGCTTCCATTGTCTGCCAGCATCGCGGCCTGTTTCCCATCCACGGTGGCAGAGGCGGAAGCGTCCTTCCGGGAAATCACCACGGCAATTCCCTTTTTCAGCAGGGTGTAGCCGTCCGCGGTCTTGATTTCGGTGACGGTATATTCGTCATCCTCCAACCCCTTTATGAGAATCTTGCCTTTTCCATCCTTGGCAGTCGGAACAAGCCGGGTAGCGTCCTTCTTGTCCGCGACATGATCTGTGACGTAGTAAACGCCGGTGGCTTCATCCAGCTTGGCCTTCACATAATAGCCGTCTGTCTTATTCTGCATGATGAACTGCACCTTGGAGAAATCCCCCTTGCCGTCGGAGAACAGCTTCGTCAGTTCCAGGCCATAGGTGAAGACCTTGGCGTCATCCTTCAGTGTATCATAGGAATTCTGGGAGGTGCGCTTCCAGGTCAGCACCACCTCGTTGGGGTTGCCGTTGTCGCCGTAGACCACATCGGCGCTGCTGTTCACGGTTGCGGCATAGGTGATCCGCAGGGTACAATCCGAATAGCCGGAGTTGACCATGGATGCGTCGGAATACACCGCCGTGTTCATTTCCTTCAGGCCGTCCGCCGTCATTTCAATGGTCATTCCGGACTCGCCGGTATCCGTGGTACTGTAGGTAACGGTAAACTTTCCGTCCGTTTCCGCCCATTTGGCAACGGGATCGGTGCAGGCCGCATCCGTAAAGAATTCCAGCACCACATCGTGTTTGTTGTAGGTGATGCCCCTGCTCAGGGTATCGGCGAAAGTGTAGCAGGTCAGATAGGTAGATGCGGAGGTGATGCTGGGCAGTGTGCTGATGATCTGGTAGTCAACGCTGTCCCCGTCCGAAGCCGTGCCGGTGTCCGCGTAGCCGTCGATGATGCTGCCGCTGCCGTTATGCTTGCCGGTATCGTCCTTGCTCTCCCGCAGGGTCTTGTCCAGCGTCGGATTACCGGTCAGGTTCTTGGGGTACACAGTCACATCATAAATCCAGCTGCCGCCGCTGGACGTCATGGGCAGGCAGATGAAGAAGGGGTTGCAGGTACTGGTGACCATTTCCGGCACTCTGGTTTCCACCACGAGATACAGTCCCAGCTCCAGATTTTCAGCTTTGGTTTTGCCGTAAGTATCGGTCAGGGACATGGCAGTGCCGCTCTCAGTGACGTAGGCTTCCAGAGCGTTCTTCACAGTGGTGGCATTGGCTTTCAGCGCGGTACTCAGGGCAGAGATAAGGACATCGGACTGATAGTAGTAATTGGAATCGTCCAGCTGGCCGGAACCATCCGCCTTCTCATAACGGTTAGCGCCGTTTCCCAGCCCCAGCGCATTCAGCAGGTCTGCCCCAGCGGTCTTGCTGATGCCGTAGAGGGTCTCCACATGGTCAAAGTCCACACCGTCCGCCGCAGACCCCGTAAGCTGAACAACATCCGCGACCCGGAGATAGGTAAATTCCACATCCTTCAGAGCATAGCTGTTGAGGGTATCATTCACGTTTTGGTCGTAGACTCCAGTAGACACGTAGCTGGAGTCCCATGCGCCGTCCTTCTCGGCGCTGGTCAGATCCACCTTGTAGATGGTCAGGGAGCCTTTGGCGGCGGTATCGACGCCGGTATCTTCCGGCTCAGCTGCGGAAACGCCGATGGGGAAGCAGAGTAGCAGCGTCAGGGAGAGAATCAGGGCAATCACTTTGGTAAACTTTTTCATTAGAAGCATTTCCTTTCATAATATAAGTAAATTTTTGCCATGGCGTATCCACAGGCAGCGGCCTGTCCCTTGCTCTGTAGGGCGGATTCATGGAGCTATTTCCGCTTCTTTGCCAGCCGGATCAGGATGAGAAGCAGAGCGACGCCAGTTCCGACCTGTATGGCAGTCATGGCGGTATAGCCCGTAGAGCCGGTCATGGGCAGTTCAAACACAGGCGCATTCACCACGGTCAGCCGGATGAAATTCCCGTCATCCTTCCGGATGCTCCCCTCATAGACAGGTTCCGTCAGGAGCTGATACCCCTTCGGTGCCTTGACTTCCGTCACCCGGTAGAGACTGCCGGAGTACAAGCCGGTGAACCGTACCACGCCGTCCGCCCCGCTGGTGAGCTTTCCGTCCGTAAGCCCTTCCGCAGTGCAGGTTCCCTCCGTGACATCCGGAGAATCCGTATAGGTCACCGTCTGCCACTGCCGGCCGTCCTTTGACCATTCCAGCAGAAACTCCGCCCCGGCAAGCGGCTCGCTGTGGGTATCCGTCTTCTGAATCCGGATCTCTCCGGGCTTCATGCGGTTGGTGAAGGTCACCTCCGCCGTCTGGCCTGCCGAGATCGCAACGATTTGGGGGTTGGGCGCGTCACAGGTGTAGGGGCTGTCCTCCGGGATGATCTCCTTGACGGTGTAGGTTCCGGGGAGGAGGTAATCCGTCAGAATGGTTCCGTCAGATGCGGTGGTATAACTCCCCACCAGCTCATTATCGCTGTCATAGACTTCAAATTTCCAACCGGCGGTGCTGCCGCCGTCCGGCATAGTCTTTATGATCTTTACGCCGCCGGTATTCCGTTTGTTTGTAAAGCTGACCGTCGCCGCCGCGCCAGCAGTTACCGTCACCTTCTGCGGATTTGCACCGGAACAGTAATACATCTCACCGACGGCGCTGTCCGTATGTCCCAGCTCCTTGACGTAGTAAGTCCCCGCCGTCAGACCGGCAGCGGAAATCTTGCCGCCATTGTCAGTGGTATGAGGGCCGGATACCAGCTTCGTACAGGCAGGATCCGAATAGATACCGAATTTCCATCCGGAGAGGTTCTCTCCATCCTCGGTGGTTTTGGTCAGGCGAATACTTCCCGGCCGTGGAGCGGCTTTCAGCTTGAAGTAGGCATTGAGGCTGCCTGCGGACGCAGTGTCCAGAGACACCGTTGTCTGGTAGCTGGAGCCGGACATATACCAGATTCGGTATGTGGACTCGGATGCGGAAGGCAGATTCCGGACCGCTTTGTATACCGCAGACTCGGAGATATCCCCGGTCTGGGTGATGTACAGCGTGTTCCCGCTCTTGTAAAATTTCGCGCCATTCCCATCCATGAAGGAAAAGTTGGACAGGACGCCGTTGCTGTCCGTTACTGAGGTTTCCTCCCCTGTCAGGGTGATGGTGGGAGCGCTGTCGGCGGAGGCGCCGGTAAAGCTGGGTATCTTCTTCGCCGCCTGAATTGCGTCCACCAGAGCGTTATATTTGGGCGCAAAATACGGCACGCTGGCTTCCCCCGCATTGTAAAAGATATCGCCCGAGGTGCCGCACGAATTCACGGAATTGCTTTGGAATGTGGCAGGGTCACGCAGACCGCAGACGATCTCGTAAATAAGGAACTGGGTAGCGATCCGCAGGGGAACATTGGGGTTGCTGTCTTTTTTCGCGGTGGTCACGCTGACAGAGTAATCCCACATCCGGTCACTGTACAGGAGAATCAGGCCAATGGCCTCCCGGCAATCTTCCGGCATGGCGTACCACACATTGCTGCCCGCCGTGCTGCCGCTGCCATCCAGAGTCACGCCCCGGTCAACGGAGTTCCCGGAGGTGCTGGCACCGTAGCTGCGCCATGGTTCAATGCAGTACAGCGGTTCGTCCGGATAGGCAACACCGCCATACCGGGCGAAATGCCAGCCCAGGTTTTTGATGTAGGCTGTCCGGGCAGCGCCGGTGCCATTGGGTTTGTACTCGCAGGAAACCTGCGACTTCAGGACGGTCGTATAGTTGCCATTGTCCGCGTAGTCAAACAGCAGGATGCTTTTCTGGGTACTGCCGACAGACATTACCGCATAATCGTCCTGCGGGTTAGCAATGTCTGGTGATTCTGTCGGCTCTGTGGGTTCAGTAGGGTCAATACTAGCTGTCCCCTCGGAGACTGTTTTCTCGCGCTGGGTGCTGTCTGCACCTGATTCCACGGCGTAGGCAGCGGGGATGATGCCGATGAGAAGCATCATTACAAGAAGAATTGAGAGGCAGCGTTTCAGGTTTACTATCATTGGGTCTTCCTTTCCATAAAAAAATAGCCCCTGCTTTCGCAGAGGCAAGTTGCCGATGTCTGGCTACATTCCACCCATTTCCATGGGAACCATCCCGTCATCACAGTCATTCACCCAGTCCGGGTACTGAGGCTCGGGATATGGAGGCTGGGGATAATACTCCCGCTGGTGCTGGACTTCCTGTAAAATCCCCTGCTCCTCATAGCCCTGCTTCGGTGTGTAATTGGGATCGATCTGCTGCTGGTATGCCTGCAGAACCGTCTCCTGCAGCTCCAGCTTCGCGGAGTTGGTCAGAGCGAAAAACAGATTGCTGTACTTCTTCTGCCCGTCCTTCCCGGAATAGGTTTCCTGAGGCATGGAGACGAACAATCCTTTCTTTCCGTCCATGATTTTCAGGTTCTTGACCACAAACATCCCGTCCAGAGAGACGGAGGCAATCGCCTTCACATTGCCGGAATTCACCATCCGGTCGATTTTTGCTTTGATCTTCATGTCGCACCTCAGAAACAGTAGAATGTCATACCCATGTCCGCCTGAACTTCCCGCTGAGAAATCTGCTGGGGTTCCGCGTACACTTGCAGATACCGATTGACCTCCGCATCTGTCAGCGAGCGGAAGTTCTCCCCCGCGTCGCCAATGACGAAAAATGGCCCCGCAATGATGGAACCGCCGTCCAACCGGCGGTTGCCCTCCATACCCAGCAGCTTAGCTTCATCGTTCGCTACAATGAGGGTTTCGTCACGGTGGCAATAAATGCATTCGATCAGCCCGCCAACTTCCGCCTGCAGGTCTTCCAGCTTCGTGCCGATCTTCTTCTCCACAGCAGGCTTTCCCGGCTCCACATACACGACCCGGTATTGATTCATTCAAGCTCCCCCCTCTTAGGGTTATCATGGCTCTGCGCCCAGAGGACGGAAAGATGCACCAGCGCGCTGTAACGCTGCTTTTCATCCAGACTGTCCAGAAATGCCTTAATGGCAGCATCCCGTCCAGCGCCGGGGTTCTTCTCTTTCCCGCAGGTACTCTCCCGCCGCACCAGCACACTGTCATCCTCCATGAGTTGGAAGGACACCACATCATCCGGCTGAAAGCCAGCCTTCTGTCGGATTGCCCATGGAATGGTGATCCTGCCTTCCCTGCCGATGATCCGGAAAATTTTCATTCCCGGCACCCCTCACAGCAGCAGTCACAGGGACAGTACCGGCTGCCGCCGCATGCCTCCTCGTCCACCGCCTGAATGATGATACGTCCCCGGGATACATGCATTTGGACAGTGGAACAGGGTTCAATCCCCACTTCCTCCAGCATGTCCGCCGGGATGGCCATAAGAACAGTTTCTACGAATTCATTGTTCGTTTTTTGCATGGTATAATCCGCTCCTTCAAAATTTGTTCTACCGGGATGGTCTCTCCCAGCAGTTCATTCAGGGACATCTGTAGGGGAACCTCCCGCTCCCGTTCCAGAAGATCGTAGTTTCCGATGAGCAGCTCCCCAAACTGCTTACCGGGGGCATACTTCTGCACCATGGGGTGAATGCGCTTGAAGTCCAGGATCTGATAGTCCCTGAACAGATACCGGATTTCCTGGCAGTCCACCTGGGAAACCAGCCACTTGCCTTTGCATTTCGCCAGCGTATCCCGGAGCAGCACATGGTGATCCCAGCCAAACTCCGCGTCATAGACATATTCGCTGTCATAATATGGCGGGTCGCCGTAGAAGAAACTGTCCTCCCGGTCGTAGTGAGGGATAAGCACCTCAAAGCTCTGCTGCTCGATGATGACGTTTTCCAACCGCCGGGACATCTCCCAAATCTGCGTAAACAGGGTGCGCACATTGAACGGCTGACAGGCGAAGCTCCGTCCGGAGCTGGAGTAGCTGTTGCGCACGCGCATCAGGTAAGCAGCCGCCTGCCGGACATCCCGATAGTCCGAGCGCTTCCGGAGGGATGTTTTCAGCTTCTCTGCTTCTTCCGTCAGAGAGGTCGGTGTCGTTCTGTCAATGATCTCCAGCTGATCCGCCAAATGGATGTTGGGTTCATTGCCGCCATCGTGGAAATGGAGCCAGCTGACAAACTCCTCCCTTGAATTCAGGGGCAGCAGATCCAACTCCAATAGCAGCTCTGCCGGACGGTTCTTCACTATCCGGAAGAAATTCACCAGTTCCCCCTCGATATCGTTGTAGACCTCAAATTTGCTGGGTTCCTTCCCCAGCAGCACAGCCCCGCTGCCGCCGAATATTTCAATATAGCGTCCGAATTCCCTTGGGAACACGGACAGGATAATCGGCAGCAGGTTTGTCTTGTTTCCAATGCGGGTTATGGGTGTTCTGATAGGTCATCTCACGCTCCATTCATAATAGAAAAGGCCGGTACAGCGCCTGCGGTCAGGCTGCTGTATCGGCCGTTAAGTTTGCACTTCTTCCTGTATTCAGGACACCTGTCCCTAAATTTGCGTCGGTCTCTCATATTCATCACCCCCTTCATGTATTAAAGCATTGTTCTCCTATAGCATGGTTTTGGAAAAAGTCAAGTATTGTTCTTTCACTTGTTTCGTGGTATCATCTCAACCAGTGCGTACAGCAAAAGGAGAGGCTTACAATGGGTACTACAGCCATTTCTCACACAAGGCAGGAACTTCTGCAGCGGCAGGAAGCAGTTTTCAGCCGCATTCCCGGCATCAGCGCTCTGCGGCGCGCCACGCCAGAGGATATCGCGGAACTGGAAATAAAATACCCGGACGCTGCCTTTGCCCTGATGATCTCCGACAACCTTTTTGTCGGTGACCGGGAGCAAAATGAAATTCACCAAAAGGCATATACCGCCATTCTCAGCGGCGAGTCAATTCCTGGAGTTCGCTTCCGATATGACTATGATACGGAATCCTACCTGAGAAGGCATATGTGGGACTGAGATCTTCTGCAGAACGTGAAAAAGGCCGTTATGGTTTCCTCTCGGATTCCATAACGGCCTCACAGTATTTGTATATCCATATTTTCCTTTTGGTTAGCAGTGGTGATATTCACATAATCCCCAATAATGCTCAGGGCGGAATCGTAGCTCCGACATTGAAAGATTCTACTGCGCATTTCCTCCGCCTGTTCCTGCATTCCATTCTCCCGGAGTGCCTCTGAGGCAATTCCCATAATGCGGAATATGTTGCCGTCCTCACCTATGAGCGGGCAGTCTGGCTTGACGCGCTCGGGAGCGGTTTTCTGTTCCTGAATAAAACCGCCCAGTCGGTTAGGTACATAGTCAGACAACCATGTTCCACCGAAGGTGGAATAGGATGCCAGCCGCCATGCGGCAAGCCTTCCCACATCCAGTTCCATATCCTCTTTGAAGGGGAACAGCATACAGGTCATCCCGTCATGCCGGAAGGTATAGGCTTCTTCGAAGCCAGCGCCCTTTTTGAGAATGCACTCCTGGGCAAGAATCTCATTGATGCCATCCAGCCACTCCTGTGGGTCGCCGCCGCAGCCTTGAAGAATCAGACCTTCCTGATCTCCCATACGGCGGAGCTGACCCGTCGAGATTGTCCGTATACTCACAGCTTCATCTCCTCCATCCCCTGTTCCTGGGCGATCTCCTGCTGGGTCAGCCTGCGATAGCTGTCCACGCCGGGAACCAGCGACAGGCTGCGCCCATTGTCCCAGGCAACGCCGAGCTGACCGCAATCGTCCACGTACCGCACAGTACCACGGGTTCCAGATTCCACTGGAGAGTATGGGTCATCCATGTTGTTCAGCATAACGCGTGTGCCGAGTGGATAATTCTTCCGGATAGACTCCACATGCTCACGGCTTGGAAACGACATATTCATTTCGTCTTCTCCTTCTCAGATAATTTCATCAATCGCGTGCGCATACACTCCCCGTCCCCGCCCTGACACAGAAAACCATGGCTTGGGAACGGACACCCTTCACACAAAGGAGTTTCCGTGCATACAGGCTTTTCTGCGAAACCGGGGGGGCCAGTATGAGAACGGTATTCCGGAACAGTTCTCATAGATTTGGAACTCATTTGATCCTTCACTTTTTACCTCCATATTCTCCGGCGCCCTTTTTTCAGACGCAGGTAATTTACTCCGAAAACGAAAAAAGCCGCCCTTCCCGCTTAAGGAAGAACGACTGATAATCAGGAGCTGGAAGCCAGCGCCCTTTTTGAAAATGAAAAAAGCCGGGATTCTTATGGCTTCACGCCACGAAAATTCCGGCAGGGTTCCAAATGATAAATTTCTGAAAACTCTATAAAAAAGCAGCGCCCTTTTTCAACTTTCCTCCGAAATCAGAAAGGGCGCTGCTCAATCTCTGACTGCATATGGCTGATACAGTTCAAAAGATGCATCGCAGCATGTTTGCATCTATGGAACTATAAAAAATCGTGTTCACATTTTACCTTTGATTTTCAAACTAATCTCAGTCTATTTCTCTTGAATTTACCCTAAAAAGCGCTTTAGATGCAACTTATTTCAAGTTGCATCTAAAGCGTTGGATAAATATGTGTCTTTGCAACACTTTAGATGCACATTTTTCGGGCTGTTTTATGGTTCAAAAAAGCAGAAAAAAGTAAGATAATCTTTCGCAAGTTTCGACACGTCACGGGTTTGCTTCCCGCAGCCATACAAGCGGCTTTCCCCTGTTTCCAAAAAACAATCGTATATTCTCTTTCTGTTCCTCTTCCGAAATCGGTGTCGTGATTCGCGCAAACATCCTGTTTATGCTCTCGTAGCAATATTCCTGATCCCACTCGTAAGCATAGCTGTAATCCCGCATCATACCGTCTTCCTCTGATGAATCGGAACTGTATGCTTTTCAACCAGGGAACTCACGATCTTCTCCAAACTGCCGGGATTTAACAGGTATTTCCGGATTCTGTCTTTGTCCTCGGAGTACAGCGGCATACCTACCATTGTCATGGAGCTGTCAACCTCCCGTACAATTGTTTCAACGTCACGCATGACGCACACCCCCTCATCCATTTTGTTTATTATATCACACTTTAGGCTCTGCTGCAACGATTTTGGGATGCAAGTATTTATGGCTTTGGCAGAACAGCCAAATATGTAACTACATCATTCCAGCTGGAATTGCTCTGGCTTTGCAGGGATACCCTGCCTTGTTTTATCATATCCTATCTCAGGGTGATTGTCAGTGAAAACGAAAACATGGAAACAGTATGCATTAGGGATTCTTCTGACGCAATCCATTGGCGCCCTCTCGGGTTGGTTGTCAAGGGATGGCATGCAGATTTTCAGCGCAAGTATCTCGCAGCCGCCTCTGTCTCCTCCAGCTTTCCTTTTTCCGATTGTCTGGGGCGTTCTGTATGCGCTGATGGGAATCGGCGCCGCAAGAATCTATCTGTCCCCGCAGTCAACAGAGCGAAGCATGGCTTTGAACGTTTATATCACACAGCTGATTTTCAATTTCTTCTGGAGTCTGATTTTCTTCAACGCGCAAGCATATCTTTTCGCTTTTTTCTGGCTGCTAATACTTTTGTTCTTAGTTTTATGGATGATTCTGTCGTTTCTCAAGGTCGATCCGCTTTCTGCGAAACTTCAAATCCCATATCTGCTCTGGCCTTCCTTTGCCGCATACCTGAACCTCGGTGTCTGGTATCTGAATCGGTAACCATACTCCGCAAATCCCTTTTTCTCTAACATCGCATGAAAATGATCTGCTTTGCTATGAATATGGGATATGACGCAACGATCCATTGTCGTCCGTTATCTTTCTTTGATTGCATTCGGCATCTGTCTTTATCAGTCAGGTGCCGGATTTTATTGTCCCTACACAGGAAACTGCCAGACTTTTTCTGATCGGCCGCTTTTTTCTCTTCCCCAATATAGCACACTTCTGCATTTATAGCGAGATCGATCATTTCATGCGCATTTGTCACGATCCTCTCAATGAGCTCAGCCTTGGACCAGTGAAACTGGTTTACAGCTCGGAGATACCACTCACGCAGTTCCATGGACAAATCCGTTTCAAGAATCACAACGTTCTGTGTCCATCCAATCTGCAAAGTCAGAGTTAACAAATCTGGACGATCCTCATAAGTGCGGTAGAAATCCCGCATTCGACGAAGGTTTCGCGGAGAGAAACCTTGCGCATCTGGGTATTGCTTGCGCAGATACGCAGCCGCCGCAACAGCTGCCCCCTTCTCACACCGCTGGCATACAGCCTTCCCGATCTTGCAGTACAGTTTCATCTGCTGCTTTTCGGCTGATATTGCAGCATCCAGAGCCGCATACATATCACTATAATCAATGTTTTTTCGAATGTTCATGGTTTTCTCCTCTTTTCGTCTTAATTCTTATTCAAATGGGTATGATATCTTCCAGATTTTTCTGGGAGGCTCCCTTATGCTCAACTACTTTTGTGGCTGGTATTTTCGCTGCCAGTCGGATTGGCAAACACTCGCCGTCATTCCGTCCGTCCACCGAACCAAAAAGTCCAAATTCTGCGCCATACAGCTGATAACCGATACGCTGTCCTTTCATGTTCCATTCCCCTACTCTGATTTTCAGAAACAGGACAAGCAGATTTGCATTGCCGGGAATCGGTTTGGAAAGAAAGTCATCACGCTGAACATCCAAACACCGGAACTCCGTGCAAATGGCTCTGTCCGGTTTGGTCCTTTCACGCCGATAAAATACGACATCATGGGACCGTTCCGATATGTCCCCTTCATGCAGTGCAGGCATAGTGTTTTTAGCATGCATCACTCGGTGGATGGGATACTATCCATCAATGGCACGCCCTATGTGTTCCGTGATGCAATCGGCTATATCGAAGGTGACCGGGGATATTCCTTTCCCAGGAAATATGTTTGGACACAGTGCAGCTTCCCTGCTGGTGCGCTGATGCTCTCTATTGCCGAAATCCCATTTGGTTGTTTTCACTTCACAGGAGTCATCGGCATTGTGCATCTGCGGGGAAAAGAATACCGCCTTGCCACCTATCTGGGGGCCAAAGCGGTAAAAATCGAAGATGGCGAAATCATTGTCCGACAGGGTCGCTTCACACTGACAATAAGACCACATAACCATTCTGGACATCCCCTGCGTGCTCCTGTGGGTGGAGCCATGGTTCGGAGAATCCACGAGCATCCCGCCTGTAGGGCTTCATACCTTTTTGAAGAAGATGGAGTCCCGCTGTTAGTGTTGGACGCGCCGAACGCCGCTTTTGAATATGAATACTGAGGGAAAAACAACTGTCTTCCCTCAGTATTTTTATAGATTCAATTGTGAGAAATCCGATACAAGTGCTTGCGAATCACCGCGACCAGAGATTCCTCTAAAGCATGGCCCACCATTGTCGGTGTGATCAAAACCCAAGTATTCCATGAAAGCAATATCTCATCATCCTTGTGGATCTTTGTTCTACTCACGCGGTAGTCTTGCAGCTTTTTTAGCTCAGAATCTATCCTTTCCCAGCCATCCTCTGAATCCATAAGTTTATCAGCATTCTCTTTGTTGATAAAATATTTACAAACAAGGCAGTCTTATATCATTGCTAATAGCGTCTTTATTTGATATAATTACTATTAATTAAGTCCCCCCATAATCCACAAATAAAAATGCTATCTTTTGACCAAAAAGCACAAAACAAAGAAGGAGTACACAATGAAAGACTACCGCGATAAGGAAATGAAGAACTTGATTTACATGCTTTTCTTCCTATTCTTGATTTGGTGCACACCAATTTTAGAACACATTAATGATACCGAAGATAAAAGCAAATATACCATTCTTGCAACAGCATTGGAATCCGCCGTTATTTCAGGCATCTTGTCAAGCGCAACGCTCCTATGTGATTGCCTTGTTAGCAGTAGCCTGAAGGATAAGCTAGTCGGTCTATTTTTTCTCCCACGTGCAGGTGAAACGGTTTTCTCGCGAATTAATTCCCACAAGCTGAAAGATGATCGATTCCAGATTTCTGATGCAGTTGCCGCATATACAGACATCATTCAGCAACTTCCTGCAGATAAGAAAAACCGTCGGAGGTATGAAAATAAGAATTGGTATGGGATATATCAAAAACACCAAGAAGAAGGGCAGGTAAGCCAGTGCCAAAAAGACTACTTGATGTGTCGAGACCTATATATTGAAGTGGTTTTGTTTTTGGTTTTGTATATTATATCCCTCTTTATTGCTCCGTCCATAGTAGTATTTTCAAAGAAATTCGTTATATCGCTCATTTTTTTAGCGATAGCATTTAATTGCTGCACCCATTTGAAAATGAACAGATTTGTTAATACAACCATCGCTGTTGATATAGCCAATCGATCGGTAGAAAAAACATCTAGTGCAATCAATTGAAAGGAGCAAGAACATGGGCCAGAAACTTACCTTTTATCCGCTTGGAAATGCAGAAACCTGTCTCCTAGAACTTGAGAATGGTGGCAAGCTACTCTTTGACTATGCCGCCATGAATGACGGTTCTACAACGGATGATCGTTATGATATTGAAAAAGCATTATCCTTATTTAATGAGTTTGATGTAGTTATGTTTTCTCATGCTCATGAAGATCATACTAAAGGAGCAAGCAAGTTCTTCTATTTGGATCACGCCAGCAAATATCAGTCAAATAGCCGCGCGAAGATCAAAGAACTGTGGGTTTCCGCCGCATTCTTGTTGGATGCTGAATTGGAAAACCAATCCGATGCAAAGATTATTCGTGCGGAAGCAAGATATCGTCTTAAGGAAGGATATGGTATTAAGGTATTTGCCGCGCCAGACACCTTAATGGACTGGCTAGAGGATCAGGATATTGCATATGACGATGTCGCCGATCTAATCGTTCATGCGGGACAGATTATTGATCTTCCAGGTTCCTTGGGCGATGAGATGCAAGTGTTCGTGCATGCACCCTTTTCTGATGACAGTGAAGAAGTGCAGGATAAAAATGATCCGTCTATCGTTCTTCAGGTTCGGTTGTTCAACGATGATCGTGAAACAAATCTGCTGATTACGGGAGACACGCCCTATCAGGTTTTGGACAAAATTGTCGATATTTCTAAGTCTAATGGTAATGAGTCTTATCTTGCCTGGGATGTTTATGATATTCCACATCACTGTAGCTATACCGGTTTGAATGAAAAAGGTGAGAAAGAAGTCCGCGTACTTACTCCCACAGATAATGTTCAGTGGCTCCTTAAACAGGGGGGCAAAAGTGCATACGTAGTTGCCTCTTGCTGGAAAGTGACCGAAGAAACATCTCCACCCCATATGTGCGCAAAACGTGCATATGAAGAATACACCACTAGCGATGTGAAATTCCTGGCAACAATGGAGCATATACCTACTGGAGGGGTGAAACCTACTCCTATTATATTTGAAATTGATTCTATGGGCCTTACATTAAAGGGAAACAGCCACCGTGAAAACTACTTGAAGCAATCGGCTCCCCGGGCAGGATATTGATAGGAGAAAAACTTGGTCTACGAATACAAAAGCCCATTCTCTGCAAGCGTGGTAAAAACCCTTGATTCTATCGGCTGTGGAAAACTGATTTCCATACACGAAGTAGATGGGAATGACTGCTTGATCATTGATATGGGTCCAATGGAGATCCCGCAATATCCCATTAATCCTGTAATGGTCATTGAACAGGTCTGTATCATTGTGAGAGATAAAAATATTCCCTTAGTGTATTGCCGTGATGATTTTCCTGTGGTTCCACATCTGAATGTACTACCGGATGGACATAAAACCCTGTGCCTGTTCGATGTCTCCTTTGAAGAGATCAAGTATTCATTTAACGTCAGTATGTTCTTACACCAGATAGTCTGGTGGTTTGAGCAAACAGCTCGTGGTAAACTCCATCAAGCAGATCAGCCTTTGGAGCCTTTTTTCCCTGGAGCACGAGATGGACTGATTTTGAACGCAGGCAATAATTCCCCCCTTATCAGGCTGAAAAGAATTGATGCACCCAGCGGAACGCTGTTTCAAGAGGTTCCGCTTGAAAGCAAATCCGATGGCAAAATATACACTCTGTTGAAGGTTGGTATTAAAAAAACTTACACCCAAAATGTAATAAATAAAATGCCAACAACATTGGGTGAACTGGATGCAGCGTTTGATGATCAAATAATTGATAACCTTGAAGGCTGTATTCCAGAGATTTGGGCAATAAAGCAGACTCCTCTATTTAAGCAGTTTTTTCAGGAAAAAGAAGCCAACCTGAGAAGCTGTGAAGTTCTTCTGGCAGTCCAGGTTGGACTTGCTCGTTCCGAAAACGAACCACCTGAGCAATTTTGCATGAGAGCATTTCGGTTAGCTGATAACTTTCAGAGTCTTTATCAGGCATTTGGTTATCAGCGAAATCAGAAACGCAAGCTCGTAAAGTCTGTTGAAACAGAAGCCTACAAAGATATTCCAATTGATCCTTACAATGTACTTTTTTCATTGACTCGTAGTTTTGCGTTTCACTTGAATGAGGGGGAGACGCTTAATTCAGAAAAAAGCTTTGTGCAAATTGGTTTGGGTGCTTTGGGTTCACAGATTGCTAACAACTGCATCCGTTCCGGTTATGGTAAATGGGTTTATATCGACCCGGATGTACTTTATCCTCATAATTTGGCACGGCATTGCTTAAATCTTGATAGCATAGGACAGAATAAGGCACAAGCCATGCAGATTTACGCTAATTCGCTCTTTTCAAACAGAGAAGAAGTTATCACAAAGGCGATTCCTTTTAATGTATTTGACCCCAACGCCCTGGAGGAAATAATCACTGCTGTTAAGAATTCAAGCTTGGTGGTAGACTGCTCTGCATCCGTTGCTGTTGGAAGGTATCTTTCCAACGAACTTGCAGGCAATACAAGAGCAGTTAGTTTTTTTATGAATCCCGCCGGAACCGCGCTGATCATGCTATTGGAAAATGCGGATCGAAGTATTTCATTAGATACCCTAGAGATACAATATTACCATTTGCTCACACAGACACCGGAATTGCAAAATCACCTAAAATCAGATCATGAAGTTTTGTATTCCTCAACATGTAGGGGAACTAGTTTGGTGTATCCTCAAGATAATGCCGCCATTTTCGCTGGCATATCCAGTAAAGTGATCAAGCAGATAGATAATCAGTGTGATGCTGCAATAATGGTGTGGGACTGGAAAGATTTGTCCATGACGCGTTACGAGGAAACTGCTGAGAAATGTCAGGAAATCCTCTGCGATGGATGGAATATAAAAGTATTACCATCACTCATGGATAGACTGTATTGCCAGAGAAAAGAGAAGTTGCCAAATGAGACCGGTGGCGTACTGATAGGATCGTATGATTTCGCCCACAATATCTGTTATATTGTTGATGCTATCGATTCTCCATCAGACAGCAAGGAATATCCCGACGCATATATTCGAGGGAGCAATGGACTGTACGAAAAAGTTTGTAAAATTGAAAATATCACTATCGGTAATTTAACATATATCGGAGAATGGCATTCCCACCCCGCTGATTCAACATATCCTAGTGCCGATGATATAAAACTCTTACAGTCTATTGCTGACTACACATTTTCTCAAAGCAGTCCCGGATGTATGATGATTGTTGGAGAAAACCATTATTCTATCTATCTCAAATCCATATAAAATAATTGTCTGCGAGTGAAGCAAAACGGGAATGCCATTAAATATATGATACACATATAAATCGCCTCAGCAATCGAGGCAATACTCCAATTGCCGCTTTTGAATATGAATACTGAGGGAGAGCCTTGCGGTTCTCCCTCAGCTGTTATAGATGCAATTTTGAAAAATCCGATACGGGTGCTTTGCAGGCGCCGTTTTCACAGAGATAATACATGGTCCCCTGCTCCGGGATGGGATAATCCTTGGTAAACGGGGCGCACTTTGAAAGTACATCCGCACTTTCCTTCGTTTTCAGAAGCACCTGCAGATCATCCGCCGGATGTTCTCTCAGATATGCCGTCAATTCACCGGGCTGACTATCCCTCGCAACACAGACCAGTTCCCGGTGGGGATACAGGGCATCCATCATCAGCACGCCGAAGCAGCTGGCGGATGGGTATTCCCCGATCTCCCCGGCAAGGAACGAAAGCTGCCGGTCTGCCGCAGCCTGCCACTCTGGTTCCCCGGTCAGAGATGCCAGGGTTTGCAGAACCATAGCTACCACAGAGTTGTCGGAGGGCATCGCGCCGTCGTAGGTTTCCTTGGGACGGGCGATGAGCTGCTCGCCGTCGAAGGCGGTCATGAAATAACCGCCTTTATTCTTATCCTCGAACAGCTCCACCATCTGTTTTGCACGGTGGAGCGCACATTGCAGATACTTAGCATCAAAGGTAACCCGGTAAATTTCCAGCAGAGCCAGAGCATATACCGCGTAGTCGTCCAACTGCCCCACATAGGCAGCTTCTCCATCCCGGTAGCGCAGGTACAGGCGGTCATTTCCCGTCACCATTTTGCTTTCGATAAAATCATGGATGCGGATCGCTGCATCCAGATAGGACGGTTCCTCCAAAACCTGTCCAGCCTTCGCCAGCGCAATCATAGCCCAGGCATTCCAGGAAAGCAGAATCTTATCGTCCTTGTGGAGCTTTGTACGATTTATACGGTACTCATAAAGCTTTTCCAGCCGGGGATCATTTATATCCGAACCATTCTCCGAAGTATGAATCCGGTTGGGAATGCTCTTTCCCTCAAAATTACCAGCATCGGTAATGTCATAAAGGCGGCAGAATTCTTCGCCGTTTTCTTCCCCCAGAACCGTTTTGACTTCCTCCGGGGTAAACACATAGTATTTGCCTTCCACGCCGTCGCTGTCCGCGTCCTGTCCGCAATAGCAGCCGCCTTCCTCATCGGTCAGCTCCCGCAGAATATACCCGGCGGTTCTATCGGCAGTATCTGCAAAGGATTCCTTCTTGGTATGCTGGTAGGCTTTGTCATAGGCAATCAGCAGCAGGGCGTTATCATAGAGCATCTTCTCAAAATGAGGTACAAGCCACATTTCATCCGTGGAATACCGGGAAAAGCCGCCGCCGATATGGTCGAAGATGCCTCCGCGCGCCATGTCCTCCAGCGTGACCTCCACCATTTTCAAGGCGTTGGATTCCTGCATGGTATCGGCGTACCGCAGGAGAAACAGCAGATTGTGGGGTGTCGGGAATTTTGGTGCCGCCCCAAAGCCGCCCCATTTATGGTCAAATCGCTGGGTAAGCTGACTGTATGCCCGTTCCACCAACTGTCTGTCGGGTTTCTTCCCAGTGCCTGTCTGTTCCTGATTGATGGCTACAGTTATCTGATTTCCCGCTTTCAGCAGCTCCTCCCGGTTGTTCTTCCAGAGGTAAGCTACCCGATCAAGCAAATCCATCAAGCCAAATCGTCCATAGCCGCCATACTTGGGAAAATAGGTTCCGGCAAAGAATGGCTTCTGATCCGGAGTCATAAAGATCGTCAGGGGCCATCCACCGGAGCCGGTCATGGCCTGACACACGGCCATATACACAGCGTCGATGTCCGGGCGCTCCTCCCGGTCCACTTTGATGCTGATGAACTCCCGGTTAAGGAGACTCGCAACCTCCTGATCCTCAAAGGATTCATGAGCCATCACATGGCACCAGTGGCAGGTAGAGTACCCGATACTGAGGAATATCGGCTTATCCTCCCTTGCCGCCTGCTGGAATGCTTCTTCACACCAGGGATACCAGTCCACGGGATTTTCCCCATGCTGCATGAGATACGGCGATTTTTCCTGTTTCAATCGGTTTGGCATTCGATTCCTCCTATGCTGTTTCGCAAATCTCGAATTTCATTTGCGTTATGGCTGCCTTCAGAATATCATTGCCGTGATATTTTGGGTTCAGCCAATCTGAAGCTGCCTCACCCGGCAGAATCACCGGCATGCGCTCATGGATGAAGGCGATATCCTCTGCCGCATTCCGGGTCAGAACCGTAAACACAGGCTTTCCCGCTTCCATGCGATAGATTCCCGCAAGGAAGAATCCATCCGAACCCTCCGGTTCGATGGCGTATTTCACTTTCTTACCGTCTGCCTTTTCCCACTCATAGTAATGCTGGGCAGGAATCAGGCACCGGCGCTGGCGAATGCCATCGGCAAACATGGCCTTCTGTGCGGCGGTCTCACTTCGGGCATTGATGATCCGTTTTCCATCGGAGAGGTGATATCCCCATTCCATGGCAAAGGGCTGCGGCCCCAAATGCCTGTTGCTGGCAACTACAGCTGCAATATCCCCCGGAAAGACGTCACCTGTCTTGGCTTTCACATTGCGGTGTTCCAGATACTCCACAATAGCGCGGATCATTTCAATACTGTCATCTTCCGGCACATAAAATCTTCCGCACATAGGAATCACCTCGCTTGCTTATGATTTCCCATTTTACAGCGTGATAACCGCGCTGTCAATTTCGGAGCTGCCAATGCCATCTCAGATATGACATTTCTCCGCTAGGTTAATGATGCGCAGCCCCTTTTTTCGCGCGTAATCTACGGTATATGCCGTTCCTCCGGCGCTTCTTGTCAGGTAGCAGATACAGGTTCCGCTGTGATCCACCAGATGGCGATTCCTCCTGTGCATGCAGTCCGGTGTATATTCCCGGGACACATACACAACCTTATCGCTTCTGCGCTTGATATCCTCATAAACTGCAATATCCTCACTGCGCCATCCTCTGGTCTGACCCTCACAGGGCAGCACCAGAATCAGGCGCAGCTGAGGGTATTCTTTTTTCATGTCCAGAACCGTCTGCGCAGCCAATGTATCAAACCCCAGCGCGCCTCCGGCTCCATAAAACACAATCCCAGCCTTGATCTGTTCCTCAATCACTCTACGCAAACGAACAGCCGCTTTCAACTTTTCTGCGCCGCTCAGGCTCCTGTGCCCCGTAAAGCAGCAGGTTTTCGCTCTTAAATCCATAAATATCTTCCTCCTTGTTCTACGATATATCGCATATTTTACCACAGGTTCCGCATAATTGCGATATATCCCACTCGATATATCCCAACTTTTTATAGAATACAGTCAGCGATATATCGTACAGAAGGATGATGATTTATGAACGCCAAAGAAGCAGTCGCAGCAAGAATTCTGGAGCTGTGCAATGAAAGAGGAATCGCCATCAATGCCCTTGCCGGAAGTGCGGGAGTCTCGCCCTCCACAGTTTACAGCATGCTCAATGCAAAGAGTCAGAATCCCGGCGTGGTTTCCCTGCAGAAGCTCTGTGATGGGTTGGGAATTACCCTTCGGGAATTTTTCGATGATGATCTCTTCGACAACATTGAGCAGGAGATTAAATAAGCAGCAGGAGCGCCGGTTCTTTCAGATACCGGCGCTTCTGATATCTATGGTCCGAATGAAGATCACAATCCAGACTCGTCTCCTGCGTTGAACCCGCTGTACGATTTGGGAACATTCTCCCATATTCCGCTATCTGTTATGGGCTGACCGCTTGATCAATCTCCGTGCCGTCATGCAGGTACACCCTGATACGATCGGCAGAAATCACTTTTACTGTATGTACAAGCTGCCGGATCATTTCTTCGTCCCACTCTATCATGTAATGATTTGCATGATCCAGCGCTCCTTTTATAGTTCGAACACGCTCCTGTGTAGCTTGGTTATTCCGGAGCTGGGCGGATAGCTTCTCCCGCTGTTTCTTCAGAGATGCCATCTCATTGGCGATCTTCTTAAACCTGTCCGCATTCTTTTCCGCACTGTCAGACTGATGGAGCAGGGCATCAAATTCCGCTTCCAGTTTCTCAAGGCTTCGATTGATTTCTCCCAGCGTCATTACGGAATCAGGAGGCTTAACTGTTTCCTCAACCATGGCATCCGCTATCTGCTGGATCAGTTTTCCTTTCGGGCTCATGACCGAATTAATTGCTGTCATAATGGCTTGCTGTAATGCTCCTTCTTCCATTGTGGGTGAATCATGGCAATATTTTGTGCCGTAATCCAGTCGGCTTACACAGCGCCAGACGATCTTCGTTTTGCCATTTCGTTTCCATGTACACCTCCGATACAAGGTTCCGCATTCACCGCACACGAGCCGTTCTGACAGCGCATATTTACTGGCATAACAGGTACGGCCCGTTGAAGAGGTCTTTGTCGAGGGACTGGCTGATGCTGACCTTCTTGCCTTCTCAGCCTGGACTGCCTGATACACTCCCCTGCTCACGATCGCCGGATGATTATTCTGGATGAGGTACATCGGAAGCTGTCCGGTATTCTTAACAACTTTCTTGCTGATACAATCCTGCGTAAATGTTTTCTGCAGCAGTACATCTCCGCAGTATTTCTCATTGCTCAGGATATTCCGGATCTGTTCGACACCCCAGTTCTCGCCGCCAGCCGGATTGGGAACTCCTCTGGCTTCCAGATCCTGCTTAATCATGCGCAGGCTGGCTCCCTGTATGTAATAGTCATAGATACCGCGGATGATCACCGCCTTATCTTGATCCACTTTAGGATCTCCCTTATTGTCCAGATAATAGCCGAATATCTTATTAAAATTAATGGAAGCCTTTCCTTCTTTCATAGCATGCCGTTTCCCCCACTTTACATTCGCGCTGATGGATTCACTTTCTGACTGGGCGAAGGCGCTCATAAAAGTGATGATTAATTCCGTGTCCATTTCCAAAGTATTAATATTCTCTTTCTCAAAGATAATGCCTATCCCCAGTTCCTTCAGCGCACGAATATACTTCAAGCTGTCTACCGTGTTTCGGGCAAACCGGGATATGGATTTTGTCAGGATCAAATCGATTTTCTTCTGACGGCATTTCCGGATCATACGGTTAAAATTCTCCCGCTTCTTCGTAGAAGTTCCAGTAATGCCCTCGTCGGCAAAAATACCGGCCATGTTCCATTCCGGATTGCTCATAATTTTATCCGTGTAGTAGGTACACTGGGCCTCATAGCTGGACTGCTGTTCTTCTTCCTCCGTAGAGACACGACAGTAAGCCGCTACATTCAGCTGCCGCTTTACAGCCTGCTGATTCAACTGCGGCTTTGCGGGAATAAACATTACTGTTCTCTGGAGATCGCTCAATTTACTCACCTCGCTCAATAATCTGATCGTTTTTTAGCCTGATTTTTACTTTACCGTTGCTGTCTACCAGCACAGCAGATACATTCATCGCTATCAAACGGGCATCCAATTCGGATCTTGGCTCTTCCTTTTGGAACACCCGTCTCATGCGGTAGGATTCATATTCTCTGGGATCAATCGTTTCGTACATAGCCACTGCAATTTCCCGAAGCACTTCCCTGGAGCGTTCTTCATCCACGGGCAGCTGCGTAATCAGGTCCTCCAATTCTGCCTTCAGCATGTCCAGCCGTTGTGACTGGACATCGGAAGCTCTTGGGGTTGCAATCTGCTCCGGATGGACGGCAAGGGTATTCAGCAGGTACAGAACCTCGTGCTCGATGTATGGCGTGATCCGGCAGCCGCACTTACGCCGCAGGACAGTTTGCGCTTCCGTTTTCTGAACAGCCGGAGCCTTCTTTTTCCTCTTTTCCTCTACCTCCAGAAATACTGACGCTTCGATAACCACAGGGAAACCGCTTTCGCCCAGATACCTGGTATCTGCCAGGATTCTCGCAACCATGTTTTTATTCCATGGTTTGTTTTGATCATATCGGACACCGGTATTGTTCATAAATTCCGTGAGTTCCCGAATAGTCACTCCCAAGTTATATCTGCTGAAAAGGTACTGTACCCAGCTCTTTTCTGTAGGATCGATCACCACCCTTCCGGATTCCATTTTGTAGCCAAAGGGCAGTTTTCGATTTGTTCCCATTACCTGACCGTCCTCTCTATGGATTCCGGCAATTCCAGTCCATTTTTAAGCCGGAATCGGATTTTGGTATTACACTCCACGATGATCTTTTCAATCAGCTCGCAGAACAGTTCCCCATCGAAAACATCCAAATACTCCGGCCCATCCAAAAGAACTTCCCGCAGACATTTGGTTTGCTCGATAATATCGTTATCCTCCCTTTTCAGGAGTGTCTCTTTCTGTTGCTTGGCTTTGCGTAGCTGCTCTGACAGCTGATTGCTTCTGGTTATAAAAATATCAGGGTCAACCAGCCCCTGCCTGTTCAGCAAGGCCAAAGCGTGACTCTGATTCAAAATATCGGATATATCCCTGTTCAGTTCCACCGTGGCGGGGCTCCAAAGCATCTGGCGCTTCCGAACCTCTGCCATCTGCTTTGTGTGGAAGGAGAGAACCTCAGGGTTATGTTTAAGGTTATAGTGCAATCTCAGGAATGCGGCGGTGATTGCATCCTCCGGCACCGGAGGAATATCGCATTGCGCATTCTCTTCTTCGTGCCTCCTGCATACCCAGTACCACACATCATTGGTTTTCTTTGACCTGCAAAGACTTCCGCAGCGTCCACAGTACAATCTCTTTGAGAACGGTCTGGCATCGGTATCGCTCATTTCAACTCTGCGACTTGATCTCAGCTGCACCGCCTGCTCAAACATCTCCTGTGGAATGATCGCCGGATTCCTGTTATGAACATAATACATCGGACGCTCTCCCCTGTTGGGTTTCTTCATTCTTGGGAAGGAATCTGTACGGTACTTTTTCTGTAAAAGGGCATTTCCCGCATAGCGTTCGTTGGTAAGGATGTAATCAACCAATTTTCTATTCCAGCTCCTGCCCAATGCCGCTTCCCCATTCAGTCTCGCCGCGATTTCCCGGGAATTCTTTCCTTGCAGATAATCCGCAAAAATGCCGTAAATCACAGGGGCTTCCTCCGGAGCAATCTCCAATCCGTTTTCACTCAATTGGAATCCTGTGGCGGCACGGCAGGTGTTGAATGTACCATTCTCCATCCGCTTTTGAACGCTCCACCTCATATTTCTGGAAATGGATTCGCTTTCCGCCTGAGCGCAGGAGGCAATCACAGCCGTCAGCATCTCACTGGAAACCATCTTGGTATCGATGTCGTGCTCTTCAAAGAAGATGCTGATGCCAAGGGATTTCAGTTCCCGGATCGTTTCCAGGCACTCCGTGGTATTTCTGGCAAACCGGGATATGGATTTGACCAGGATCTTATCAATTCGTCCTTTTCGGCAATCGGCAAGCAGCCGCTGAAAATCCTTCCGTTTCTTTGCGGAGGTACCTGTAATTCCTTCATCCGCGTAAATATCTACCAATTCCCACCGATCATGGGCAGTAATCATTTCAGTGTAATGATTATTTTGCGCAGTGAAACTGTTAATCTGATCATCCGAATCGGTACTAACACGGCAGTAGGCGGCAACCCGAAGGACGATTTCTTCCTCTGGTTGCGTTGCCGGTATGTAAATCTGTTTTCTTGCCAGGTTATCCCTTGCCGTTGCCATAGCTTCACCCCCTTGTTAGCAACACACATTACCACACCTTTCGCGGAATAGCTAGTGGTAATTGAATATATTTATAAATGCTTATCGACTTAACGCAGCAAGCCACAATATCTCGAAAAAGTCCGATTTATTGGACAGATAGGATGCTACAATGTTCCCAAAAGCAAAAAGG
>ERZ779922.129-NODE-129-length-64676-cov-5.337212_pt1 | contig 64676 bp, 103 predicted proteins | sample MGYA00511544_ERZ779922 | MGnify/ENA primary metagenome ERZ779922 (study PRJEB29588, sample SAMEA2154516) | human gut metagenome | biome: human gut; feature: human-associated habitat; material: faeces | place: Denmark | collected 2008/2010 ... | reverse complement strand
CATACTGTGTTACATGAGAGAATTCCTTTAATGCCTCTCCGACAGTCTCTCCGGCGCCTTCCTTGCTTTCATAGCCTGTGAGATTATGTACAAGCTGCAAGGAGTCAACGATGAGTTTTGCATTGCTCATTTTTCTGTACCGGGCTTCCAGTTCCTCATCCTCTCCCGGCTGCAGATTTGCTTTCTCGATTTCTTTGATCTCAAACTCCAGAAAAGCCAGCTCACGATTTCTCTGCTCCTCATTCATATTCATGGAACCAAGTTCTGTTTTGCATTTGCTGTATTCTTTATATGCCAGAGATACTTTCTCCTTTGCAGGAAGGATTTTTTCTTTTCCATATGCATCCAGGATTGCAAGCTGCTTATCCTGATACAGAAGTGACTGGTGCTCATGCTGACCGTGAATATCTATGAGATATGAGGCTATTTCCTTCATTCGCGAAACAGACACGGCTTCACCGTTTACCCTGCCGACTGCGCGCGACTGTGTGATTTTACGGCTTAAAATCACGCATCCGTCCTCGACCTCCACATCAAGCTCCCTTAAAGCCTCTATAATCTTTGGGTCCTCAACTGAAAAAATAAGCTCCACAAAAGCAGGCTTTTCATTGTCTCTTAGCATCTCCTTTTGCACTTTTTCACCAAGCGCCAGATTGATAGAGCCTATGATGATTGATTTTCCAGCTCCGGTCTCTCCCGACAGTATATTTAGTCCGTCGGAAAACTCAACCTCGCACTCATCTATGAGTGCCAGATTCTTTACATGTAGATTTTGTAACATATTTTCTCCTTCCTCTCCCAGGCATGACGATATATGTTATTTTCTGTTACAGTTCAGCTATAATCTGATATTCATGTAACATTATTCCACAATTCTGCGGATTTTTTTCATCACCGCATATGTATCATCAACAGTCCGGATTGCACACATGATTGTGTCATCTCCTGCAATCGAACCGACGATTTCTCTCATCTTCATGGCATCTATTGCAGCACAGACAGCACTTGCCATTCCCGATACAGTCTTTATAACGAGGATATTCTGTGCCATATCCATTGACAAAAAGCCCTCTCTGAGTACTCTTTCGTATTTCTTTGAGAGATTCTCAGGTGCATCCGTTATCACGGCGTACTTCTGTCTGCCGCCTGCGGTAGGAATCTTTGTGAGCTTAAGCTCCCTGATATCCCTGGATACTGTGGCCTGAGTCACGCGAAAACCATCTTTTTCAAGAAGTGCAGACAGCTCATCCTGCGTCTCTACCTCATTCTTTTGGATTATCTCAATTATCTTGGATTGTCTGTTTGTTTTCATGTCCTGCCACCTCATAAATATTATTTGTAACTATTCATTATAACAATCCTTATCTGTGTTATGAATAATTTCCCATCTTTTTGCGGAGTATCTCCAAAAAGCTTCTCTGGTGAAGCTTGCAAATCTTTGTATGATTGGCTGCCTTTGAAATAACAAAACGGTCTCCCACAGCCAGCTCTGCCGTGGTGTCGCCATCATAGCTGACACACGCCATCTCATCGTTTTGCTCCCTGCGGCTTAGAATCTCTATCTCTATCTCATCATCGCCTGAAAGCACAATGCTCTTTGACGTAAGATTGTGAGCATTGTTCGGTGTGAGCAGTATCATATCGCCCTTCGGATCCACAATCGGACCTCCCGCCGACATACTGTAGCCTGTAGAGCCCGTTGGAGTCGCAACAATGATGCCGTCGGCATGGTAATTGTTTAAAAACTCACCGTTTACATACACATTGAGGCTTAATATCTGCAAATTGCCCTTTCTATGGATGACTATATCATTTAATGCAACTCTCGAGGTCTCACTGCCTCTTTTATGCCCTGTGAGCATAATACGGTCCTCTGTCATGTATTTATCAGCCATGAGCGAATCAATAGCGTCAAATACCGTAGCTTCCTCCACCTCACACAGATAGCCGAGTGTGCCGAGATTCACTCCCATAAGCGGAATCTCAAGTGTCTCCACCCTTGTGGCTGCACGAATCAGTGTACCATCTCCGCCGAGCACAAGAATACACTGCGTATCCTGTGGTATATCCTCAAGCTCAAACTCGTTATCGGATATAGCCTCTACATTGCTCATAAGCCCCTTTGCCGTGCCGCCCTTTTGCTCTATGTATGCCACTATTTTATTTGTAAGTGCAAAATCACTGTCCTTATAGGCATTTGCTATCACAACAAAATGTTTCATAGTCTATTTCCTGTCCAGCTCTCCATGCGCGGCCTCGACCACACTATGAATATCCACTGATTCCTCCTTTATAGGATCATCTGTCTTTTTGATATGTACGAGGTACTCTATATTGCCCTCCGGTCCCTTGATTGGCGAATACTCAAGGTCTAACACGCTAAATCCATTTGAAAGTGCAAAGGATATGATATTGTTCACTACCTCCTCATGCACGCTCTTGTCACGGACCACGCCCTTTTTACCTACCTTTTCCCTGCCTGCCTCAAACTGTGGCTTGATAAGACAAACCATCTCGCCACCGTCCTTTAACAGTGCTCTTGCAGGACCTAACACCTTGGTAAGTGATATGAATGACACATCAACCGATGCAAAATCCAGCTCATCATCTATGTCATTGGGCGTCACATACCTGATATTGGTCTTTTCCATGCACACCACGCGCTCGTCCTGACGCAGCTTCCATGCAAACTGGCCATATCCGACGTCCACGGCATACACCTTTTTAGCACCATTTTGAAGCATACAGTCTGTAAAACCGCCTGTTGATGCACCTATATCCATGCACACCTTGCCATCCATCGTGATATCAAAGTGCTTCATAGCCTTTTCAAGCTTTAGCCCTCCACGGCTCACATACTGCAGTGTCTTTCCATGAATCTCAATATTGCAGTCATCAGGAAATGTGCTTCCCGCCTTATCCTCACGGTTGTTATTTACAAAAACATTGCCCTCCATAATCATGGTCTTTGCTTTTTCCCGTGATGGTGCAAGGCCTCTGTTTACAAGTAATACGTCTAATCTTTCTTTCATACTGTATGTTACCTCTATCTATAATGCTGCTATTATACGCTTAGCCACCGATTCGGCATCCACATGCAGCTCCTTTTTTAGCACCTCGACATTGCCATGCTCCACATAGCAGTCAGGAAGTGCAACTGTCAACACCTCAAGAGCTATGCCGTTAGTCTTGACATACTCCGTCACATGCTCACCAAAACCGCCGCTTTGCACGTTTTCCTCCATAGTCACAAGCAGGCTGTGTTCAGCCGGCAATTTCTTAATTGCTTCCTTATCAAAAGGCATTGCAAAACGCGCATTGATAAGTGTAGCAGAGATTCCCTCTGCCTCAAGCCGCTTTACTACATCAACGGCAGTCTTTACCATACTGCCGAGTGCCATGATAGCCACCGTGCTTCCTTTTCTGATTAGCTCACTCTTTGCAAGCTCTATCGGCTGTCTGATTTCCTTAAGGCCGTCATAGGCTGCCCCTCTTGGATATCTGAGTGCAATCGGACCATCATATGCCACTGCAAACTTCATCATATCAGACAGCTCCCACTTATTCTTCGGAGCCATGATTGTCATATTCGGGATGACCGACAGATATGATATGTCAAATATACCCTGATGTGTCTCTCCGTCACTGCCTACAAGCCCTGCCCTGTCGATTGCAAAGATGACATGCAGATTCTGTATGCACACATCGTGAAGTATCTGGTCAAACGCCCTTTGTAAAAATGACGAGTACACCGCAAATACCGGGATAAGTCCTGCCTTTGCAAGCCCTGCCGCAAAGGTCGTGGCATGTGCCTCGGCTATTCCCACATCAAAAAATCTATCCGGGAAATTGCGGTGGAATCTGCGAAGCCCTGTTCCATCTGCCATGGCAGCCGTTATCGCAACTACCTTTGGATTTCTCTCGCCCAGCTTCTTCATGACTGTTGAGAAAACATCTGTGTAATTGGCCTTCGTGCGCTTATTCTTTGGAAGCCCCGTCTCTATAACAAACGGCTCTGCCCCGTGAAATCTGGAAGGATAACGCTCAGCCGGGCCATAGCCTGCTCCCTTTTTCGTGAGCACATGCACAAGCACCGGACCATCCACACGCTTTGCCTCATCAAACACACGGCACATTTCCTTTATATCACTGCCATCCACAGGTCCCAAATAGATAATGCCCATCTCCTCAAAGAACATCCCCGGAATAAAAAGCTGCTTTATGCTGCTCTTTGTATTCCTGATATGCTTTACCATACGCTCTCCGTAGATTGGTATATGGTTAAGGGAATTCATGACATTATTCTTTAAATCCCTGTATGCATCCGCTGTGCGAAAGCCTGAAAGATACTGGCTGATGCCCCCAACGTTCTCTGAAATCGACATATTGTTGTCGTTTAGCACTATAATAAAATTGCCCTTCACGCTTGAAGCGTTGTTGAGCGCCTCATATGCCATGCCTCCGGTCAGCGCACCGTCTCCTATTACAGAAACCACGTGGTAGTCCTCTCCTGTCACCTGTCTGGCTGTCGCAAGCCCAAGTCCCGCTGATATGGATGTGGAGCTGTGTCCTGTATTAAAGCAGTCACAATCGCTCTCATCCGCCTTTGGGAAACCGCTCATGCCTCCATACTGTCTGAGCGATGAAAATCCATCCTTTCTGCCGGTGAGTATCTTGTGTGTGTACGACTGATGCCCTACATCCCACACTATCTTATCCTTCGGCAGATCAAAGCACAGATGCAGCGCCATGGTAAGCTCCACAACTCCGAGGTTTGATGCCAGATGACCTCCTGTCACCGATATGCTCTCTATAAGAAACTGCCTGATTTCATCCTTTAACAGCTCAAGCTCCTCAGGTGTCAGTTTTTTTATATCATTTTCCTTTTGTATCTTTTCTAAAACCATCCTATTTCTCCCGATGGATCAGATATTCAAATAACTCCTTAAGAAATGCATCATCGTATCCCAAATCATCAAGCTGCTCCTCTGCCTCCTTGGAGATGCGCTCCACATCAGAAACCGCTTTATCCAATCCCTCAAATGTGACATATGTCGCTTTATTATTTTTCTCGTCACTGCCTACCGGCTTTCCAAGCACCTCAAGTGTACTTGTGACATCAAGCACATCATCCTGTATCTGAAACGCAAGCCCCAGCTTTGCCGCTATCTGCTCCACGCGTGATACCTCATCAGACGATGCCCCTGCAAGGATTGCTCCTATCATCATCGAGCTCTCTATAAGTGCGCCTGTTTTAAGCCTGTAGATAAAGTCAAGTTTTTCCCTTGTGATAGGACAGTCATCGGATTTCTCGCTTTCCACATCGACCACCTGTCCTCCGACCATACCATACACACCTGCTTTTTTTGCAAGCACCGCAAATGCCCTTGCCACGCGCGCATCGGCTACTTCCATGCCAAAAGCCTTTGCTGCGGTCTCATATGCCAGGTTTAAAAGTGCATCACCTGCAAGAATGCCCATAGCCTCACCGTACACAGCATGTGTGGTCTTCTTTCCACGCCTGTACTCATCATTGTCCATGGCAGGCAGGTCATCATGCACCAGCGAGTATGTGTGTATCATCTCGATTGCTGCCATAAATGGCTCAATCACTGCACTGCTTCCGCCAAACATATGGTAAGTCTCTTCCATGAGGATAGGGCGAAGCCTTTTTCCACCGGCTCTCACACTATAGTTCATGGCCTCAAAAATAATCCTCTGCTGTCCCTCCTCAGCGGGAAGAAACTTCTCAAGCACATCGTTTATATGCTCTACCTTTTGCTGCAGCTCTTCCATGAATTGTGACTTATTTAAATTCCCATTTAAGCTCATCAGAATTCCTCCAGTTGTCCGTCGCTGTTTAGCACAAGCATGGCCTTTTCCATGCCCTGTACCATATCATTGGCACTCTTTACCTCATCAAGCCCCTTCTTGTAGAGCTCAAAGGCCTCATCCAGGGATACATCCGCATCCTCCATCCTCGCCACTATCTGCTCTAAGTGTGCAAAGCGCTCCTCGAGTGTCAGTGTTTTTTCATTTTCTTTGCTCATCGTTAATAACCTCCGAAACTACGGCCCTTGCATGACCGTCTATCAGATATATATTTATGTCATCGCCTGCATTGATATCGGATACACTGTGCAGTGCCCCCTTCTTTTCCACCTCGACATACGCATAACCCTGTGCCAGCTTTTTGGCCGGTGAATATGCATCCAGTGTACCTGAAAGCAGTGCCAGACGCTGTCTGCAATCCGAAAGCCTCTGTTTCATAATCCTTTCAAGTGCATCCTCGATATCTGCCAGACGCCTTTTATTCTCATTTAGTTTATTCTGCGGACTAAGGAAATTAAGTCTTGTTTTAATATGTGACAGCTTTTCCCTGAAAAAATCAATCCGGCCTGTCAGATTTCTGTCCATCCTGCGGCGCAGATTGTCAAGGCGCTCTAACGTCTGTCTGTAGTCACTGACTGCAAGCTCTGCAGCCGCTGAAGGTGTGGGTGCTCTCCTGTCTGACACAAAATCCGCTATCGTCCAGTCAGTCTCATGGCCTACTGCCGAGATGATTGGCGTGCGGCAGTCAAATATGGCTCTCGCCACAATCTCCTCATTAAAGGCCCATAAATCCTCTATGGAGCCTCCGCCTCTGCCGACTATTATCACATCAAGATTCATCGCATCCAATGTCTGTATGCCCTTCACTATGCTATTAGCCGCACCCTCTCCCTGCACAAGTGCCGGATAAAGTATGACCTGTACATATGGATTCCTGCGCGATGATACATTCCTTATGTCCTGCACGGCCGCGCCTGTCGGTGCTGTAACCACACCAATACGGCCGGCATACCGTGGAATAGGCTGCTTGTACTCTGCAGCAAACATGCCCATCTCCTCAAGCTCACGCTTTAGCTGCTCGAATTTGAGATACAGATTGCCCTCTCCGTCAAGCTCTATCTTTTTGGCATAAAGCTGATATGCGCCGGTCTTCTCATACACCTCAACGGAACCTGTCACAATAACCTGGTCCCCCTCCTTCATGTGGAAGGAAAGTCCTGCCGCCCTGCTGCCCGCAAACATGATAGCGTTCATGGCTGCTCCCGCGTCCTTTATTGTGAAATAAATATGACCGCTCGTGTGATACTTGCAGTTGCTCACCTCGCCCTTTATGCTCACCTGTCTGAGCATAAAATCCTGAGCGAACATATTTTTAATATAGCTATTTACTTGCGCTACCGAATATATATTTCTATTTGCCATGTTCAATGCTCTATATCGCTGTTCCTCTTAAGCTATGCAAACTTTGCAAGCACTCCGTTTACAAATGCACCTGACTCATCTGCACCATACTTCTTTGCAAGCTCAACAGCCTCATTTATTGAAACCTTTGTAGGAATATCGTCCTCAAACTTTATCTCATAAACTGCCAATCTGATAATTGCCAGATCAACCCTTTGCCATACGATTGGTCTCCCAGCCTGTAGACTTCTCATCGATGAGTGCATCAAGCTCTGCCATATGCTCAATAATCGCACTGCATTTTTCATCAATATACTGTCTTTCCTCGTCTGTAGGATTTGTAAGCTCATCATTTAAAAGCTCCATCTGCTCTGCAAGCTCAGACTTGTCATGAAACTCAACCCTGAAAAGCATCTTAAAAACGTTTTCTCTTATCTTGCTTCTTGTCATTTAAATTCCTCTCGTGAATAGTATTTTATATAAATTAAGGATGTCTGTACGACATCCTTAATTATACTACATTTGTGATCATTTAAAAAGAATTATTTAATTCTCTCCCATATCAACACTTGCTATACGAACATTGATAGTAGCCACAGAAAGTCCTGTCATTGTCTCAATTGCAGACTTAACCTTCTCCTGTACCTTTGTAGAAACCTCAGGGATGCTGTATCCATAAGCAATATTGAGTGCTACATCAACCACTACCTCATTGTCTGCTATCTCAATCTGAATTCCCTTTGAGAGATTCTTCATACCGAGCCTGCTGACAATCTCGTTTGTGATATTGCCTGCCATGGAGCTTACTCCCTCAACCTCAGTGGCAGCAAGACCTGCTATGATAGCTACAACCTCATCTGCTACCTTGATCTCGCCAGACTCATCTGATTTGATATTTATTGTGTTTCTATTCTCTGCCATGTCCATGTTCCTCCTTAACCGGCTATACGGTCTGTCCCTTTGCCACGTAAACCTGGAATGAGTCATTTCCCGTAAGTGATCTATTTCTTGATACGCGAACATTCTTGTCTGTGATCACGTACTCCAGATTGGCGCCATCCTCAATTACCGTATCCTGTAGCAGGATGCAGTTCTTGACCTTTGCATTCTTTCCTATCTTGACGCCTCTTGATAGGATGCTGTTCTCCACGGTACCCTCGATGACACAGCCATCAGCAACCATGACATTCTTGGCTTTTGAGCCATTTATGTATCTTGTAGGGTTATCATCCCTGATCTTTGTATAGATAGAATTGCCGCTCTTAAACAATGCTTTCCTGTTATCCTCATCAAGGAGCTTCATATTCTCCTCGAAATAGCTCTTCATATCTGTAATCTGTGAAGCATAGCCTGTGTACTCATATGCCTGAATATTGAGTGAATCAGTGTTTGCAGCCATCAGATCTCTTGTGAAATAAGAATAGCCATGTACAAAAGCGTCATCCACTATTCTAATGAGCTTCTCCTTCTCCATGATATAGATATTCATGCCAAAGTTTACCTTGCCCATATCCCTTGCATTGATATATATCTTTTTGATACGTCCATCATCTATATCAAATGTATAGTACATCTCATCATTGTTGCCGTTTGGTCTAAGGAATACCTTCGGTACCTCCTGCTTGCGGTACATTGCAGTGATATCAGCCCCTGTGCTCTTGTGTGCCTCAATCAGCTCCCTGAAATCAAAATTGAATACATAGTTTGCATCAGCCATGATAACATACTTCTGAGTACACTTCCTCAGATAGCCCTTAAGGCTTTCGATTGCCTCAACACGACCCTCATACACCTTAATCTGCTTCTGTGCATAAGGCGGAACTATATTGATACCACCATTTTTTCTTGCAAGATCAAACTCCTGACCTGAGCCCAGGTGATCCATCAGAGAGTGATAATTCTTCTTAACTATGAGAGATATATTGTCAATTCCGCTATGTACCATGCTCGAAATCAGGAAATCACAGAGTCTGTAACGACCTGCAAACGGAATGGAAGCCATAAGTCTCTCGGATACCATCTCAGGAATGAGGGCATCGTAGCTGTTTGCAAAAATAACGGCCAAAGCCTCTTCGTTGTTCATGTTTAGCATTGTTCCTGGCCCTCCTCAACATCATTATATACCATCGCCTTTGGTCCTATAACCGCTCTGTCGCCAATTGTAACTCCCGGTGCAATTGTAGCAACATCACCTGTCACGTCCTCCGCTGACTTCTCTCCAATAACTGCATCATAGCCTACTGTAACGCCCTCTGCAACTATACAGTGTGTGACCTTAGCGCCTCTTTTTATCACAGTATCACCCATGACAACTGCATCCTCTACCACTGCGCCCTCTTCTACAATGACACCGCCAAAAAGAATTGAATGCTTTACTGTGCCCTTCACTACACAGCCATCGGTAATCATAGAGTCTGTAACCTCTGCGCTGTTGCTGATGAAATGTCCTGTATGACCGCTGTTACGGCTGTATATCTTCCAATTCTCATCGAATAAGTTGATACCGCTGTGCTCAGGATCAAGTACCTCCATGTTTGCCTCCCAGAGTGCAGGTATTGTTCCTACATCTTTCCAGTATCCATTAAAATGGTATGCATACATCCTGCGGCCATCCCTCAAAAGATTTGGAATGATATTGTTACCAAAATCATTCTCGGAATCCGGATCATTTTCATCCTCGATAAGATACTTCTTAAGTATATCCCAATTGAAGATATAAATACCCATGGATGCAAGATTAGACTTAGGATTCTTTGGTTTCTCCTGAAATTCTGTAATCTTGTCATCATCATCCGCTACCATGAGACCGAAACGTGATGCATCCTCCCATGGAACCTCCATAACCGCTACAGAAAACTCAGCATTTTTTTCCTTATGGAACTTAAGGAAATCACTGTAATCCTGCTTACAAATCTGATCTCCTGAAAGTATTATAACATACTCAGGATCATATCTCTCGATAAATGCAATATTCTGATAAATCGCATTGGCTGTTCCCTTGTACCAGTCTGAGCCTGAAGCCTTCTGATACGGTGGCAGCACATGCACTCCTCCATATAATCTATCAAGATCCCATGGCTGTCCATTTCCTATGTACTCATTCAGTACAAACGGCTGGTACTGTGTCAATATACCAACTGTATCTATGCCTGAATTAACACAATTAGAAAGTGGAAAATCAATAATTCTGTATTTGCCTCCAAACGGAACTGCCGGCTTTGCAAGTTTCTGTGTCAGTGCATAAAGTCTGGAGCCCTGACCACCGGCAAGAAGCATCGCAACTAGCTCTTTTGCCATATTAAAATCCCCCTTGTTTAATTTTATTAAATTTTTGTTAGCTTTTGCAATTATTTTGGTTTTTTATAATGGTTTATAGTTATATTTTACCACACTTTAGCATTTATGCAAATCAAAATTAACTAAAAATACTATAATTTTTGTCATTATTTCCCAATTATCTCACGGTTGTTTATGAACTCGTACGGTACCTCCTGGTACACATAATAATTTTACCAGCTTTAGTACAAAAATGCCCTACAAGTGCTGATTTTTCAACATTCTGTAAATTGAGAGTGTGTACTACTACACACTTACTACACACATTTTCTTCTATATTCTATGATTTTGTTGTCGGCGCTAACGATTTTTTCAATGTCAGCAAACGATTTTTCAGTTGTAACATGTGTATACAAGTCCATTGTCATTTTCAGTGTTGCATGACCCAAATATGATTGAACAACTTTCGGTTCTATGCCTGACTCAAAACATCTTGTCGCAAACGTATGTCTGAATGTGTGACCGCTAAAAAATGGAAATTCATTGTCACTGCTCTTTGTATCATTTATCCGTCTCACAACTGAACGTATAGAGTCGCTATATATAACCGAATTAATCGGTGTGTTAAACCTTGTAACAAACAAATATTCGTTTTGCTCCTTGGGTCTGCGTGCTGAAACTATCTTTTTAAGTTCAAATTGTTTCGTCAAATATTCCTTGCACACACTGTTAATTGGTACGTGTCTGTAACTCTGCTTGGTTTTTGGCGGCTCAACATGAAATGTCTTGCCTTTATCTTCAAGGTATTTCTGATACACAAGTGTCTTATTAACGTCAATATACCCCTCTTCCATATGTATATCTGCAAACGTGAGCGCAAACAGTTCTCCCGGGCGCAAGCCTGTATTAACTGCCACATTATACATATTGTCGTAAAATGTGCCTTTGCACGCTTCAAAAAACTCGTTCTGTTGCTCTACTGTCAATGCAAAAGCATTAACTTCTTTGTCTGCTCTCAGCGTTACACCTTTTGCCGGATTCTTAATCATCAGGTCATCTTCCATAGCTCTACCGAACATGTCATTTAAAATAACCTTGATTTTGTTCTGTCTCTCATACTTATAGTTATCGTCAGAAGCTTTGTCGATAAGTAACTGCACATCTGACTTGCGAATAGATGTTATTTCATGGTTTCCTAGGTATGGTGAAATGTTCTTCTTATATATATGTGTGTACTCCCTAATGGTATTGGGGCGCACTCTCTTTTTCTTGTATACATTCATCCACCTGTCAAACCACACATCAAGGGTAACGTTGTCTCTAACACTTGTGAATTGTTGATTGTCGGTCACTGCTTTACTAAGCTCTTTCCGCAGTTCTGACAACTTGCTGTTGTAAATTGTCTTGCTCTTGCCGAACCTATCTTTATATCTGCCCTGATAAAGTCCGTCCTTGCGCTGGGTTATTCCGACTCCCAGCTCTTTTCCTCTCAAATCCTTTCCCATACTGATTTATGGCTCCTTTCAAAATCAAAAGCCATTATATGATAATTTCTATATTACTACATAATGGCTTATAATTCAATATATCTATTTATATGCTATCTGTCTTTTCAAGGTATTTTTCAAACTCCTTGCGCTTAACTAATCGCTTGCCTCTTCCGACAAAAAGCACAAAAGGGCACGAGGGATTATTAAGCATATCATTGATTCTGTTAATTCCAATGTTACTGTATTCCGCAGCCTCATCAATCGTCAGCGTTACCTTTTCCCATATTGGTACTTTGTTAATCATCGCCCGACTCCTTTCTATCTTTTCTTTAATGTCTGCCACTCTCCGGGAAGTGGTCGTTTTTGAAATTAATAGTCTCTGTGACACCTCTTCAAGGCTTTTATCAGCAACTAGCAACTCAAAAACTTCCGCTTCTTCATCGGTGAAATTGGCATTTTTTAAAATCTCTTCAAGTTCCGGCTTAGTAAGTTTCGAAAACTTCATAAGCCTATTATCTCCTATTCTTCGGTTTTGCTTGCACTGTGTATACAAGTATTTGAGTATCGGCATGAGCTGTTACATGGCTTGTTGTCCTCGTATACACATTGTCTTTCAAATGGCTCTATATCACTTATAGTTCTGCTATTCATCTTATCATCACTTCCTTTTTATACTGTTCTGCCATATATTGTCCGTAGCTCATGCCCTTGCTTTTAGCAATCTTGCAGATTTCCGCAAGTTTGTTTTTCTTGGTGGGCCTTCTTTTAAGCCTTTTCTTCTCTCTGATTTTCCTTAACTCCGTAGCTCTCTGCTGTCTATGTGCTTCACAACACGTATTTTGGTTAGCTGCGGTCGGTGTAAATATCTTGCTACAGACTACACATTTAATTGGTTTGTAGTGTTTCATTGTTTTACCTCTACATAAAATCGTAACTGTCCTTAATACTTAATATTCATATTTCCGTGTTCATTAACCCAATCAATAGCTTCTGCGTATGTCACACCATTATTTTTCAAGACATATAACAGATTATGGAATTTAGGGTGCGTTTCCTTTAACATCTGAAATCTGTTAGGTTCTTTTTCTAAATGGCAACCAAATCCACACAATACACAGCCTGTTCTTTGACAACCTGTGGTTTTCAGCAATAGTCTTTCGTTGTCAAAGATTCCAAAATCAGCAAACGACATTTGATTGTCGCACTGCCCCATAGCTTCATAATCCGTAACCACTTCGCCATAAACAGAACATATAGGGAGATTATTCTCCTTGATATATAAAAGCACATCTTGTTCTGTCCAAAATGACATAGGTTTGCTATGTGGTCTTTTACAATCAAATGCGTTGCACCCCTCTTGTAGCCATTTTTGTGTCCTTACCCTACTTTCTGTCGCCATAGTTGCTAAGATTGGCTTTCTTCTTGTTTTCTTTTCATACTCGTGTGCTGGTTCTTTCTTGAGATAATCACAGCACTTGTCGCTGATATCGAATGGTGCGTCAAGGGTAAATTTATATTTTCCCATATTAAATTGTGACTTTTCGCCATCATTGTCGAGTAAAACGCCATTTAACCTATCTAAACGGTATTTTGAGCCACTAGGGATAACTCCCATCTGCAAACTCTTATAATCCGCATTACCTTTGTTTACTCTCCTGTCTATTCCTAACAAGTCTGCCATATAGCAAGCATACGGAACTGCCTGTCTGTCCATCTGTCTGTCTGTCGAGATTGTGTTGCTGTTATTTTGCTGTCAAGACATTTTACATATCTTCTCGCGCCATCTATGCAGTTTGCAATTTCTTTTCCAAAAAGCGGAAATCCATACTTTTCGCAAACTTCTGCAAATGAAATTTTAGGTTTCAAAATCACAAGGTTATCAAAAGTCTGTGCAAACTCCTTTAACTCTGGATACTGTGTCGGAACATCTACGAACACAAAAGGAATATTTTTATATCCGCAAGCTTCTCTGATTATGTGTCCTAAAACTGTGCTATCTTTGCCACCACTAAAGCTAACATATACTCCGTCCTCGCCGTATGTATTTACCCATTCTTTGATACGATACTTTGTCATGCGGATTTTATCGTTTAAGCTCATGGATTGCATTTGATATAGGTCGGACATTGTGTGTTTATTTTCCATTGTTACTCCTTTCGCTACACCACTGCTCTTGTATCTCATCATCAGTCTTATCTCGTCCGTAGATGTCGTACCACGCAAACGCTACCTCTGTCAGACCGATTATGCCGAATACTATGAGGGTGGTGTATACTACTGTTGTTATGTTGGTCATTCTTCATCACTCCAATCAATGGCTTGTCCGCAAGCTTCACAATAGGTTATTTTTTCCTTGATTTTACTTTCTTGCGGTGCAATAAAATACACTTCTGTCAAATCACAATCACATACAGGGCATGTATGAGCTTCTTTTTCCACTCCCCAAGATGAATCTATTGTTTTATTCGGTTTCTTTGGTATCTGTTTTTCAAGCGCCTGTATTGCCATATCAATAGATTCTTGCAACATCACATAGCCACTTGTTGGTTTATTACTTTTAAGACATTCAATAGCTTCTGTCTCATTTTCTATAAGTCTTTCACTTTCTGTCATGTTATCCCTCGATTCCCGCAGTTTTGCTGTAAAGTCCTAGCTTTTTCATTTTTTTAAGAAAAAGCTTCATTTCATATCCTGTAAGGCCAACACAAGTGTTTCCAATCTTCTTTTCGTCCATCAAGTCTCTTGGCCTTAAATAAATATCTATCTTCCATGTTCTCTCCTATTCCGCTTCTGACTGAAGCCAATCAAGTGTGCATTTTTTACATATTTTTTTAATTTTATTGTTATCGAGTTCACCTTCACTAGCATAAGGGCACTCTTCTAAATCCATAGAATCAATACAACCACTAAATAGTACACTCGCTAACTCATCATCCGACATATTCCTTATTCTGTCGGCATTAGTTGTTGTAAATTTAGATGAAGTAATTTCCATCGTCACATCCGTAATAAGTCCATCCCCATAACCATCTAGCTTTACAGATTCAATACTGCCAGCAAAATTGCCATTTAGAGATAGATTCAACATTCTTGGTTTTCCTGTAGCACCACCATATCTATTTCCTTCTGTATCAAGAATTTTTATCAAATCACTAACTGTTATCATTTTCTCCACCTCTCAATTCTTCCAACTTCTTAAATTAAGTCCGCCACACCTAATACAATAAAACTTTTTATATCCTCTGGCATATTCGGACAAATAACCACAATGTCCACAATATTCTCTTCCGTTACTAACTGATATTTTTTTAGGTTCTGGCACATTTTCCCTCTCGAACAGCTCTCCGTGTTTGCATTCTGCACAATAATCATAATCTTCTTTATGTTTGCAGATATTACAATCAATCATTGTCGCACCCCAATTCTTTCAGTTTTGATTCGGCTTCTGATTTGTTCAAAAATACTGACTTGCCGATTTCACTTTCTGCAAAACTTCCTGTGATACTTCCGCTCGAGTTTGTATAATAGAATACGACTTCTTTTGTTGTAACAGGTTCACAAATGTATTCTTCGCATTCACCAAATGAAAAGGCTGTTATTGTATATGCACAAGGTCTGCCATAGTCATTATCCCATACTGTATCTCCCACTTTGCAAGGCAACTTGATAAGTCTGCCCTGTTCCTCTAAGTCCTCATAATATGCTAGTTTATCAATAACATCACTAATTGTTTGACAATTTTCCCAATCTTCTTTACAGCAATACTGAAATCCATATTTACAATTTGAACCACAGCCCTTAACACAATTTGTATTACCTATCTTATCTGTTAATCTCTCCATTACTGCTCCTTTCCGCAAGTCTGGCTAGTTCCCATGGTGTTGCATGCTCACCGTCACTCCACGATGTTCTTCCGTCAGCCCAAGCGTAAACGCTTCCATTCTCATATTTCGCAAAATACCTTTTAATCCACTTGTGGTTGCCGTTATCTGTTACCAGTATTGGTGTATCAACTGCAACTTTTGACCAGTCAATTGGTGGTTCAACATATTCGCTATTCGCCCACTTTTTTCTTGCACCTCTGCAAGAGCCATCATCCCTAAAATTGAATAAACAATCTTTGCATGCTAATTCATGACATGTTGTCGGCTGTAACGTTGCTTTGTTAACTGCTATTTTGCTACTACTACAAGCAATGTCTAAAATCTGTTCTGCAAACTTCTCTCTATTTGTCATTGTTTGATACTCCTTTCCCATAATCCGGCACATGCTTAAATCTCTCATATGCCTTATTGTCTCTGTGTCTTTCCACGTAAGCCTTCTGTTTATTATCGTTTGAATGCTTTATATGAGCATTCTGTGTACTATCATTTTCCCGCACATAACTCATTAATCAATCACCTTTATGTACCTTTCATCAACGTAATTAACTTCATCAGCAAGGCATTGTGCCACCTTTGGCAATGTCAGACCGAATTGATTAAATTTATACAACGTGTCGATTAAATCCCTAAATTCTGCGATAAACTCTTTAATTTCCTTAACCGACAATCTAAACATCAGCTTAAGCGCCGTACATGCTAAAACCATGTAGCTGTATGCCGTGTCATTTAAAAGCTGTCTCGTATCGTTTATCGTAAGTGGATTATTCCTTTGATAAATCCTAATCAACTGTTGCATTGGGATTAAATTAATCTCTTTCTGCACATCAATGCTGTATCTCACTTTCAAAAGTTCGGCAAGCGTTTTAGTTTTCATTTCATTTTCTGTCTGTGCCCTTTCAAGGTACTCATTTATGGTTCTTTCAAGCCTTACAATGCGCTTATTACCAAATCCATGATGTAAATACAGTACATAGTAGCCTAAATCCATAAAGTCTGTGAAAGACCGACTTACGAGCTTTCTGCGGTTATTACTGTTTTTCAGCGTAACTCTCTCTGATTTTGTCCATGTAAAATCCGGCTCTTTGTGCTTTTTCTTTGGTTTCAGTTTGTTGCTCATATTTCTTCATTCTTTCTTCAAGTTCTCGTCTTGCCCTAATGAAACAGGCTTCTGTAGTTTCTTCTGCGACTTTTACAAGCTCTTTACCGCGCCGCCGGATAGTTATTTTTGCTTCCTTGCTATTGGTTTTGTAAATCATTTGCAAGTCATATTTCCTTTGCAGTGGCCGGTAAAAATCGTAAAAATCTTTCAAGGAATCCATTGCGGACTCCTTTCTTTTATCTTCTGCCGTGCCAAGTTTGCCTTTTCGCAAGTTGCATTCTTAACGTTCTGCTGATAGTGTTTTTCGCAAACCTTATATCCGGGTTTTACCGGATTATCACAGAAAAAACATAGTCCTTGTTCATATCTGCCGGTTCTTTCAGGCATTTTAACTCGTGCTCTTCTCATTGTTTCCCGGCAAAATGTGCAAGTGGTATGCCCTGGGTCTGCTTTCCTTTTACGGCAACGTGTGCATATGCCGTTTTTCTTGTCTTTTTCGTATCGTGCTTTTCGCCATGCTTTTTGTCGCTCATTGTATTTTTCTGTATCAGCAGCACGTACCTTTGACATGGCCTCGGCTGATTTTGCCCTACACTCAACACAACTTTTTTCGTCACCATATAGCAAGTTTTTGCCACACCTGGGGCAAACACCAACTGCCTGCAATTTTTTATAAAGTTCTCTACCATATGCTGTACGTTTGCTGTTGCAAGCCGTACACACCACACCTTCTCTATCAAGTGGTTTTCCGCAAAGCACGCAAAGGTTACTGGCTTTTCGTTCTTCATATCTCTGCCTAGAATACTTGTCTTTTATCATTTTTCGCTAGGAGTAAAACATGTTTTAATTGTGCGCACAAACCTCTTACCTCCTATCTTTTCATCTGCTCGATACGTTCCTTAATTTCTTTTGGCATTGGAATACCTTTAATCGGCTTATTTTGACTTTTATTATCTTCAAGCGATAATTTTATCGTCTGTTGATTTTTAGAACCGATTTGAGCCGAATACGAGCTTCTATTGGTACTTTCAATCAATGTCTTTATATCCTTTGGCATTCTTTGATATTCCTTATCTCGACTAACAACTGTCCTGTAAGTTCTCATAAAGTTTGACTGGACTACGTTTTCAATGCTCTTGCTGTCCGTCAGCGCCCAGTTCCTAAGATTATCAGGACTTCCGACAGCCTTTTGTACGAGTGGTGGTAGTTTGTTAAATTCTTCAACTGCACCATAATAACCATTTCGTAGTGCCCTGCTAACAAGGAACCATGCTTCCATTTCGTTAAGCTCCTGTGGGGATTGAACCTCGTACAGTTTGTTAATTAGCTGTCCGATGCTCGGTGCGAATCCGCTTGTATCGGAATGCACGTAAGTTTTCAAGGCCATAGATATTTGACTGTAGCTGTATTCTTCCAACATCATATTCCACACATCTACTGTCTCGGATAAGTTGCTTGGCTTGTAATTGGGGTAGCAATCACACATTATGCGAATGATTTTAACTGTCTCGTCTCTTGTCAAGAATCGCCACCCACCTTTAGATGTTCTGCAATTTTCAATGCAATTTCTTGTATCTTAATCAAAATACCTATTATTGCAAAATCTTCGCTATCATATCTATTTTTTATTTCTTCGATTTTATCAAAAATCAGTTTTGATTCTCTGCTTATACCTTTTTGATACCAAAAATCTGCAACTTGCCCTTGACTTTTTCGCATTTCTTTCAGTTCTTCTAGCCACTCTGCAATCTCCTCATGGTATTCAGGATATAATCTATGATTTCTTTCACATTCTATTGCTTCATCAATCGTCATATCAATCACGCTCCTTAAATGGTTCTGGGAGTGGTTGCCAAGCTACAATTTCCGTCCAAAGAACCGGCTCTTTAGCCGTTCCACACTCGCAAAGTCTCCACTGCAAATCATCACACCAAAAAGCCATATACAGAAAACCATCACTACCGCAAACCAAAACGGTATCACTTGTGTTTCCATCAATTTCCGGTAACCTCTCACTGCAAGGAATCCAACCATCATTGTATTCTTTTCTCAATTTGATAAACTTATCTGCTTCGTATTGTCTACCACGGATATATGCTTTTTCTAAAGCACATGATTGTTCTGCTACCGTTTGCCATGCTTTAGTTACATCAACTCCGTAATCAACCATATTTTTAGCATACATTTCAGCAAGATTATGTTTCATATCTCCCTTGTATTCTTTTTCTGCCATTTTTATCACTCCTTTACACATTATCCCAATCAATAGTGCCTTTGTTGGCTGAATGTGGCTCATTGTCCTTTAGTGCAAACAAGCCTTGCCAACAATGGTCTACTGACTGATTAAGAATTTTAACTGCCAAGTCGTTATCGCCCTTTGAAAGTCTCTCTATAGTGTTCATAGCTCGGTGTAATGCCATGTCGGTGCATATCGGCTTTTTGATTTTCTTTCGCATTGTCAGATATTCCTGAAAAGCACTCTCTAGCATTGCATCATCAGGGTAGTAAACAGTTTTCTTTTTAGATATTGATTTATCAATATCTTTTTCTTTTATATCCTTACCTTTACTATCCTTAACTATACTATTCTTATCTATACTTACCTTACCTATACTTTCCTTACCTACGGATACATCTTGTATACATTTTGTATCCATTTTGTTTACATCAAGCGTATATGCCTTATTTTTCTTTAATCCTAACATTGATTTTTCTTCAACATAATCAGTAGGTCTGTATCTGTCTGCCTGTATGTAATTGTGCATTTTCCAATGCTTAATCACAATTACACCACTTTCAAATAAGAGCACAAACGATTTTGCAAGCAATAGTTTAAAATCATCATCGGAAGCACCACACATTCGCTGTATTTTCTTAGGATTATTAACAAATCCGTCATCATCAGCATTCATGGATAGGTGAAAGTAAAGCATTTGAGTACTGCTTGGCATATCGAGAAAAGCGTCACTTTCAGTTATTTTTTTAGCAAACATTCTACGTTCTGCCATTTAATTAATCTCCTATTTTCTTCAAGTTTCGGTTGATGTATTTTAATCTTTTTTCTCGTGGTTTATATTGTTATACCTTTTTCTCAACGTGTTCTGCACCTTGTTCATTCCATTAATGCCACCGACAATAAAAGCTATTTCTGCTCTATTTTCCGTCGCTTTTGTTTCTGCTTCCATATCGTGTAGTCCGTACTCTACCTGAATAATTTCATTTGCAGTAATTCTTTTCAGAATTTCATCACATTTCTTCTTGCTTAAAAACTTCACTCTGTTTTACTCCTTTCAACAAATTTCAGTTTGCCTGTTCAATTTCTACATCAACATCAATATGCAATCTTTTTTTCTTTCCTGTATTAACATCAATACAGGAAACATACCCATTTGTACTCTCCAACAAATGTCCTACTTTGTAAATATCACCCTCAAATCTGAACACATCTCCTTTTCTTAAAAATCCTATCTGCGTAATCATATATCTACCTCCATAAATCCTAATTTATCTTTACATCAAATTCTCTTTTGATTTCAGGATATCTACCAAATTAATGTATAGACAATTCCTTTGCCTGTTGTTGTTATATCAAGTGTTATCTCGGTAGTGCCTTTTTCTTTTAAGTTTTGGATAAAATTATTTACTTTGCCTGTTCTTTTCTCTTACCAGACTGGCATCCTTTCTAAATTTCAGTTTACAACATTAAACACTTTTCTTCTGTAAGTTTGCCACAACTCTGCAACCATAAAGTTCTAACAAATCATGTAAATCAAACTCTTCTAATTCATTCTCATCAGCGATTTTATCGCTATGCACAAGAATCTCATCATCCATCTCGGCTGCACGAATTGTCTGCCTAAGAATACTTAACATAGTATCTACTGCATACTCAAAACCTTTAAGATTATCTTCGTTCATACCACCTGTAAGAGTGTCTTTCATTTTATTCATCTGTTCCTCTAAAAACTTTGGAACATTACAAGCTATAAACATCATTTCTTCATTCATTTTCTTTTTTTCCTTTCTCATAAATACTTGATTTTTTAGGAACTATGGTTCAATAAACAAGCGGTCATGCCTTACCTCTCCACAACGCTGTTTAATTTGTCTAATAACTCATCGTTAATCATCTTAGCAGATATATCAACATGCATATTTGCAATGATTTTTTTCAAATTTTCTATCGCTGCTTCATATCCACACTTATATCCAATGTTGTAACAATTCTCAGTAGTTGATTTTATTTCTTCTAAGTGTTGTGATTTATCCATAATTGCCGCCTTTCTTTTCATTTACTCAACGTCCTTATATGAATCTGCATTAATAAGCTCCATAAATTTATCTAGTTGCTTCTGTGACACCTTATTGCCCTGTTTATCCTCTCTAATCGTCACAACAAGGTGTTTTTCGATGATATGCGATAATTCCCTCGCTAACACCTTTTTACCTTGCTGTATGCCATCTCTGTAGCCTTTAGATGGCTTAAACTCATTTATCTTTTCCTTGCCCTCTCCCTGACCGCCAGCAGTCTTGTTGTATCTGCACTGATAACCTCTTTTTGTGTATTCCAAAATCCAATATTGCTCCATTTCGTCAAGCTTGTCTTTCGGATAGTACATAACATTCAACTTCCAACCATAAGGATTTTTTTCACTATAAAATCCTCTTTTCTTGATTGATAAATCTATGTGCTGATAGCCTGTCAAATGCGATATACTACGTTCTAAGCAATCTACGCTTTGACCGATATAAAAGTACGATATTCCGTTTTCATCGGTTCTAGTGTAGAAATAAATGCCACTCTCACGTTTCATATCAGGGCAAACATCTAAGATACGCTTTTCGTTCATTTTCTTAATTGCGTATATCTTTCTGTAATTAGGTTGTGCCATTCTTATCACGCTCCAATAATATACATTCAGTTTCAAAGAGTTTTTCAGATATATCTTTTGAATTAACTCTGCTCTCAAATTCTTTGATAAAATCTCTGTATGCTTCTTCTCTCACTTTTCGGTCATGCTTGGTGCAATCAAGCTTATCAAAAGAAACAGTGACTCTTCTGACAGAACTGTAATTCGGCACATCGGGGTTAAGATTTATGTATCTTTCACTGCATATTGGTATAATGCCGTTTTTCTGTAATAATTCTGCAATCTGTGATGTAAACGCTCTTGTAATTACATACTCTTTCCGGTCAGCTATTTCCTTTGCAATGTTCGCAAATACTTCGTTTGTATAATCCATTGTTTTTCCTTTCTAGGACAGCCGTTATTGACTGCCCTATAATCAACCGACTTTTAGTTAAATGGTAATTCCTCGTCAATACCATCAGGGATTGACATAAAGGAATCTGAATCAGCACTTGGACTGTTTCTACCTATAATTCCATTACTATTGTTCTGTTGATTGGCACGGCTTTCGCAAAATTCGTGTCTTTCAACTACGCAATCATTAGTGTAGATTTTTCGTCCATCCTTGTTAGTGTAGTTGCCTGTCTGCCATCTGCCCTCAACGATAATCTTAGTTCCTTGGTGCAAATACTTCTCTGCAAATTCTCCATTCTTGCCAAATGCGATACAGCTAATAAAGTCTGCTGCCTGTTCGCCCTCTTTCTTAAAAGTTCTGTCAACAGCTAATGTATACCTTGCTACCGCCATACTTCCGTTTGCTGTCTGTGAATATCTAACATCAACATCCCTAACAACTCTCCCCGAAATTATCACTTTATTCATATTTTTTCCTCTTGCTTTCTGAAATTCGTTTTCTAGTTTCTTCACTTCTTTTTTGCCCTGTATGATGATATATTGTGTGTGCTGAATTTGTCATCATACATAAATTTTCAATTCTGTTATCATTTTTTATCCCGTTCAAATGATGTATGCAACAATTTCGTGGCACTTCTATTCCTGTGGCTTTTTCATAAACTACGATATGTTCCATAACGTACCCGCCTTTATCTGCTCTTTTATGTTCCGGCATTAATATTTGTATATATCCTTTGCTTGTTCTCCTAACACCGCCATTCCAATTACTAGCATTTTTACCACTTTTAGCCTTTGACCTGTTCAAAAACTTAATTTCTTCATCTCTCTTTAAGTTAAGCGAATAAGCTTTTTTATAGATTGCCAAAAATGTTTTATTAGGAAATAAGGCGATTAATTCATCATTTGTTGAGCAAGAATATTTATCTTTTAATAAAAGGACTTCCTCCTCACTCCATTTGAAATTCATAGTCATTATCTCCTTTCTAAAAAGGGCACTCATTGGGATTAGCAAGTAGCCATTCCTTGTTACGCTCTGCAACATCTACATTCGCCCCATAAGCAACTTTCTTCATCTTCTCGATAAAACTATCTCTATCAGAATTTTCACTTGATAAATGGCACATTATTACGTTCTGCAAGCTGTCTGAATAATTCGCCTTAACAAAATCGCAAGCCGTGTCAATGCTTAAGTGACCTCTGAATACATGATTAGCTTTACCTGTGTTATCCCTGTCGATTAAATCCTTGTCATAATTCACACCTAAGAGAATGTGGTTTATGTCTTTAAATCTCCATTTAATTAAATTTGTGTCGGTAATATAAAGCATTCTCCCCATTTCTTTGTGTGTAATCAGAAAGCCGAATATCGGACAAGGCTCGCCGTTTGCATTAGTGTGTGTCCAGCTTCCGTCTATTGTTGTCAAATCAAAAGGTTTTACTGTAAACTCTCCCATATTCATTGACATATAATCAATCTTCAAATATGGTGCATAAATTGGTATTCCCATTGACTTAAAATCGTTTAATGACTTGCTGTGGTCTAGGGTAGGTGGGTGTGACTTATAATCACACCCTTTATCCCCCTTATGTTCCAATCTAAGCCTTTCTTGATTTCCTTAATCGGTATTCCACAATCAAGGATAAGCGTTTCTCCACTGTTGGAAGTTAGCAGATAGCAATTTCCTGTACTTCCTGTTGCGATACATTTAAGTTTCATCATTTCACACCTACTGTCATAACTGCTGGATTTACAGCTCCGTCCCCGTCATAGTCATACTTTTTGTTATGCCACTTTCTCAAATACTCTCCGTATTCCCAGCACTGTGAAAGAATGCTAACTGCGCATCCGTACATAAATCCTGTTATGCCCTCTGTGTCTGCTTCACGGCTCAATCTGTCGGCATTATCAACAAAGCACTCCATAACATCGTTGCTCTTGTCAATTTCTGCTTCTAACAGTTCAGCCCACCTTTCAGCGTAAGTGAAGCAAGCTCTGCTGTATCCGTCGCTATTCTTGTCGTACCAATCCTTGTATTCTTTTTCTTTGCCTTTAATAATTCTCATACTCACACCTCGATTTCATCATCCTGTGGGAACTGGAAAATAATATTTCTATGGTAAATTCCATGCGTAAATTCTATGGTTCCATTTATCCATGCTTTTCTAAGCATTTCCATAGCCTTATACGCTTTCTCTTTGGAAGAGTACTTGCCTAACACGTATTTCTCTCCATTGTATAGTGCTATAACGCTCTCCATTGCGTGGCACACAACTATCTGCTCATAAGGCAAATCAACATTGTCATGCTGTGAAATTACTCTCATATCAGTTCTCCTCACTCTGCATGAATGGCGGCAGCTCCTCTGACTGCTTGTTGGCTGTGTCGGTTGCCGTGGTGTCAACTACATCTGCCTTATCTTCTATAAACTCAACAGTATTAGCATTTTCGGCAATTTCAGCCTGTGCAACTTGATATACCTCGTCCATTTCAACCTGTGCCTGTCGTGCCATCGGGTCGTAATTCTTAGGATATTTCCTTGTCGCATTGTTGCACATTTTTCTCTGTATCATGCTCTCCGGAGTATCAAGCCAAGCACCGCTTATAAAAGGTCTTGCAAGCTCACATTCAAGCATTTCATCTACTGTCGTACAACCTCTCAAAACATTAAGAATTTCTTCTTTTTTGGCTTTAATTTCGCTTTTTTGCTTTGGTGTGGCATCCCATTTATCCTTGCAAATACCAAACGTAACATTTAACAAGTTTTGCTTAACATGAGCTAAAAGATTTACCTTTACGCTATTTCTGTCTGCTGTTAGATAAGTAATAGTTCCGTCTAACAACTTAACAGGATATACAACCCTTACTGCTTTATCAGACAATCCTTTTTCTTCCCACTCCGGCTCTGTAACTGTAAGTCCTTTGTGCTTAGGTGGTATGTACTTGTCGCCCTCTTTAATTACCCAATACGGATATACCTGTTTAACATCTTTTCCGTAGTTGGCAAGCAAAGAGTCATAGCCTGTGCCCTCAATGCCCATTTCAACCTGTTTCTGCCATATATCCTTGTTTGTCTGCGGGTCAACTCCCACCTTTACATTTCTTAGCTGAAAATAGCACTCTCTTGGATATGCACTAGCATTTAACTTAAGGCTTGCACAACGCTTTACGATACCTCTTAAATTGCTTGTATCAAGATTACCCATATTAATCTTAGGGTCATTCTTAACAAGATTGAATATGCTCGTCATAGCTTCCATGGCGCACTCTTTTGCGTAATCGTCCATATCCATTCCGACAGCCTTATAATCATTGATGATAAGCCCTGTCATTGTATTGCTCCACTCACTTAATGATGTGGTAAATGCTTTCTTTTCCGCAACTGCTGTATTCTCTGCCATAATTAATCCTCGCTTTCTTTTTCATCCGTCCATGCTTTAAATTGCATATTCAAATCTTTCACTTTTACCTCAATCTCGTCTGCTTCTTCCTCCTGTTCGAGCAAATAGCCGACAAGCTCAAGCATATTGTGTAGAATATCTTCTTTTGATAGATTTGTTCTTATTTCTGCCATTTTTACACCTCATTAAAAGCCTGAACCGCAAACAGTTCATTGGCTGTCTGCTTGAATAGAACTCCGTCAGATATGACTGTATACATATATCCGTCATACTTAAGTTCTACAGTATGTTTCTTGCCGCCCATATAATAATTTCTCTTCTTAATACTCATTTCTATACCTCACTTTCATTTATTATTTTTAATTCAGCTTTGAGTTTTTCAACTTCTTCCAACTTGTCTGCAATTCTTCTTTCTGCCCTGTTTCGGAACACCTCTTTTGCATATTCAAAGTTAGATTCTGTAAGAAACAGACAATTATTAGTTATTAGCCCAACATCATCTTTCCTTGCCGTACCATAGTAGTTTGGAAAAGCTCCATTAACAGCCCTGTATGTCTTGGGTTTCTCTTTCGCTTCGCATTCCTTAACGTATAAACCTTTAGGGTTCCTACCATAAGTATCCAAAAAGTAAAAGTATAATTTCATATCACACCGCCTCAATCACAAGTTCTTTGTCCTGTGTATGCTTTAACAAGATCAACTGGTTATCAATCTGTGGTATTCTCCAATCATCAACACTCTCTGTATCATCGATAATAATTGGAAAATTAACATTTGCCACTTTCTGAAAAGCCCGGCATATGTCAACTTCTGTCAGCATCCTTGCACCATGATTGAGATTTCTCGCATATGCTTCACCATTGTAAACAAAGTCGCAGCACTCCTCGGTATCACCATTTAAGAGTGGTCTAAACAGCTTTGCTGTGGCAAAATCCAAGTACTTATTAACATCAGCCTGTAAAAGCTCGTTTTTCTTACGTGTAAACTCTTTCAGCAAGTCAAGCTTTCTTTCCCAATCGGCTATCTCTTGATTGAGGTCTTTCCTCTTATCTTCAAGGTCGGCTATGCTATCATCTATACGCTTGTTGTTTGCCACACCAAGCTCAATCTTTGTGTCAACCGATGAAACTTGCCTTAGCAGTTCGTTTCGCTCGTTTTTGAGCTTTCTGATAAGTTCTGATGTATCGTTTTCATCGGCAAGGGCTTTCTCTTTTTCCTCGATTTTAGCTTTAAGTGCCTGATACTCACTGCTGCCTGTCATATCAACATCAGTAGGTACTTTTCTAAGCTCTTTAGCAACAATGTCACACTTTTCTGTCAGCTCCTTAAGCTCTACCCCAAGGTCAGCTATTTCTTTCTTTTTATCCTCAATAGCCTGTTTAAGCTCTTTGCTATCACTTGATAGTGCATTTCCCTTATCCTCAAGCTCTTTAAGGTTCTTTGCTTTTCGCTCGTCAAATTCAGCTCCCATGCTCTCTATCTTATCTTCCGGCAACTTCTGACCGCACATCGGACAATTAATACTGCTCTCGTCAAAGGCAAGCTCCTTTGCCTTTTTCCAGTCGGCGCGTACCTTTTCTAAGTCTATTGTGCAATCTTCAATCTCTCTTTCAGAGGTTTTAATGCTAGCCTTTCCGGCTCTTATCATTGACTCTGTTTTGCGGATTGAAACATCGAAGCCGTCAATCTGTAACTGTAACTCCATGCGCTTCTTCTGATTGTTGGCATTGGCTTTTCTCTCCATGTCTGAAAGCTCAAATTTAAGGTTCATAATGTCCTCTGTAGCTTTCTGCTTGTCCTCTAAAATTTTGTTGTAGTCGGATAGCTTATCTTCAATTTCCTTAAGCTGTGGCTCGTATGTTTTCTTTTGCAATTCAAGCTCTGCAAGGTCTGTATACTCATTGGTGGAATGAATTGTATCAATCCTTGTTGAGATTTCGTCTCTTTCCTTAACAAGTCCTTTTGAGCCATTTCTACCGCCTGTGCCGTTTAGCTTGCCACGGCATACTTTTTTGAGCTGGTCTACATCGCCATCGTCAAACATCGGTTTGAGTTCAGCAAATTGTGGAAACATATCGCAGATTTCGGGATTTTTGTGTGTACCAAAAAAAGTTGAGAGCGCTATTCTTTGATTTGTTGGCGATTTAAGCAACAATGTCATAGCGTTAAGACAAAATGGCAATATCTTGAGGTCTGCGATATTATCATTAATAAACTCGTTGTATTCAACCATTTTGTATGTAACATCATTGACATAGTAATCTGTATGTCCTGAACAAACTTCGCCGTCCTTATTTCTTCCTTGTCTTGTGATTTTTTTCAAAGTCTTTCTTTTTCCGTCAATCTCAAAGGTAACAGCTCTCACAATGTCAACATCGTCAATCTCAACTCCGTTTTCATCATGCGGTCTTATGCCTGTAATCTCTCTGTCATTCTCGTCATGGCAATTCAGCACATCAAGAATAATTCTCTTAACTGTCGATTTGCCGACTTCATTCTGACCGGACAACACAGTTTTCATTGAAAAATCTGTGTCTAATGTGTTTTTGCCGTAGAATTTACAAAAATTCTGCGCAAAAATATGTGTAATCTTCATTGCGTTTCCTCTCTTTCTATTTGTTTATGGTTTTCAGAATCAAATTTCCGTGTAGGCTTGATTTCTTCACTACTCTTAAGTATGAGTCCGACTCTGATACAAAAAGCCACTCGCTCGCCACGTAATGAGCCTTATTGAGCAATAGCTTCTGCTCTCTTGTTAATGGCTTCAATCGGTATCTTGTATCACCTAACCTAATTCGTCTTACATTGTCGCTCATTTAGTTTCTCCATTTCTTTATCTAATAACGCTTGAAAGTCAAATGATTTGTCCTCGTGCCGTTTAGCTCGATATAGTTCTTGTAGGTAATCGTTAGCACTCTGACGTTTCAATTGGCTACCAATCGCAGTAGATGTCAAGATTTCCATTTCCACTTCCCTCGTCATATACAATCCCTTGTATGCCAACAGGAGTATCAACCACACTTCCATGTGGTAAATCATCGCTTGCAATCACAACGTACTCATTTTCATCAACTACAAGTCCATACTCATTCAGATGTCTGCCTGGGATATTCAAACCGCCTCCAGGTAACACTCTCTGCGAGTACCACGTATAAGTGTAATTGCCATATCGGACTCGCCCCAGCTTCTTAAATCGGCTACAACTGTACTTCTTACGGCAAGTCGGAACTGTTGGCTCTTCATAGGTCTGCTCAACTACAACCGGCTCATTCTGAACTACTGTTGGCTCAATCTTCCCTAGCATTACATCATTTAAATAGGAAGTAACACCGGCTGTCAGCTCAACTTTACTATCTGCTTTCGTTGCCATTGGCTTTAAGGTCATAATTCCAATCGTTGAAATTGATAACATCAATATCAGGTTTCTTTTTCTCATGCGGTTCGCCCTCCTCTATGAGACAAAATGCAATTAGTATCAGCCAAAATACTGTTACGATTGCCCCAACGATAATACTCGCTGTCTTAATTCCGTATGCCACCGATAATCCAAGGAAAAACGCAAATGCTAATGCTCCGAAAATCGAATAGCCACAACCTGTGTAGAATTTCTCTTTTAAAGTTCTTTTTCTCATACAATCACCTCGCTATGCAAAACTCTGTTGAGCGTTTGCGTCTTGAATAAGCTCATCAAGATACTTAGGCGCGACATAGCAATCAATGAACTCATGCACATCGTCTATATACTTTCTCTTGATACTCTTATAAGTAGATACGCAACCATACTCACGCTTTAACTGTGTCCATATATCAGAAAATGTCTTATGCCTGATACTGTTGTCCCTGTATGCTTCACTCTGCTTGCCACCAAGGATATTTACAACTCTGCGCTTAACATGCTGTTGTATCTCGTCAATATCGCAACTATAGAGTGGTACATTTTCCTTAAGCTCGCTCACATCATCTTTGATGTCGTTTACTTTCTGCTCTAATTCTGTATAGCCCTGTGCCAAAAGCTGTATCTGACCGCCTGTTGTCTTTGGCATACCATAACTGCCTGTTTTTCTTATCTGAGGAAGCACCTCTGCTGTAACCCAGTGTTTAAACTCTTTAGCTTTCTTCATCTTGCTTTGAAATACTAATGAATAAAAGCCACTCTCGTTGATTATTGTTGTTTTTCTATTCTGTTTGCCATCGAATAAAGAAATAATTTTTCTGTCGCACTCATCAACATGGGCGTTTATATCTCGACTACCATTTTGGTACTCCAGCTTATCAGCTACATCAATTCCCACAAAATAAGGTTCTCCGTCAACTGTTATTGTTCTTACTGAACCAAATTCTGAATTTTCAAAAATCTGTAAATCGTTCATGTTTTCTCCTTTCTACTCAATAAAATAAGAAACTTCTACGCCAAAATAATTAGCAATCTTAATTAGCTTGTCTGTTTTTGGCATTGATTTTCCCGACTTCCAATCTGAAAAAGTACTTCGCGCCATTCCAAGCTCTTCTGACAGTTTGTAAAACGAAACGTCTCTAGCTTTTATGAGCGTATCGAGTTTCTTAAAGCTCGCCTGTCTTTTTTTCTTGTTCAATTTCCCATCTCCTTTCTTGACAATAGTTAGGAAATTCGTTACAATAAAAAGCGCCATATTAGGCAAAATACGCTAGGAGGTAAAAGCCTTGAAAGCAATTTTGATTTTGCCTGTTCCATATTTGCGAGGTCGCATTTAAAATGTAGCAATCGGTGTAGCGCATTTTGGGCAGTAAAGCTCGATAAAAAATCATGGTTGGCATATCCGGTAATATGCCGTGCTACGCTAGATACTCCTCTCAATCCGTCAGCTAATGGCAACTAAAATGCTGAGCTTAAACTGCATAAGTGACGGAACATTTAAAGAAGCATTGGTACTACACAGTGCGTCGAAAGACTGCAAAATGTATGTGGTGTAAAAAATAAGGCAACGGCTGTTGGTGGTAGTACACTAACAGCTTTTGTTTTTAGTTCAAAAATCCTAACTAAGCCTTGATAAAAATTAGAAAATCGTGTATACTATGAATTGTCCAGAAACATAATATTATTTTCTCAATTTTATTTTTTATTGAGTTGAGATTTCCTAACTTCTTTTTTCATTCTACATTAGGAAGTCTTATTTGTCAACCCCAAATGTTGAGAAATCACAACTTTTTTTAAAGGAGATTTTCTATGTACGAAAGATATTGTAAATTAAGAGACTCAAAAGGGTTAAATGATTCAGAAGTGGCTAAATATGGCGGTTTCCCTAAAAGTACTTTTTCGGATTGGAAAAAAGGAAAAAGCTGTCCAAAATTGTTTAAGTTGGTAAAAATTGCAGAATGTCTTGATTGTTCACTTGATTATTTAGTTACCGGAAAAGAGCACCATTCAGTTGTCGAGGAAGCAACAAAAGACTTGGCTTTGTCGAAAATGGATAGTAGAATCAAGGACTATGCGTTGAAATTATCTAAATTGTCGGATAAAGAGCAAGAAAATATTATGAATTTAATAGATGTAATGTACGAAAAATACTCAAAATAAATTAAATTAATAAGAAAGGTGGTATTTTATTATGAGTAAAACTGTTAAATGTCCTAAATGGGGTTGCGATGGTGTTGGCATACCTGTTGATACCAAGAAAAAATTCTCATTCGGTAAAGCACTTGTTGGCAACACAGTAGGCGGTCTCTTCGGACCTGTCGGTGCCGTTGTCGGTACAGCTACCGGAATTAAAGGTAAAAACGGCAAAACAAAGTTTGTGTGTTCAAAGTGCGGTAACGTTTGGGAAAAGAAAATATAACTACAAGGCAGAGTTTTTACTCTGCCTCTATTTTTCCTTTAATAAATATGTACAAGTACAATAACAGGTCTTTATCTTCCAAGCCCTCAATCATTTTAATTATTTCATCCTTATATTCCATACAACACTACCTCCGATACATCAATTATAGAACATTTGTTCTTAAGCGTCAATAAGGACGGCAGAAAAATCCACCGCCCTACCGAAACTTGAAGAGTTCTCTTGTTTGAGAACATCGTTACTGTAGCACTTTAAAGTGTTTTATTATGTCGAAACGTGCCGACTATACAACTTTTTGTGAAGTAATGCGCTCATATTCCTCTTGAGATATTTTACCACTTGCCACTCTGTCGAGTAGTTCTTCCTTGGTTACTCTGTCGCTCTCATATAGCCTTTTAAGGCTTTCAACTAATATTCTCATATTAAAGTACCCCCTCATCCATTAACTGCCTTGTATAGTTGTCTATCGCTTCCTCGTCAGAGTGCTCGTTAATCTCTTTTGCCTGTTCCATAGCAATAAGATACTGCGAGTATTCTTCCTGTGCCAGCTCGCGCTCCTCGTACTCCCAGTGCTTAGGTTTGTAAGTAAAATCATCCTCGCTACCTGTCGCTTCAACCGATTTAATGTTTTTTCGCTGATAAACGATATTCGGAGAAGATGTTGTATCAATGCCAAGCGGCTTGTCCGATTGCATACTCTCTACGAGCTTGTATTCTGTCATATTCAATACACCTTGCCTTTCTGTCTACTGTTGAAATTTTGTGTTTTAATTTCCCAAAATCTATAAATGGTTTGATGTACTCCCTGTAATAATCGTACATATCGCAATTTTTAATCCACGCAAGAGCAGAAACCATTTGTTTTGAGTCAAATATTGTAACCTTTGTTTTTTGCCATATTCTAACTGCCTTAGCTCTTATTTTCTTAAGGATTGTTTTTCTTAAGGCGGTTCTATTCCTATAGAATTTATATCCCATGAAATCAAGCGCTCTTCCATATGTTGCTGACTTTCCATTCTTGCCGACATATGGATTTCGGGGCAAATAGTGAAAGCGAAATATCTGCCAGTTTGCCTTGACCGTCAAGCCTAATTCCGCAAGCCTGTTATCAATCACAGCTTTTACGTTGCGCAATTTCTTTTTGCTCGCACAAAATATAGCCATATCGTCAACATAACGTGCATATTTCAGCTCAATGCCGAGTGATTTGATTTCATGGTCAAGCTCACTCAAATACCAGTTAGCGAACCATACAGAGGTATAAAAACCAAGTGGCAAGCCATTCGGCACGCAATGTATAACATTTTCAACAATCCGTATGAATCTAAAATCTTTGATTTTAGATTTAAGCTTTTCAATTAATTTATCCTGTGGAATACTGGCGTAAAATTGCTTCACATCAAGTTTATAGCAATACTTAATATTTTTACCGCCCTGTTTTATCCACTTGCATATGCACTTCTTGCCATACGCACCGCCACGCTTAGGAACCGAGCCGTAACTATGATCATACATTCCCTTATTAAACATGGGTTTAAGCGCATTCACTATCATGTGATGTACTATTGACTCCATAACTGTCGGTATTACTATCTTGCGTTTCTTTCGTGATATTCCGTCATATATTTCTTTGGGCTTATGCTCAAAAGGTGTGAAGTTAATCGCATATTCTCTAATTTTAGGTATGTATGTATCAAGGTCTGCTAAAATTTTTCTAACCTTATTTCTTCTCTTTTTACCCTTAGAGAAATTTTGAATTGCAAGTTTTATATTTTCGTCTGAAATAAATTCAGCGTATAGATTTCTGTATGTTCTCATACGTATTCTCTTCCTATCCTCTCTACCACGTTCGACCATATCCTACTACTAGCAGTAGCTTGCATCGAGTTAATTTTTACCAAGGGGTACGGAATTTAGTCTGCATTCATTTTATCCCATGAATGATAGGTGCAGAAGCCCCGATGTTCCACCTCGCGTTACCAGCCTCGTTGTCCAAGTTCACGTAGAACGCGCCACAATGACGGCCGTTGTTCAGGTTGCCACCGAAAAGAGCAAAGGCGCAAACTAAATCCCTTATATAAAATTAACCACACACGTTTATAGTTACAAATTTTCTTAGGAGAAACGCGGTTTCTCCCTTTCTGCTTAGGCAGAAATTCCCTCTTCCCTGTTGCAAGTTATTTGTAGGAAAGAGAAGCCCCGAAGGCCCACCACGCGTTACCAGCCCCGTTGGCCAAGTTCACGTAGAACGCGCCACAAGGACGGCCGGCGTTCAGGTCGCCACCGAAAAGAGCAAAGGCTATAATTGCAATATTAAACCAACAGCCATCAGGATAATAGGTCGATGATGAGCCTGTAATTGATGTTGGAAACATGCCTAATGCCGTGTATAACATATCTTTGATATATCCGCCACTTGTACCACTAGGAGTTGAATTAGGTATCTCGATATATCCTGTTCCGTCAGTGTTGTAGTTGGTTGCACTACTTCCGTCTTTTACGGATGGGGATAATTTAACCCTTGCCGTACCATTAGCAAGGATAAGTCCAACTGTTCTTCTCCACTGATTGCCGTAATAGTTCTCCATACCGAATACTTTAACTCCGGCTTTTCCGGCATTCTCGCCCCAAAACAATCCTTTGTCGTTCATTGTACCGGTTTGACGTAATAAACTTTCATAGCTGACATTTTCGCTCATGCCTCGCCCGAATACATCTTGCGTATCGGTAGATTTTCCCATGATGATAAGCAAAATATTAATCAAGAGTCTGTCAACGTACTGCTCGATTTCGTAGCCCGTACCATTAGCTCTTGCATATGTCATTTCTTGGCTGGCTGTTTTCGATTTAATAACTGCTTGACCGCTTATTGAGCGTAGCTTATTGTTACTGTCAAGTGAGCCATTATAAATTGGCGTGTAAAAATGAGATTTTTCATTACCATTAATATCAATGAAATTCAGATTTTTAAAATCTTTATCAGCTTGGTAGTTAGCAACATAAAGGCTCGCACTGTTTGGATTACCTTTGTCGGGTGCAATTTTCCACCATATAATGTCTGTGCCATTGCCCCATTCCATCATGGCATTTCCATCGTAATCAATGTTTGCTATATCTGAAGCACTGCCATCTATTTTTTTAGTCAAGTCGTTCTCATTGAGGTAATAGTCAACCTGTCCATTTGTTTTAAGCATACATGGTTTTGGCATAAAAAAAGCATTCGCCCATGAGCCATAATCAAAAGTTCCGCTTGTGAAATTCATGTGTGCCGGAGTCATGCCTACTGTGTCTGCTAAATATCTTACTCTTGTTTTCGGATTACTATCCGCACCATTGATGTGAACACCATAAATAACTCTTCCCTCGCTTAATTTTGTACCAAGGGCTTTAATGCTCTCAACAATCGCTTGCCCTGTTGTATCTGATATAATGTCTATTCCGCTCATATTAATCCTCCTTACTTACATTGAGCAATCCGGCACTTGTCACAAAAAAAGTAATGCCTCTTCCGTTTGCTTTCTGCTCGACTAGTCCGGCTTGTTGTTCCGCTCTTTGTGCAGCTTCATTTGCAGCCTTTGTAGCTGCGTTTGCTTGGCTTACCGCCGTATCAATCTTTCCTGAAGCTTGTGTGACCTCGTTTGCTTTTTGTGAAGCAGTTTGTGCTGATTTTTGAGCCTGTGAAGCAGAATTACTTGCCGAGGTAGCTTTTTCTGTCGCAGTTTGTGCTGATTCTTGAGCCTTTTCTACCGATTCTGCCATGCCGTCAAGATAATTCTGAATAAGTCTTTGAATTTCAATGTCAAAATCCTCAACAGTTCCCATTCGCTTAACTATTCCGGGCGCAAAACACATCCATATCTGCTGTTTTTTTGTGTCGGAGTCGGTCGATACCGCCCATTCTCCGGCTTTCATTTTTGAGGGGTCAAACTGCACGTATGCCCCTCGTCTCATTTGAATTGCCATAAGCTATACCTCGCTTTCATCAATACCCAATTTCTGACACAATCTTGAAAACTTATCTTCCAATTCATCTATGTGTTTTTGCATTTTATCAATCTTCTGCTCATCTCCGGCAAGTCTTAAGATTAGGAATTGCTCATAGTTCATGCCGTAGTACAGCGTATCATCATCCGATGTTGCTTTGTTTTGAAAAATCATATCAAGATTTTCATTGACATGTCCTTTATCTTTAAGGCTCTCAATTATATCCTGCGCCATTGCTCCAAAATATAACGGCTTGTCTGAATATCCTTGTCTATTAAGATTATATTGAAATAAATCAACCGAACCTACTGCGTCAATATAATCTTGATTAATTGCTTCAATATTCTTTTTTAAGTGTTTATCTGACGAACTCCATACCCAAGTAGTATCAACTTGGAAACTTAAGGCACTGCCATTCCAACCGCAATGGTATGTATGCCCTGTTGCGTCACCACACATTGCATATCCTCTATCGGTTTCTCTAAATTTATCAGAGCCTATCTCTTGAGCATACATTGTCTGTGCACCTATAGAGCCTGTGGCTCCGTAAAGTGTAATCAAATTCTCATCATTTTTGACAATTCGCAAGACCGCACCATTCATCCAAAGCTCATAATTGTTTCCTGAATTGTCAGTAGTCGTTAAATCAATCGTTGAATTACTCAAATTTCCGTTCAGTGCAATACTTCCACCGGACATATTAAGATTTGAAGCCGATACTTTTCCATCGCTATCAACCGTAAACACTCCACTGCCAATATTAATTGTTCCGCCCACAATATTCTTGCCAGTAATTGTTGTTCCTGTGATGTCCTCTGCGTCAACTGAACCAGCCTTAACACTAAGTGCATTTACATAGCTTGTAGTCACAGTGTCTTTTGTAATTCGCGTTGCGGTATCCGAATTGATATATCCGGCTCCATTGTTAAGCTGATTATTGTCTGTTGGTATCTGTCCTGTCGTGGCGTAGTCGCTGTCGTTTGCGAGCTGACTCGTTTTGTTTGGAATTGTCGGCTGATTAGAGATATTATTCCATGAGATAGTCACTCCATCAGCAAGTGTAATACCCTTGTTGTCAAGCGTAATCAGAATTTTTCCGTTTGCGCCTTTGACATACTGCTTGCCGTTTACGTTATTCTCGCCACCTAAAGTAAGTGTTCCGCCATGCGCCCAATCAAAGTTAATGCCGATTGCTGACATGATGTTAAAGATTGCGTTTCCGTCTTTATCAATTCCGGCTTTCCACGTCTTGCCGTAATCATTTGATACAGCCATGCCGTTAGCTGTCATTTTCCACTGTATATTGCTCGAATTAAGGTCGGCTTTATTGTGCATAATGTAAATGATTGAGCCATCCTCTTGCACTTGTTCAGTCTTAAAAAGTCCGAGCGATTGAGACATTAGCTGTGTCAGCAATTGCATTTGCTTGTCATATGCACTTAGTTGTGCCTGTGCAACTTTCCTAGCCTGTACAATAGCCTTTGTCTCACTACTGAATTTATCAGCACTATTTCTTGAAGCATTTTCAGCATCGCATGAAATTTTTGTACTGCTTCCAACAGTAAATGTTCGGTTGGAAATAAAACAGCTATAGGTGTTCTGCTTGCGGTCCGTCACAAGTGCCACATCTCCACTCTCAATCAGTGGGTTTGACAAGAGTGTAGCGTCAAGAGGTCTGAACCTCATGCCACCGATTTTTTTGAAGATATAATTTGCAACTGTCTGTGCCTTGTCTGCCGAAATAAACGGATTATCAGAGATTGAGACTACATATCCCTCTTTTCCGGCAAGTGCATTAACATCTTTTGTCTTGTCCTCTTTTGAGGTTACAGTTACCTTTACCCCGGTGATAACAACATCATCGGTCGCAACATTCAAGTCTTTTTGCGTGTAGATGTTGTGATAGTTTCTTGCTTCTGTAAATGTTCCACCATCAGCAGTATCTCCACTTGAATAGTCGGTGAAATTTCCACCATTCAGTGTATCTCCGTCAGAGTATGGTGTAGTTTTTGTGCTAAAAGTTCCGCCATCGTAGCCTCGGCTGTCAAACTGACTCATATCATACCAACCAATAAGCAATTCGCCATCGTGACCGCATTTGCCCCATAATCCGCTCAACTGTAAGATGTAAGCTATTACCTGTCCATATGTGAGCTTTTGATTGTCACTTGGTATCTCGTTAACCACGTAATCAGAGTTGTCAAATCTCGCCATAGTAAAAGGTACATCACACTTAATACAAGCGTCTCTGACTACCTCATACGCTGTCGTAGGGTAGCTTAAATTGCTGTCGTACTCACGATTGAAATTATTAATATTGTCAAGGCAAGTAAGCGTTATGAGTGAGCCGTCATAGCTTGTTTCGCTGACTCTATACTCACCGATTTTTAGTTTTTCACTTGTGCCATCAGAAAAGCTTTTTGAAACATATGCTGTTACGCTTGCCTTATCAAAATCATACTTGCTGTAATCTTCATAAATGTTATTCAGCTTAATTTTCAGTTTTCCGGCAATCAAAGCCCCGATTGTGAAAGTACCATTGCTTGATGTTGAATCATTAACCTCGAAGCCATTTGCCCACAGCTCGCTATCGCTAACAGGAATTTTTTCACCGCTTGCCGTAACTATGTTAGCAAAACAATTTACATTTATATCATTATCGAGCATTACTGCTCTTTGCCATTTAGCCGATACGTTAAGCATTTAATCACCGCCTTATACTTCTATGAGGTCAAAACTCAATGTCTCATACCTCTTATTGTTGACAATCCATATCTTGATAGGTGCGCTTCTGTCGCCTACATAAAATGTGCGTGTTTCGTCAGTGCCGCTCATAGCGTCAGGATATGCTACCGATATATATTCCGGATTTACCATTTGAAGTATCTTTGCTGTCCTAGCCTTGTCAGTACCATTCCACGACAATTTAATTTGTCGTTTCTGTGCTATTCTATTTTTGTGCATTTTACCATCCTGCGTTCGCCCACTGTCGCTTGCAGACACATCAATTAAGCCCCATTCAAAGCTTGACGGAGTAGGTAATTCCACTCCGTCTACTAACATCATTGCCATACTGTTACCTCGTAAAAAGACACCCACGCAAGGGTGAGTGTCTTAGCCAAATTCATTTGCTACAATATATCGTTGTCCGTGCTTTGCCTTGCCTACCTGTGTCATGCGATAGAGTGTTTCGCTGTCGCACTTAAACACGTTTTCAATGATAGGCGCAGAGTTTCCACCGGCATTAGAGTTCATCATCACTTGCGCCATACCCTCCATGACAGCCTGTTTAATTCCCTCGGTGATTTGTTGGTTATTTGCTACCACGTTTTTGCCGTTTGAGAATTTACCGACTAACTCATTGTGATTGATAAAAGCCATGCCGTCCTCTCCCCTTGGGAAAATTCCGCCACTAGCAAGCCTTGGAATATGTACTTTCGGGACTAACGATACTCCGCTCCAATTTGCACCAGCCACCTTAGCAGCCATAGAAACAACTTTGTTAAATCCTCTTAATAAAGAGTTAATTCCACTGACAACAAAATTAACCCCATTCTCTATTTTTGAAATAACGTAGTTCATAGCCCCTGTGACACCGCCTCTTATTGAACTCCACACATAATTAAACGCGTTTGTAATTCCGTTTTTCATAATATTAAAGCAGTTTGTGATAGGTGAAATAACATTGCCATTAAACCAACCCGCCACGCTTTGCCAAGTAGATATAACAAAGTTCTTTGCTACGCTAAGTGCCGATGTTATGCCAGCTTTCAACATATTAAAAAAGTTTGAAATCGGTTGTATTACTGTACTGCTAAACCAACTTGCCACCCCTTGCCATGTTGAAAAGACAAAATCTTTTGCTGTCTGTATCGTTGTCTGTATAAACGTTTTTAAAAAATTAAACAGATTTGAAATTGGAGTGATTACATTATTATTGAACCACCCCGAAGCTACTATCCAAATTGCTTGAATTATTATCCAAATACCTTGAAAAATCTGTTGTGCTCGTGTAGCAAAGCCTTTAAAAAAGCCAACTATCGGTTCAATTACTGTGGAACTGAACCATTTCGAAGCTCCTTGCCACACAGTTACTATGTCTTTCCATAAGGAGCCAAAAAAGCCACTTATGGTTTTCCACATATCTTTAAAAAATGAAACTACAGGCTTAATAACATTTCCATTGAACCATTCGCCAACTGTTGAAAACAGTTCACAAACTGCATTCCAATTATCTTTTATCACAACAACAATCGTCGCGACTGCTGCCACTATTGCTCCAACAATTACCGCTGGCAATGCTGCCACACCAGCTAATATTGCTCCGATTGTGGCCAATGCAACACCTATCACCATTAAAATCTCATTTACCCAACTAAATCCGTCTTTTAACATTTTGACAAAATTTACGATAGATAAAATTGTTCCGGCTATTGCTGAAAAAGCAGAACCGATTGTTGCTAATAGGTCTACTGCCCCTGTTCCGAATGCGGCCGTTATTGCATCACCCAAACTTAAACCACTGAATAATCCCTCTATGAGTAATCCAAGATTTGTTGATAGTGAAGCAAAAATGGTTTTAAACGCTTGCATTATTGCCGTTCCAATGCCAGCTCCTTCTACAAGCTCAAATCCAATTTTTGAAGCTATTGCCTGTGCTATCGCTTTTGATAATGATTTTCCAATAAAAGCGAGTGCCACTGAACCCAATTTTAACGAAATTATCTTTTTTATCAGCAATGTGCCAACTATTATCTCAACAGTTTTAATGTCCAAATTGCTTAAAAAATCCGTAATACCTTTGAGTACGTCTTTCCACGACACATTTTTAATTGCCGTGGTTAGCATGGTGTATATTCCTTGTACCCATGCGTTAATAGTTTTTGCTAGTAACGCAAAATCAAAATTCTTAAAAAATCCATTAATGCCGTTAGCAATCGACAAGCCAAAATTAGTCCAATCGAATGTTGTGCCGAATGAATTGAGGAAATGCAAAGCTGTGTTTAGCGAACCGGCTATTGTTGCACCCAAATCATAAAAGAGCCTTGGGCTGATTAAACCATTAAGGAAGTCTGCAAGTCCTTTTCCGAAATTGTCAGCTTTCTGATAAATCTTCTTCCAATCAATGCTCTCCATAGCACTCGCAAGAGCGTCGCCAATGTACTTTCCGAGTGAGTAAAGGTCTTTGATTGATGATTTATATTTTTCGAGCAATCCATCTGTCTTTTTCAGTGAGCTATTAACACCACTGCCAGCTCCACCTCCACCTGAACCGCCACTGCCCGAACCTCCACCACTGCCACTATCGCTGTTATCGTCAAGTGCGTGTATCTCGTCTATACTAAGCAGTGTCTTTTTCAGTTTTTGTGCTTTCTTGTTGGAACTATCAGCGTTATCACCAATATCGCCTACTCCGTCAGCTATGTCCTCCATGCCATCAACAGTAGCACCGCCACCGCTTATCTCGATAGTCCATCCGAAGATTGCTCCGAGTGCGTCAGCTACAGTTCTTGTAAAGCTGATAACTTTGAGCATTACTTTACTTAAGGCTTGAACAAACGGCTTTAGAGCATTGATTATTACGTTACCTATAATACTGCCCCACGCTTGGAACTCTTGCTTAAGGACTCTTACACTATTCGCCCATGTCAATTTGTTATCGTAAAGGCTTTTTATCCTCTACTTCTTATAGTTTCCTATAAGTTCAGCGTACATTTTCAACCACAAAAATAAGACGCATTTCTACGTCTTATGGTTGTCGAGCACTCTTGGGAAGATTATATTTATTCACTTCCTACGCGTTACGGTGTCAATCAGCCTTTCGCTATCTGATTGATTACCTCGGTATTGACTTATTGACTTATCCATTTATACCCGTATGCTGTTCTGTCGGGTTTATCAACTACTTTGTGTATGGCTTTGTAATTGACTCCCAACGCTTTGCCAGCGTCAGATATTCTGTCATACTCTTTGACTACTTTATTTGTTTTTATATCAATTTGAGCTATTTTCCTACCCTTTTTAAGTTTAGTATATATGCTCAAATCCTTTATCGGAAAATCTTCTTCATAAACAAAAATATATCCATTGGCATTTTTATAACGATGTTTCAATGCCCCTATCAGTGTTGTCCTGTTTGTTCCTGTTTCGGTTGAAGCCTGTGCTATGCTATCAAATTCTTTGATAAAATTGCCTTTTAGGTCACATTGAATGACTTTTCTCTGATTAATAGGTTTAGGCTTTGCATATGTCTTAGCTCCATTAGCTTTATATTCATCTTCAAACATGAATTGATAGCCTTTACATGTCAGCATTTTATTCTTGCAACATAATAATACATCAGTATTGCCAAAGCCATATTTGTCGGCTTCCATCGCGCTATCGTATCTTTCTATAAATGTTCCGTCTTTATCCAGCCTTACGACAGCTCTTGCGTTATGTCCACCAACACCGCCCTTATTCTCATTATATCCATCTCTGTATGTGTTATACAAAGATATATAAAATCTTTCAAGTCGCAATGCTTTCTGTGGACTATTGCATTTATCAATCACTTCCCATTCAAAGTTGTCCCTGCCATATTCTTCAATTGCTCTGTGAAATAAGCAATCCTCTTTTGGCGAACACCTTAAATGTTGTTGAACCCTAGCGTGATAGTTTACTGTTTGTCCGATATATAATTTTCCGTTTACTTTATTTGTAGCCTTATAGATATAATACGTTCTCATTAAATCACCTCAAACATATTATATCAAAGTATGTTGTCTAAATCAACTTAGTTTTCACCGACTTTGCTCGATTTTTCATCAGCATATTACTATGCTGCGCGACACATGAAACTAACGTTTCGTTTATCGGCTGTTTTGGCGAAGTCTCCTTGCGCAGCTTGCGTATTTGCCATGACATAATTATATCTTAGCAATACCTTTTCAGCTTGCGTCATTGACTTGATATTTGCGTCAAGTCCGTTTTTCATAGCCCACTCTGAAAGTGTGGCTTGTGTTAAATCAAGTCCGTATCTCCTTAATGGTGCGATTGTTCCCGAAAAAATGGATTGTAAGCTCTTTGCAACATCGGCTTGGTCTACATCGTAGAATGAAGCCATATCACCGGCCAACCTTGTAAGATTAAGCGACATATCAGCCATACTGTCTGTAGTCTTGTATAGCGTGTTATTTTGGCTCATAAGAGCTTTATTTGCCACTGCCGTACCATTTGCCACTTGCTCTGACGAAATACCTATAGAAGTACCTAGTGCTTGGAAACGGCTTGATATTTGCTTGACCGTAAGCTCCGACATTCCAAAATCTTGAATTGATGTTTTTGTAAAATCATCAACCTTGCTTGCCATGTCACCAAACGTGGTATCTACTACGTTTTGAACCTCTGTTAATTGGCTCGCTAAATCAACTGCACCGCCTATTTTTCCTACAGCTCGCATAACCAACCAATAAGTTGCGTAAAACTTACCGATAGTTGAAGCTAAGCCCCTAAATCCACTTCTTGTACTCTTAATTGACTTTGTTGTGTTTGAAAATCCTGTTACAAGTGACCTACTAGCCGAACCGACTTTTGAGCCTTGCTGTGACAGATTAGCAAGTGCATTAGTCATTTGGATTATGTTGTTGCTGACTCTCGGTGCGCTAGATAATGTTGTCATTACCTCTTTCAAGGCACTGCCAAGGTTTCTGATGTTATCCGCAGCATATCCGGCTGATTTTGAACCAAGCTTTGAGATTGAAGCTGTTAGCTGTGTAATCTCTGCTGATTGCTTTGAAATATTCGCAAAGCCCGACAGTTCTGTTGCCATGCTCTTTAAAGCGCTTGCCGAGCTGACAAGTCTTGCAGTATCAAGGTTGCCGAGCTTTTCCATGTTAGTTGCAATCTTGCTAAAAGTACGTGTGTCAATACTGCTCACGCTTCTAAGTGATGTTGCAAGTTGCGACATTTTACTCGCAAAATTGCTTATACTTGCACCATTGAGGGAATTGAGAGTACTTCCAAGTCCTTGCAACTTACTTTGTAAATTGCCTATGGCTTTAGTCGCTTGTTGCGCGTCCGACTTGATTTGAAGCTCAATGCTCTCTGCCATTTTCTCACCTCCCTGTAATAAAAAAGAGCTACCCTAAAGTAGCTCTCATGTATTTAGTCTTTGAGCAGATAGTATGTTGTAATCAATCCGACATATCCATCTTGCTTAAGGCCTCTATTCTTTTGAAATACCATGACACATTTAGTGAGATAATCCGTCCACTTGCCGTAATCAGTATCAAGTTTGTAAAAATGATACTTGTCATGCAGAGTTTTTCTCAGCCACTTAATGGCTGTCGGGCAGTTATGCTTCTGACCGCTCCACAAATTGTGATTTTTAGCAAATCTCTGTGAATTGGTTCCAAACTTGCCATCTTCCTTAAGCTCATCTGTGTCAAATCCTATGTTCATGGCATGTTGCCATTTTCTTACGTCGTCATTATTGAGGTAATATTCCTCATTGCCTTTCCAAGCGTTATTGTTTACCGGAGTTGCCATTGGTGTCGGAGTTGCTATTGGTGCCGGATTATTCTCTATTCCATCGCCCTTACCAAGCTCAACATAGAGTAAGTTAGCGTCAGTGCTGTTATTCAGACCGCTACAGGTAAATGCACTCGAATACTGCCAACCATACAGTGGATGCTGTATAACAGGCTTTTTTGCACTGTTAGGCTCATCACCAATAGACATTCCTTTAGTTGACGGATAACGTGCTATCCAAAACGGACAATTAATCTGATTTGCGTATGGCGCAATGTACTGATTGTAAAAGCTAAGCCCTGTGTATACACCAAAGTTAAGCCCGGCACTCTTGATAACACTCTGATATGCGTTGATAATATCAATAAGTGTCTGTCCGAGTCCTTGTTGGCATTTATCTTCAACATCTAACCAAACAAAGGTTTTCCGTCCGTTAAGCGTCTGAATAACCTTATTTGCGTCTGTCTTTGCCTTGTCTACTGTTGTAGCGTATGAGTAGTTATAAACACCTTGTATCGGCATTCCTACATCTGTACAGCCTTTCCAGTTTTGCTCAAAGGTTTTATCCGGATTAAGGTCTTTGCGGATTATTTTAAGGATTGCAAATTGCACTCCGGCCCACTTAACCTTACTCCAATCAATATTTCCTTGATATGACGATACGTCAATTCCTTTATATGCCATATTTTCACCTCATTAATCAGGACTTTCAGGTAATCCCGATTGTCTTAATGCGTTAATTCGTTGCTTCATTTCGTAAACGGCAATTTCCTCATTAGATTCCTTATATTTAGGCTCATTATCTTTTGAGTATTGCTCATTTAATGATTTCTCAATGTATTTTGCTCTTGCTTTGTTGCCATTTAAGGCTCTGTCGATAGCTGTAAGAGTTGCACTTAATCCGTATGTGCCCCACCAAGCCCACATGTTGGAGTCGGTTTCTTTTTGTGCAAGCATATAAGCCTTTGAATAAGGCTCTAAATCAGCCGGACAAGACATATCTATGTCCTCAATGCTAAATCCATAGCCTTTAGTTACCAAAAGCCAATATGGGCGGATTTCGTTGCAATATACTTCCCATGTAAGCTCTTTTACTTCTTGATTGGTTTCTTCTTGGCTGTCTGTTCCTCTTTCGCCAGCATCTTTGATAAAAAACTGTTTTTCTCCATTTCTGCCGACAAATCATTGTAGAGCGATTGTAAATCTCCACCCTCTTCATTCTCCGGATCAAGGTAATCATCAAGTAAATCGTATACCTTTACGAGCTGTTTCTCTTTTGCTTCTTTATTGTCAAAATCAAAGCCAAATTCGTCAGCGTGAAACTTTTGCAAGCCCACGAGTAAAAACTCCGGTAAAAATTCAAGCATGTTGTCAATGACTTCAAGCCCCTCGCCCTGCTGCTCCATTCCTACGAGTCTTGGGATAATTTTATTCTTAACGACCGGTGCATATCCGAATTTAACTGTGTATTCTTTTCCGTTTAATTTAATTTTCATTTTATCTTTCCCTTTCTCCCTAATTTATATAGGGAAAGAGGCAGTTTTAACACTGCCTCAATTACCTTACTATATTGTTTCTTCAAGTTCGCTGTCAGCCGTGCTATCATCATAGCCAACCGCTACGGCTTTTTCCGATTGGCTCACCCTTTTTTTGTGAGTGTGATTGCTGTTGGATAACCTTGGTCATCCTCCGTTACCGCAACATCGTAGTTATCCTCAATCCACTTAGGTACTGTCTGAACTGATACAGTCGCAGTTCCTGTTAAGTGGTCATCGGAAGCCTCGCCTGGGGCGAATGATTCCTGTCCAATAAAAGCGCAGATACCCTCTGAACCTTTTCCGTCTGTACCATAAAGAATGATGAAGTCGAGCTTCTTACCCTCGTTAGTTACCATCTCGTCTTTGTACTTTTTCTCAAAAGCTCCCTCAACTTCCATAGAACCGGCTGAACGTCTGCCCATTTCCTGTGTCTCTACTAAATCTTCAAGAGTTGAAGTATCTACCATGTTCTGTGAGCCGAATGGTGAGGGAATTGATTTTGCTCTAAGTAAGAGCTTGTAAGTTCCAGCCCAGTAATCGCCACTTGTGGCGGATGCGGTTGGCGTCTTGTAAGCAATTCTACTTTTTAAACCTGTTGCCATTTGTATTACCTCCTAATTTTTCATAAAAAAATAAGAGCCAAAAAGCTCTTATAATCTATCATTCCAGTCGAATGACCGCCTAGCACGTAATGTTGCTGTCCATAATTTGCCGTTTTTTCTAGCGAATGGAGCCGGTGTCAGCTTAAATGACATAGCTTTGTATTCATTAGCCACTGTCTGTGCCACATTTAAGGCTTCTGAACGGCTTTTATTCGTTGTAACAGTCACTTGTGCCGTAAATAACACTGTATTTATTCTTTCGCACTCTAAATCCTCATTCTGTTCAATAGGTTCGAGTGCTTGAACTAGCACTGTCGGGAAACTAGCCGCTGCACTGTCCGACTGCTCCTCTTGTGTGAATTTTAGCTTGGGATATTTAGTTTTCAATTTTTTCTCACATCGAGTTTTTATAATCGCATATGTGAGATTTTCGAGGTCGTAAACCCATTGATTTTGACTTGCCACTTTATCACCTCAACTAAAATTTTTCCGTGCCGTTCTCATAATGTCATTTTCCATTTCTACAAACGCGTGATACATCGGCATTGTAGGTGTAATGCCGTATGAATGGTGTAATTCTCCGCTTTCGTCTCTCCAATACCAACCCTCACTATCGAATGCGTGTGTCTGCCCCGGAAAAGTCCCTTGACCGCCTCTTGCATCGTTAAAGTGTGGTTTAGCTTTCCAACCTGAGCCGTATTCAGCCATAAGCAAAGGCGATACATCAACTGTCTTAAGTCCGTCTGCTGTCTGCCATGTGCTTTGTATCTGCCCTGTTTCGGTAGCAAGTACAATAGCCGTACAGCCATCCGTTGTATCTTTAATTTCGTAACTAAATGTAATATAGTGTCCAAAATTGCCTGTATTTGCTCGTGCTACGTCTATGCCGTTACTGGCAAGCTCTCCGACAAACGCTATGCACTTGTCTTGTAAGCGGTCTTTGTATCTTTCAAGCTTGTCTATTGCATCTTGTATAGATTTTTCTGTCAAAGAAACGTCAATCTTCATAATTACACTTCTTTCACAACTGCTTTGAGCATGTATTTAACTGAATAGAGAGAAGGCTTGACTCCCACTATCGTAAAGTCTGCGGAAGTCGAATCAACTAATCCGTTTTCGTCTTTTGTAGGCTCGCTATCAAGCCAAATAACGTCACCCTTTTTAAAAGGGTATTCTCCTCTGTCTGTCAGCAAAACAGCATCAAAATCAGCCGTATTAAAGCCATATTCCTTGTTCTGTGCTTCTCCTCCGTCAAAAGATATGTTCGCCCTAAAATCAACCGGCTCCGAAAAGCCTGTTTCTTCGTGCGTGTAATATATCTTTTCTCCGTCTTCTGTTTCGTAAAACTTTAGATTTCCGTCCTCGTCTTTTTCATAGACTGTGACAGTTTGACCTTGAAGCGCGTATTTCATGGCTTGTTTATTAATGTCAAGCATTTTTCTTTATCTGCTTGTAAATCTGATTAACACCGGTACTTGCCATGCCCGACACAATGCCAACTGCTATTGCATCAAGAATGTTGTTTGCCGGATAACCGGGAATCACAAACATTCCAACAATACCGAGTACTCCACCGGCTACACCTACGATAATAGGAATAATATTATCTTTAACCTGTGGTATCTGCTTTGAAGCATATCCGATTAAATAAGTAATTACCATAATAGCAACTACTGTAGGTACTTGTGTAAAGTCCATCAGCTTTTACCTCCTTTGCCTAAATGGATTTCCTCAATCTCATTTTTCATTTTTGTTACCATGCCATTACCACCGAGTGCGTGGTATGCGTCATACATCTCGCAAAAATTCTGATACGCATATGAGGGAATTTCGCCAAGCTTCATGTACTTATCATGGTATTCGATAAGCTGTACTCGTAAAAGTAGCATTGTACCTTTTCCGTTTGCTTGTCGTAGCTTCTTTTCCTCTTCAATGCGCTCGTTTCTTTCTTTTGTGTCTATCTCTTTTTGCTTTTTCTGCTCTTGCAAAAGCCAAACAATATAACCCAAAAGCGCTGTCAGAACAATTGGCAAGGCAATAATGTATGTCTGATAGATTAAATTATTCATCTTACAGCCTTTCATCTTTGGTAATTGGCACACCGCCCACCACCACTTAATGTGTACCGCCTGCTACCATATTGGTAACGCACAATCTTCTTTCGCTTATAACACTTTGACAAAAGGGAAAACTCCGACAAACAGCTTATCTCTGTCTTTCCATGTACGGCTCACTCCGCCCTCACTTAATGCGCTCATGTAGTTCTCACCGGCTTGTGAATGGTCGTAGACGGCAAGATTGATAATGACATTCTCAAACTGCTTTAAATCGGCAGTTATATCATCATCAGTGAAAGTGTCCGGATAACACCTTTTTGCTTTTACATCTTCCGTGGCTTGCTTAATGAGCTGTTCAATGAGCGGGTTATCTTCCTTGTTGTCGAACACTACCACATCAGATGTCGTTTCATCATCATTCGTGACTGTATCAATATGAAATTGTTTAAGTCTAATTTTGACTTGCTCCAATGCGGTGTATTCCATGCCAAGCTCCTTATAATCCAAACTTTTCAATTAACATTTTCTTCAAGTCACCGCCATTTATTTCTGTGGCATTTTCAATACCATTTTCGCTCGCAAGCTTCTTTAGGTCGGCTGTTGACATTCTGTTAATTTCTGTCTTTGTGTATGGTTCGGGTGGGTTCATAAAATCAGAAGGCACCGAATTGCTATTGCTTTCCGGTACCTCGTCTCCGACTTTATACCACACTCCATCATGCTTTATAGAGTGCGTTGCTATCATAAGCCTTAATCCTCCTTAACTTTGAGAACCATAACGCTATCCATACCCTCGAATGTAGGTAATCCAATCATAGATACGATACAGTGAGTATTGATAGGATGATTTGTAGCATATGTGTATACAGATACACCAGTCTCAACAAGTGAGAGGTTTCCATCTGTGATACTTCCGCTTCTTTCCTCTGGTGTCTTGCCGAATGTGTAATCGCCAAGGAATACTCCGGCAGACTGCGCAGATACAATGCCTGTTGGTACAAAATATTTTGTCTGGCCGTCCTCTGGGTCGACGTAAAGTTTGTCGTAAACTTCAATCTCAATGCCATACCCTTTCAGATAATCAACAACCTGTCCTTGCTGTAATCTGATACCGCCATTGTAAGCTGTGATACCGAGTACCTGTTTCTTTGTATCTTCTGCGTTGAGTACCATTTCCCATGTCTCTGTGTTCATGGTAAAACGAGTGAGAGAATATCCTGTCGCCTTTGAAAACTCTCTCTTTGCCCTAATAAGGTCGTCAAGTGGTGTGGCTGTAGCCGACTTGTCCCATGCGCTTGTGCCTGTAAAAGTCTTGTAATGCTTTGCTGTATGCTCTGATTTCTCGTTATCTGAAAGGTAATCAATGTAGTATGGTTTTTTGTCAATGGTTACCTTTATTCTTGGAACTCCATCTGTCGGCGCAAGCAACTGCCAAATCTGTCTCTCCGGCACAACTAATGCGCCCTCGATAAGGTTCATTGGCTTCTTTGAGATTTCACGTAATACGTTATTGGCAAGGTTAGAGTTTTCAGAAGTTCTGTAATTGTCGTACTCCTGTTCCTCTTTCTCTGTTACCATATATCCCTCACGATAAAATGGCATTGAGTTCTGAATGTCAGAGAAGCCTCCAACATCTCTTAACTCTGCCTGTGCGTCAAAGTTTGAAGTTTTGAGCGATACCGGCAGTCCGTTCTTGCCCTTGATAAATCTAAGGTCGAGCGAGTCCTGTTTACGTGTTCCGAATTTTTGTCTGCCAAGATAAGGGGCAGTTCCTAATGTCTTCTGATAATTGTTCCACATTACACCGAGACTTCTCGCTGTAAATGCTTCTGCTAATGGTAATGCCATGTTCTTCTACCTCCTTTTAGACCTGACTTGCTACAATCTTTGGTGCGCCATAGAAAGTAACTCTAGGTGTTGCAGTTCTAGCTGCGTCTGCGATTGAAAGTGACTTAACTTTTTCCCAATCAATAGTTCCCTGATATACATATGTTCCAGGTGCGTCACCCATTGTTACATCTACATCGTGTAACAGATAGCCCTTGCACTCTGCGTCATTGCTTGGGAATGGTGTACCGGCCGGCACAATCTTCATTCCGTTTCCATCTGCGCTTGTTACCATAGTCTGTGGTACAAGGCATGCTGCACCCTCATAAGGGAAAAATTTTAAAATTCCTTTACCCTGTGTAAAGTCTCTTACGATTGGCTTTCCCATCGTTCTACCTCCTGTTTAAATTACATAGCTGTTTTGACTTTCAGCGTTTGCAACTGTACCGAATGAGATTTGCTCTGCATTGGCTACATCTGCTGGCTTTGAGTCGGGTTCATCATTTTTACCGCCATTGTTTGGATTAGGAGTATCTTTGAGTGCATTTTTCTCATACTCCGCTATCGCATTGGCTTTCATGTCGGAAATAATCTTGCCAAGTGATGTCGTATCAAAAGAGCCGTCCTCTTTTACTACTGTCTTTGCCTGTTCGGCAGTAATGCCAAAATCAGACATTGCACTCTCTCGTAAATCTCTGACAGCATTATCTTTCTGTAACTTGGCTATCTGCTGATTGGCTGTCTCTAAGGCTTTATTTGCCTTTTCAAGCTCTGACATGTTGCCAGCCTGTAAATCGTCAAGCTGTGCCTGTAGCTCGTCAGCTTTGTCGGCTTTAGCCTTATACTGATTGGCTTTCTCTTTCTCTCTTGCCATTTCCTCACCACTCTTGTTAAGCAGATTTGTTATCTGCTCATCCGTTGCGTCCGGGAAAAGTTTTAACACATCATTTCTTGTCATTTCATTACCTCCGTAACTCACGCTTTTGTTATCGCGGGTCGCTCCCGCCGAGTTTTTCTGTTGTTTAACGCACAACTGCAAATTTTTGTATAATAAAAAGCAACCTATAAGTTTTCCTTACAAGTTGCTCATTATTTGTAATATTTAAGGGTACATCTACACCCTGCTATTTCTTTTACCTGTGCCCCTAAAGAATGGTCTTTCGGAAACATCATAAGTGAATTTCCAACCTCAAACGGCTCAAAAATATCAATTCTCTTTCTGTCAATATCTGCATGTGTAGGTCTGACATGTGAATCTTCTTTTGAGCGCCACTCCTTTGTTTTGTAGCCCTGTTTTACCATATCAGTTTGCAATCTGTAATTGCCGACTGCATTAGCTTCATTCGCAGCTACATTTTTTGCACGCTTCTGTGAAGTAAAATACTCTGCTTCAATATTTTGCGTGGTAGCGTCAACTACCTCATTCACAATGTACCGAGCATAGTCTGTAATATATGAGGGTGTTTTCTTTGCCTTACAATACTGTGTGGCAATGCTCTCATATCTGATGATAAATTCTTTGGTGATAGTTGTTATCTCTGTTTCTTCCTTGCCGGATAACAAGGCAAATAGCATAACAAAGATTTTTTCAAACTTTTCAGCAAGCTTTTTTCTATCTTCCTTTTCCTCGTCAGATAAATCCATCTCACCAAAATATGTGTCGTAATCTATGTCTTGTATTTCATTTTTGTTAAGTGCGTGGATTTCATCTGCCATATCAAGCTCCAAAATAAATTGACAGCCAATTATTCATCGGCTGTCTTTCCATTGTTCTTATCATCGTTATTATTGTTAGGTGTGGCTGTTGTCGGCTGTTCTTCCGGGAATAGCATTTCCATGCGCTTAGCGCTTTCGAGAGTAACTTGTTCAGGGTCGCTAAACATGTCAATCGTCTTGACGGCTCTCTTGTAATTGATACCGCACCTAAGTAATATTTCAAGCACCTCTGCCTTAACAAGCATGTTGTCGAGCTTGTTATGATTAATGTGTATCTCAACATCGCTAGGCATAAGCGTAAAGCCCTTATTAATTCTCAGCCTATTAAGAATAAGCCTAAGTGCCATTCTCTCTGATTTCTTAAGGATAGGCTCATTAATAGCTGTCCTAAGTCCGGCATCATAATGTCCGTTTCGTAGTTCTACGGCAGAACCGGTATCACCGCCTGTGTTGCCCTGACGATTTGCAAGACCTTGAATGCTTAAAAATCTTTCAAAAAGGTCAGTGAAAACTACTTGCCCCTCTGTCTGATTAAGTTCGCTTGTCATTACATCAACATCAGCCTTGTTGTCTGAACCATTGTTAGATTTAACCACCAATGCTCCCTCTTGTCGCATTTTTCTGAATGTATCTATATCAATCTCGCAATTAACAAACTTCACCCATGCAGACACAAATTGCTCGACTCCATTGATTCTGTCCGATGTAAGCACGTTAATAGCGTCTGTAATCGCAATAGTCATTTCAATGTCAGATAATCGTCTTGCATTGTTTGGATATTCAATCACCGGAATTGCTCTGTTGCCGTTTATTCCACTTGCATAAATCTTGTCGTTGCGAATATCAAACCACTCATTATCAGTGAACACATAATATATGTTCGCTCCGTTCTCATCCTCTCCGATTTGACAAGAGAATGCCGGACGGCCGTTTGAGTAGTATACTACGAACGTATACATTGGATTTTCAGACGATAAATAAAAATCGCTTTCATCGAGCAACTGTCCTTGTCCGTCATCATTGCCGATGAATCTGTAGCCGGTACCGCATATGCTTCTCCAACGATGTATGTCTATATCACACTCCTGTTTGCTCTCTGAATCCATTGTGATATTAAGCTGTGTGATTTCCTCCGACTTGTGGTTATCAGTGCCACGCAGCACATATTGGATTGGCTCGGCACACATCTCTGCGGTCTTGCGCTCAACAAGCTCATATGCAAGATTTACAGCAATCTTGTTATTGATTTCCGGGCGGTTCACTTTTTGCCGATACAAAATCGGTTGGTCACCACGATAGTATCTGTCAAGATACTCAATCTCAATAGCGTTTTGCTCGTGAATCACAAGTGCTTTATTCAGTTCTTTGATTATGTTGTTTTTTGTGATTTGCCTTTGACGGGTAAAAATAACTTGTCTGCCGTAATTATTATGGCAGACAGCCGAAAAAGGCCTTACGTTTTTATGAGCGTACCTGTACATTAATAAAACCTCATGCCACTTGCAGAAGTTCTCTGTGGAACCTCTTTTATCTGAAATTCTTGTGTGCCAGCCCAAAACCATATCCATTTACGGCAGTGCGTACACATTACTTTGTGGTGCTTCTTATCGTTTTTATTTACCCACGTTAATAGCTTTCCGCAACGAGGGCACATTACACTTCGTTTTCCTGTTGGTACAATATTCTGATTATTCATGTCACCCTCGCTTCACAAAAAATAGCACCCACAATCTGTGAGTGCCATTTCTAAAAGAGATTTTTCGCAATGAACGAATTACGATTTTTTCATAGTTATATTATAACTGTCAATTTTTTAAGTGTATATATGCAATGATATGCAAAACTATGCACACTACTGCACATTTTCAAGATATTCTTTTCCGTAAAGCCTTTCAAACTCTTGCAAGGCTCTGCCGTGGATTGTAAATATTTTTCTTATGCTCCAATTTGTAGCCTGGGCGATTTCTTCAAAAGTGTTTTGATTAACATATCTCATTGAGAGTACGTGATAATAGTCAGTATTCTCCATGCTATCAATTTGGCTGATAATATGATTTCTTTTCCTCATAAATTCATCAACAAGTCTGTCTGTATCTTTTTCCAAGTCCACAATTTTAGTTACTGTACTGCCTAATTTATCTTTGTCAGATGAAACATCAACTGCCTCTTTGTCTGTTGAAACAGTAACACTACATGCTATTGTCTTAAGCCGGTATATTTCGGACAGCTTATTTTGTATCATTTTATCTAATCTGCTGATTTGATTTAAGTAAGTTTTTGTATTCATAATTTCGCTCTCCTCATTGCATACTTATAATTAATAAATTCTTCCCAATATATCTTGTCGAACCGAGTGTCTCTAAATCTATTATCAAACTTTCTTTTATCAACTATAAAGTCTAAACCCTCTTTTAATCCCAATAGAATATAATCAGGCACAAACGAAGCCGGTATTCTCACAATCTCATAACCATTGTCAATACAGCTCATTATCTTTCTTTCTCTTAAAAAATCCTTATTTTCATCTGTGTGATATATTTCGCCATCAACTTCAACAATCTTCTTTAAATCCGGTATAAAAAAGTCTACTTTACACTCGCCTATTTTGTAATTCGGATAATATTTAATGTTTTCCTTTTCAAGCTGTATAGCAAAGCAAATTTCATTTACACTATTAAAAACATAGCCCTCAGACATTATTTTTCGTGCGACCTCGCAAGCTTCTTGTTCATAGTCTAAGTCTTTAATTCTTTTTCGTTTTGCCTTTTTCTCTATTTTTTCTTTTGCTTTATCTACATTTGTAAGCTGTTTTAGCAATTTTATTTTTCTATCGCATTCCTCACAAACGTATTTTTGCTTTTTGTTAATTTCGATAGTGGCTCCACACATAAAACATGTATTTGTCATTAATAAAGCCCTCCTCTGAACGGATTGTGTACTGCTTCAACTTTTGCTATTCTACTGCCTTGTGTCATTCTTAAGGCAAAGTTTGAAAAAACATCAGGAACATCATCGAGCTGTTTTTTGCCTGTTACTGAATATCGTTTCAATAGTGATACCATTACTCCATACGGCTCGTTAGGTTTATAAAGCGATTGGTCTTTGAAAATAATATGTTGTAAAATCCAGTTAGAACACTGAAAAATACGTGCTTCCTTATTTGTCTCTGTAGGTACATCAGTGATGTTGCATATCCACCCTTTATTTTCAACTCGCTTATTAACTTCCATAGCTACCCTGTCGCCACCAGCATTACGCTCAAACTCACACTCTTGTACCTTATTATTGACTAATGTGTTTGACGCATTTTCATACTGCATTTCGTAGTCTGCCGTATTATCACACACACAATCAACGCAGTAATAGTCCTCGCCATATTTTTGTAGTATCGGCATAACAAAATAGTCTGTGCCTTTTCCTTTTGTATCGCATTGAGCTGTGATAATTTCCGGCTCGCCATGTGGCAGATTGAAGTATCTGCGGATTTTATCATCAGGAAACAATAGGCCCTCACGCTCGATAGGTTCCTGTTTATACAAGCATCGGTAAGAAATTTCATCCATGAGTAATTGTTGGTCGGCAAAAAACTCTTTTGTAAAACCGCCATACTCGTAATCAAAATTGCTTTCCCCTGTCACAGGGTCTACATCAGGAACCGATATTGTTTTGACTCTCGGATTTCCAATATACATATTTTGAATGCGTCCGATAACATCATGTACGCTCCAACGAGTGGCAATATGTATCTCTTTACACGGCTTTCCGTCCGTATCTTGTGTCTTACGCTGTCTTGCGTCTACTGCGTATTTATCCCATAACTTATCAAGTGTTGTAGGATTTAAGGCTTCCTCAATTCCGCCTATCATATCATCAACTAGCAAAAATTTACTTGCACGGACTTTACCAGCATTCTTACTTCCAACAGAAGTACATTGTACTGACGGAAAGGGTTTGTATTTGCCAATATTAAATTGTTCCATTTTGGCATTCGTGCTTGTAACTGATAGATTGGGGAAAATGTCATGCCATGCGTAATCATCATCATTAGTAACAATGTCGTATACTCCGTCATAGTACATTCGTGTAATGTCACCACTATGTGAATAAAATAGGCTGTAGTCTTTTGGAAACCAACCGGCAACTGCCGAATGAAAAAATTTCTCAATTGTACTCTTTCCAGCTCCAGGCACTAGACTCACGCACAATATGTCGTATTTATCATCAATCATGCCTTGCAATGCATCCACAAGTCCGATTTTGATTAGTTGTTTCCTACGTGGCATGTAAAACCGGTCTTTAGGCTCACGCTTTTTCTCAATGTACTGAAAATAGCTGTCAACTATTTTGTTTTGGGCTTCAAGCAACAAAACCTCATATTTTTTGTTTATCAGCTCATATGTGGTTTTGTGGTCGAATGCGTATTTTTCCAAGTCCCAAATCGTACCACCTGTTTTAGCCGTGCAGAAGTCCTCTATAAGCTCTTTTGCTCTCTTAGTGAGTTGTAGTCCATACTCAATATCTTTCTCGCCGTTTATGGCTACACTGCAAGCGTCTACATAGGCATTAATTACTTGCTCGTCTATTCCGTTTCTCTCTATGTAATTTTCGTAACTATCAACTGTGGAAATAAGGCTCTGACTAGCCATAAGAAAAGCACCTCCGCTTTTAAAAGCAAAGGTGCTTATAGACCTCTGCCTATAACTGTTTTAGGGTAGCGTTGCAAACTTATATGCAACGGTTCTGATATTTTATGATTGTTCTCCGTAATAGAATCCAGTCACTTCATAAAATTTTTTTGAATAAATTATGTAACTGTATTGGTTACTTCCCGGTCTTTTATAAGCTATTCCCCAATCAACAAGCTCATTCTGCAATAGCAAACGTACTGTTTGAGCGTCAACGTTCAGAGCTTTCGCAGCAACCGCCACCGGAATATTAGCTTTCTTAAATACAAGATTGTCCATCGTCAGCTTTCCTTTCTAAAGAAATCTTTTTGAAAGAGTCTTCGTCTGTCTCTTGCTCAGATTTTAAAAAATCACATATGTATGCAAAATCACGCCAAAGTCTTCCATTGTCTCTATATGATACCCATGATTTATCTGTTGTCAAATCAAAAATTTTCGCTTCTAATAAACCTGTGATTTTGCTATATAGATGGCAATATTGTTCTTCTGAAAGATTTGGGAAATATTCCCTTAATATTTTAAATGCGCATTCGCTGATTCTGTCAAGTGCAGCTTTTTTATGTTCGTCAAGGTTTTTATATTCTCTTCTTAAACGGCGTTTAATAATAAATATCTTAATTTTTTCTTTAAGCATATCAAATTCTCACCTTTCAAATTGTGTAAGTCTTGTCTTTTGGCTTGACTTTTCCTTTTTCTTTTCCTTTTTCGTAATTTTTTATAAATACTACTTTACCACTTTTATAATGTCTGTAATGCCCTCTTACGCTCCAACAAGGGCAGTTTATTTTATTTTTCCTTTTCTCGTTTTTGGGTTCTATGTAAAAATAATTGCATATATCTGATAACAAGAAAACTTTTCCATTGTCATTATTTCCCTCTAAATCATTTTTTCTTTTGTAGTCATAACATTTTCTTACGGATTTTATTTCTTTTCTTTGTCTATCTTCTAATAGTTTAATTATCTGACACATTATCCTGTCAATATAATATCCTCTATCATAATTATCTCCATCGCATCCAGCATAAGCAAAGCAAATACCATCATCTGACACATATTCCATGTTATATGCTTTATCGTGTTCATATCTGTCTGAATATTTAATCAGATTTATTTTACCTCTATACGCATATCCATTAAAAATTATATTTTTATTTATTTTTACAATCGTTTCTACATTTCCCAAAGAAGAATCAAAAAAATTTAGTTTAAATTCGTCTAAAATAAAATTGGGGAAACCGAACTCTTCTGTTTCTTTATCTTCAAAAACCCCAAAATCTATTTTATCCATAATATCACTCCTAAACCGATAGTCTTTTACCTTTAACTTTCTAAGGGTAGCGACTACAATCAATCTGTAGCCGGTAATATATTTATTCGCATTCTGAAAGTCTATCTTTTATAAACTGTTCCAATATACTAAAGCCTTTTGGCTTTTCAATTCCTTTTCTTGCAAGTTCTGCAACTATTGTTTCCATTTCTTCTTTTACTCCTTGATAGGCAATTTTCATTCCTGATTTTATTTCGTTCATTTGATTTCCTTTCATCTCAAACAATGGTCTGTTTTTTCTAATCTATCCGCTATTCTCGTCATTTCAATCTGTGTTCCATTTTCATCCATTGTACCGACGGTTACACATCTGTCACGGCCACCACTTGGTACACTGCCGAGTCTTATTTCAGTTTTATCATCCTCAAACTTGTAACATTTACGCATTTCTTCAATGCAGTTATTCATTTCTGTTATTTTCATAACTTTGCTCCTTAAATCCTTGCAACTATGTGTTCTTTTGCAAAATCTTTTTTAGCTTCATCGTAGATAACTGAACCATTTTTATCAGTTTTCAGTCTATCAAATTCGCAAGTAACATTTATACCATCTTTGTTACTGCATTCTGCGTGATAATCAATAACACGTACTTTCTTCTGCCATTTCCCATTGGCATAAATCTTTGTATAACCGCCTTTTCTTGTTTTGATTATAATTTTTGAACGCGTTTTCTTCATTTCCAATGCACCTTGAACCCTTTCTTCTTATACTCCCCTATGGCTTTTTTAAGGCTCATATCGTCCTCATACTTTTCGTTCAGCATAATCATCACATTGCCTTTTTCAATGCCGTATATGTTGCAATTTGCAAGTTTCTTAGCCGTTTCAAGAATAGCTTTTGCCTGCTTGTGGCTCATTTCATAGGTTTGGGTTCCCATATTAACAATCATTTCTCATAAACCTCTTAAAATCTTCCATGCACTCATTGCATAAATCGTAGGTTGTATTCAATACGCCGTTTCTTGTGATTGAGTTTGTACCCAACAGCCCTACTTTTATCTCTTTTCCGCACCTGTCACAAGTGCGCCATTCTTTTTGATGTTTCATAAAATTCCTCGCTTACAAATCAAGTTTATTCAAATAATCTGTTCCACTATTTTTAAGTGCCTTGCTAATGCCGTTAATCATATTAGCCATTGTCTGTTCGACTTCTTTTATCTTTTCAACGTTTCCGCCACACTGCAATGATAAATATCTTTTCTGCCAAACGCTTGCATTTACAACTATACTATTGTGGATATCTTTCTGTGTAACCATCATTCCACCAACCTTTTAAGCCAACCCTAGCATACATAAAATATCAAGTTCCGATATTTCTCTCGCGCCCTCTCTTGTGTGCATAAGAATTTCTTCAAGTCTTTCATTTTCTGCATTGTTGTATTTATCTTTGTTATACGCTTCTGAAAAACAATAATATTTGCAATATCCGTAGCCCACACCAAGCATATTTCCGTGAACGCTTTTTCCGACAATATCATAATATTTTGGTACTTTTAAAATATTGTGTTTTTCATCTAGGGTACATTCCTTTTGCTCTGCTTTTAGCTTTGATTGAAGATATTTCAAAACACTTTGTATATCCTGTTCTGATTTTGAAATATATAAAATAGTCTCTTTCATTCTTCCACCAACTTTCTAAGCACCATACATAAACAAATTTCCAAAATGGGAATCATCTAGTGCTTTTTCTAATTCGTCTTTGTACCTAAATGGACTTAAAGGGCTTTTTATTTCTTCCCTCAATATAGGTGACATATTGTCTATCAAAATGCCTTGCGTAGCGCTTGCACAATTTTGTGGTGGCAAATCTGCTAAAGCGCATAATTCCATTCTTTTATGGTCACATTTTTCAGATTTAGGGCAACTTTTACATTTTTCTGCTAATTTACTTAAAGGTTCCGCCATTACTACACCAACTTTCTCCCGCAGATAGGGCAATAATTGATTTTTATATATCCAAGGCAGCCACTGTCTCCTGTGTCAATCAACACTCCGAATCCATCTTCATCTTTGCAGATAAAATCTCCACCGGTGTATCTTTTTTTCATATATTCATCATCGTTCATTGCTATATCTTCGCAAAATTCACACATGCTTAGTCCTCTCTTAATTTTTTGCCACACATAGGGCAGTAATTAATAGGTTGTGAGACTGTCCATAGCTCGTCATTTTTAAATTTGTCTTTGGTGATAACGCATATATTAAAACCATTTTCTTTGACAAGTGACATTCCGTGATATTTAAAAAGTGTATCTCCGTTAACTTCGCCATTTTCATAAATGTTTTCGCAAAATTCGCACATGCTTCTCACTCTTCCTTTGCCTTAAACAGTGTGTCAGGAAATGGAATCCCTAAAAAATGCATATTTGCGTACTTCCTAAATGTCGGTACACTCATTCCAGCTATCTTTGCAGCTTGTGCCTGTGAGCATCTGCCATATGCGTATTCCATTAATCCCTCTCGGAATGAGTCGATATTTCGTGTCTTAACTCCTTTTGCCATATCTATACCTCCGTTTTTTGCTTTTCAATTTGATGTTTGTGCTCTACCATCTTTCTGTGCATTTTATACTTCATATTTTCACAGCCGATTTCTCTTAGTTCTGTTTTAAAATTATCAAAGTCGCTGTCGTTTTTGATGTATACATTGACATATCTATCTATTTGCGGTCTTGTCATAATTACACCATTTTTAGTAAATACTTTTCTGATATAGTTGGTGTAATAGCAATAGCCTTTGACTTTTTCGTGATATAATCCCCAAAAATAATCCGCATTTTCCTTTGTTTCAAACTTTGCTCTAATCTCATTGTTTGAAATATGGCTGTAGCAATGTCTGCATAATGTAATTAAATTACTTTTTCTATCATCTCCACACAATGAAGCTGTTCTTATGTGTGCCATCACCAATGCCCTGTATTCTCTACTACTTTTTCCGCAATATTGGCAAGTGTAATTGTCTCTCTCAAAAATTTTAGTCTGTAAATCTTTATATGAACTCATAATGAATACCTCCTACCATTCTTTGCTTTCACACCAACTGCTCTTACAAACATGGTTCATAATGTTGGTCAAAACTTTTTCAGAAGAAAAATGTGTCAAACTGTAATCGCATTGTGTCGAAAACTTTGTATTGAAATATTCATCAACTAACATCTTGTAGTCTGTATTATCTTTCATGTTGCTTATCGTTGAGTAATAATTGTCCGTATATCCGTCACGTTCTATTTCAGTTTCTTTCGTTAAACTGTCTACCACTCTTGATAAAACCTTGTCTGTCAATGGATAGTGATATTCTCCAGTGTATTCTCTATGCTTGCCTAGGAAGTATTCAAAGAACAACTTTACATTTTCTTTGAGTGTTTCATCGTTAGTCCAATCATAGGCTATCTTACCAGCTCTGTTTATCATTCTTTCTTCGGCAACTTCCCAATCTCTTTGAGAGTATTTGCTTATCGGCTTAAACTCCTTCACTTTTTTATCTTTAGGTGAAAAAGAATTACACTGTTCTCTGTTAAGAGAATTACTTTTAGTATTTAATGTCTCGTAATTAGTGTTAAGGTAATCATTGTTAGTAATCCCTGTTAAAAGAGTTGCACCTTGTGGCATTCCCGAATTACACTTTGTGTTATTCCCTTGGGAATTACATTTTGTGTCATTCCCGTCTGCCTGTTTATGTAATTCATGCCCTTTATCTTCTGCTATAACCTCTTGTCTGATATTTTCTTCCCATTTTTTAACTTCTGCGTTGATAACATCATAATTAGGTCGTATATGTATAGTCGGCATCGAATTGAATTTGTATTTTGCTGTAATTACAAATTTCTTTTTCACCAACGATTTAATTGCTTTGTCATACTGTCTTTCGGTAATCCGTATTTCTTCCCACCAATCTTTTCTTTGCTTTGCAATCCAATATTCGCCGTCCTTGTATATCTTAACTTTGCTCTTATTGTCTTTACTTGGTGCAAACCAATATAAAATCCTTGATAAAAGTGTTCCCTCTATCAAGTCGCCTGTTATGTCGATGTATTTATGGAATGTGTGATTGCACCTTGCTGATGATAAGAAATTAACTTTTGTTTGGATTTCATTTTCTGATAGCATATTTTATTACCTGCCTTTCCGATAATAGCCTTATTAACAAAACAACAAACAGGCACTAAGGCTTGTGCTTTTCGGTAGCTAACCTAGTTTGTTGTGATTGATGTGGTGTGGATTTGAACCACACATGATTGTCGCGACTCTCGTCATCTAAGTTGCCGGTTTCAACGAATTATCTTACGGCAATAACGTTTACCTATTCCGCCACACATCAACAGTCAGCACACACCGACCAACGCCGATACTGTGAATCGAACACAGACAACATTTCTGTTGGATAGCTTAGCAAGCTATTGGAATACCTTTATCCCATATCGGCACGCGCCGTGGCAACACTGATTGTCACCACGAATAGCCTTTTGTACTTCAAGGCTACGTAGTGCTACTAACACTACTAAATCGGCAAGGTTGGGAATCGAACCCACGACAAATCAGCTAATAGCTGACTGCTCTACCACTGAGCTACATGCCGATAAATAGAGCTGACCTAATAGCTCTATTTAAGCAAAATACGAAAAATTTCATTAAAGGGAAGAACCCTTAATTGCAGAAATGATACTATGCAACAGTTAGTCGGCACCTTTAGACAGGGACATGCGTTATGATTTTCTGTTGTTTATTGGTAGAGTGCTGCCCGGCTGTTTACCCGACTTGTATCTCACGCAACACCTTGTAGCTGCTACCATATCTTACGCTATATTTTATTTCTGCAAGCTGGCTTGATAGGACTCGAACCTACAACTACTTGATTAACAGTCAAGTGTTCTACCTGTTGAACTACAAGCCAATAATGAGGGTGAAGTCTAAGGAGTGGCTACACCCTCCGGAGATATAAATTTGTATGTGCTGTAGGAAAAGAACTAACGAAACCTACAGCAAAGGACATGTGAGGAATTGCACCTCACCTAAGACTCATATGATTTGAGTTGCCCTAGTTTAACAATTAAAGGGGGTATATATGTCTACTCCGCCTGTTACAGATGTCTTTACGACAGGTTGATTTTCACGCTCGTGCATTGTGGGATTATACACGATTAAACCCTCACGAGCCTTGTGACGGCTCTTAACAGCTTTCCACTATGAGGGTGAAAGGAACTACTAAGTCCAATGTCGGGGAACCAAGTAAACCCCGAGCAGGGCATGTTGGATTCGGACCAACGAATGCAGCAGTCAAAGTGCTGTGCCTTACCGCTTGGCGAATGCCCTATATTTACTGCCACATGAACGCTATGGCAAGTATCTGACCGAACATAATCTCAACGCAAGTGAGCATTGCAGTAGTATCAGTTTTTTGGTTTAATGCTGAGCCCGCCACCCCCAACACAGTTATTATCAGCCATACTGTTGTTGCAATTTTTAGTACAAACATGATTTACACCTCAAAATCTAATTATCCTTAAAGCCCTCTATCAGCGACTCGGTTATGGTAGCCAAGACTAGAAACACTACCGAGATAAACAATCCGTGCTCGTCAGATAAGAGTACTGCACGAATTGTGCAAAGCATCATCAGCCACAGGAAAACATTTTTAATCAACACCGGAAGCTCCTTGTCCACGAATTTTCCAAATACTTTCCATCTGCGCCTAGATTTAAGCTCATGAGCCTTAATTGTGTACCATATAGCTTTTTGTACATCCTGTGTGAGGCTATCTTTATGCCCGGCACGATATTTATACTTGTATGCAGTAATCTCACACCATTTTGCCACATCCTTAAGCCCATAAATGTCAATCATTTCATCAATGCACTCTTTACGATCAGGCAAATTGTAGTGGCTAGGGTGATTTATCATTTCGGAATTAATTTTGTTAGACTCAAATCCTGTTAATTTCATAGCTGTTAGCTCCTTTACTGTTATATATTATATATAACTAATATTTTATCGTAGTTGTACGTATATATATTATTATTGTGCATGTTGTTTAATTAATATATAACTTATGTTATAATAATAAATACTGCTTGAAGTGCTTAAGGTATGGGTAAAGGCCTTTTTGTTTTGGCGGATATTTTGGGGGCTAAGTGGGCGGTTTGCCGCTTTTCATATATACCCCCGGGGCACCCAATGCGTGCGTTTTTCAGTCCTCAAACATCAAGCATTTTAAATTGTATCTATTGCATATACAATTCATCTATACCCTTTCAACTCTTCGCTAAACAACTGTTTTGTGCATAGTTGTAATAATTCAATAGCTCTCAAAGCCTTATAAATAAAGGGTTTAGAATTGTATCTGTTGTATATACAATTACTTGGCATTATCAACCATGTTATTGCCTGGTAATGCTTTAATAGTCTGACTATTTGAGCCACCTAACTGTGGTAATTCATTGGCCGTTAATGCTCTCGCTTGTGTAGCCTCGTAGCCAATTCCCGGCTGATTCATGCCAAATTCATTATTGCCAACGAACATAGCACCGACAGGGGATTTATTGTCATATGCCCTATCTTTGATACAATCTTTACGAATTCCTTGCAATTTTTCCCAAATCTCATAACTTTTAGGGCTTGACTCTTTATTCAATCTCCAATTATCTATAACACCACAATCAATATTACACCAATTACTAAATGCTACAGTACTACACAGTTTATTATATGCATCACTAATATATATATATTCATCACATATATTATTTAATATATTATAATTATATCTATTGTAGTTGGTTAACATACATGTATTATCATATAACTGTTTATCCTTTAATATACTGTTATCATTAAATATAATCTCTCCGACTCTCTTACAAACAGCTTTCCACGGTCTTTGTCCCTCGCTTTTTAAATCCTCAATTTGCAATTCCTGACAAGCCTGATCTATAGCCCTCTCGAAGTCCTCCCGATAAAGTTGGAAAGTGCCAAAAT